>Ga0210394_10000566_pt1 | contig 74849 bp, 61 predicted proteins | sample IncBWC12MmetaG_FD_160121 | JGI IMG/M metagenome (GOLD analysis project Ga0210394, IMG submission 160121) | Forest soil microbial communities from Barre Woods Harvard Forest LTER site, Petersham, Massachusetts, United States - Inc-BW-C-12-M | ecosystem: Environmental > Terrestrial > Soil >... | reverse complement strand
GAAATCAGCTTGCTTACGGCGTTTGTCCACCGCGCAGAGCAAACGACATGCCGGCGCATTGCTTTGCATTGAATCCCGCAACGCTCGCGTCGCACCAGTTGGCCCAAGTGAGACCGAAGAAGGGTGCGTTCAGGAACATTTCGTGGATCGGCTGCCAGCTGCCGTTCAGGTTGTTGGTGATCTGGCTGTTGGAGACGAACTGCCGGAAAACGCTGCAGCTGCCATCCAACGTGTTCAAACACTCAGGCGTGGTGTTAAACCAGTATGTCCCAGGAGTCAGGACCACTGGCGTAGACCACGAAATCGCAACTGTGTATTCGTTGAGCCCGAGGAAATTGCGCCCCGTTGCTTGTACGACAGCCGCGCCCGAGCCGGAAGCGATGCTGGTTCCACCGTTGCCTTCCGATACGCCAGTACGAATGTCATAGGTTGCAGTCTGGGGATCGAAAGCAGCGTCGGCTTGAACATTGAACAGAATGCCGAAGACAGTCGAGGTTACCGGAATGTTGACCGCGCCGTAGGTGCTGGAGCCGCCGGTGATGAGCAGCGTATTTTCATCCGACATTCCCGCCGCATTCAGGTCAGATGTATTGATATCGCCACCATAAAACAAGCACGGATGGCATAGCGAGGGTGGTGCCGGGCTCGGACTGTTCGTAAACGGTGTTGCTTGTCCTGCGCTGCCGGCTGCGTGCTGAGACTTTGGCGGTTTGGTATTTACCGCCGCTGCCGTGAGGCTGAGGGCTGCTACTAACGCGAGTGCAGAAAGCGTTGTTTTCACTATATTCCTCCTCTGGGGTTTTTCTGCCGAGAATGAAGCAACGATTTTGCCACGTGCAAAACCGTGCGGCGAGTCTATGCCGCTGTTTCAAATTATGCAATGGAGAACAAAGTACCTAAGCCTGTGAATCCCGCTCTGCTCAAGGCTTTCGTGCAATCAGCAATGACGCGCTTCCGCAACTTTTATTAAAACTATGCAAGAACCTGCACACTTTTGTGAGGAACCTGCAACGTTACCCCTGTGATTTTTTGTCGCGATTCTGAGTTCGCGAACCGATTCGCAAAACCAACATTGAATTGATCGGGGGAAGTTGCGGTTTCAATCGTTGGAGATCAGGACTCAGGAAAAACAAAGCTAGGAAAAACAAAACTAGGAAAACCAAGGTTGAAAGCAAAACTGATGTCATTCCGAACAGGGCGGAACGCCCGGTGAGGAACCTGCTTTCTCATCACCCATCAAAGCCCCTGCCTCTTGAGGAGAAAATCAAGACTAGGAAAACAACAAACTTAAGTAGGCCGCTGCTGCTGACGCTGACGGAAGCAGAGCCGTTTTCATCCATACTCTTGCTGGAAAATATCGCGTCCCGTCGTCACATCATTGACCCCTTCCGTTGCAACATGTTATAAATGCCCGTTTTGCGCTGGTGCTTCCGGAGCGGAGTCTTAATACTCCGGTCGGCCAGACAAAAAGAACTCCGACGCGGCCAAGCTCCAACACTCCGTTGAGGTTTGCGGTGGAAGCGTGTTCGGAATTCCGGCGTCCCCGCAGGCTGCACAGGGCGTGCTCTCACGGGATTCGTCGCCGGAAGGTGTCTCTAAACACGTTTGCAATTATTCCTAAAAAACCGATTCATCTTTGGAGGACTTATGATGCGCACCTGGCTCGCCACTGCTGCGTTTCAAGGACGGCGTGGGGTAGCTGATTTCCTGACAAAACTTCTTGCCCTGGCCACCCTATTTACCTTCGGAACTACCTCGGCCTTCGCTCAGTCTGAAGCTGGCGGCGAAGCTTCGCTCAAACTTCCCGATCTTTCCTCTGTCGGTTTTCTCAACGGAGTCATCGACGGCCACCGCCTGCTCCTCATTGGCATTCTCTTTTGTATTTTCGGACTCGGGTTCGGCATGGTCATCTATATGCGCCTCAAAAACCTGCCGGTACATCGCTCTATGCGCGAGATCTCCGAACTCATCTACGAAACCTGTAAAACCTATCTCATCACCCAGGGAAAATTTATCCTCCTGCTGTGGGTATTCATCGCAGTCATCATCCTGCTTTACTTCGGCGTGCTCCAGCACATGGAAGCGACGCGCGTCGTCATCATCCTCGCCTTCAGCCTCGTCGGCATCGCAGGCAGTTACGGCGTCGCCTGGTTCGGCATCCGCGTCAACACTTTCGCGAACTCGCGCACCGCGTTTGCCTCGCTCCCCGGCAAGCCCTATCCGGTTTATCAGATTCCGCTGGAAGCTGGCATGAGCATCGGCATGATGCTGATCAGCGTCGAACTGCTCATCATGCTCTTTATTCTGCTCTTCGTTCCCGGCGACTATGCCGGACCCTGCTTCATCGGATTCGCCATCGGTGAATCTCTCGGTGCAGCCGCGCTCCGCATCGCTGGCGGCATCTTCACCAAGATCGCCGACATCGGCTCCGACCTGATGAAGATCGTCTTCAAGATCAAAGAAGATGACGCCCGCAACCCCGGCGTCATTGCCGATTGCACCGGCGACAACGCTGGCGATTCCGTTGGACCCTCGGCCGACGGCTTCGAAACCTACGGCGTCACTGGCGTCGCCCTCATTACCTTCATTCTTCTCGGTGTCAAGAATCCCACCGTGCAAGTTCAATTGCTGGTGTGGATCTTCGTTATGCGCGTCATGATGCTGGTCTCCAGCGCCCTCTCCTATTTCATCAATGCGGTGATCGCCAAAGCCCGCTTCGGCAACGCTGATGAAATGAACTTCGAGACTCCGCTAACCACACTAGTCTGGCTTACCTCGATCGTTTCGATCGGTCTGACTTTTCTCGTCTCTTACTTTATTATTCCCGACCTCGGTGGTGACGCCTCCCAGTGGTGGAAGCTCGCCGTGATCATCTCCTGCGGAACCCTCGCTGGCGCACTCATACCAGAACTGGTGAAGTCATTCACTTCGACCGAATCGCGCCACGTAAAAGAGGTTGTTACCTCCGCCGAAGAAGGCGGAGCCTCGCTCGGCATTCTTTCAGGCTTCGTCGCCGGAAATTTCTCCGGTTACTACCTCGGCCTGTCGATGGTTCTGCTGATGGCCATCGCTTATTACTTCAGCACGATGGGCTTGGCCGCAGCGGCAACCATGCTTGCACCGGCCGTCTTCGCCTTCGGACTCGTCGCCTTCGGCTTCCTCGGCATGGGTCCCGTTACCATCGCCGTCGATTCCTACGGCCCGGTCACCGACAACGCTCAATCCGTCTTCGAGCTTTCTCTCATCGAACAGGTTCCCAACATCGAAGCCGAAATCAAGAAAGATTTCAACCTGTCGCTCAATTTCGATCGCGCCAAACACTTGCTCGAAGCCAACGACGGCGCAGGCAACACCTTCAAAGCGACTGCGAAACCTGTGCTCATCGGCACTGCAGTTGTCGGCGCCACCACCATGATTTTTTCCATCATCATGGCTCTCACCGCCGGACTCACCGAAAATGTCGACAAGCTCTCCTTGCTGCACGCTCCGTTCTTCCTCGGATTGATCACCGGCGGCGCAATGATTTACTGGTTCACCGGCGCTTCCACGCAGGCCGTTACCACCGGAGCCTACCGCGCAGTTGAGTTCATCAAAGCCAATATCAAACTCGATGGTGTGGTCAAAGCCTCTGTCGCCGATAGTAAGAAGGTTGTCGAGATCTGCACCAAATACGCGCAGAAAGGCATGTTAAACATTTTCATCGCCGTCTTTTTCGGCACGCTCGCTTTCGCTTTCGTAGAACCATTCTTCTTCGTCGGCTATCTCATCTCCATCGCCATCTTCGGTCTCTACCAGGCCATCTTCATGGCCAATGCAGGCGCTGCCTGGGACAATGCCAAGAAAATCGTCGAAGTCGAAATGAAGCAGAAGGGAACTCCACTCCACGACGCGACTGTTATTGGCGATACCGTCGGCGATCCCTTCAAAGATACTTCTTCGGTCGCGCTCAACCCGGTGATCAAATTCACAACGCTCTTCGGCTTGCTGGCAGTGGAGTTGGCCGTCACTCTCACTCGCGACCAGGGCCCAACCATTACAAACGTTCTCGCCCTAGCCTTTTTCGTTGTCTCCTTCTTCTTCGTTTACCGCTCCTTCTACGGAATGCGGATTCGAAGCGACAAAGCGGAATAATGGGTCCGGGCTTTCAGAAATCGAGGTTGTATATGGTGGTGAAAAGTAGTGGCGCGAAGCTGGCGTTGAAGGTTTTGTTTCTTGTGCTCGCGCAACTCAGTCTGTTGCATCCGGCTTATGCAGCCGACATGAGGCCGGAAGATCTGGTCGCGAAGCACCTCGATTCGCTCGGAACTTCAGAAGCGCGCGCCGCTGTTAAGTCGCGCGCGGTGCAGGGCAAGCTGGTATTCAAGCTGCTGGTCTCCGGCCATGGTACGGTCAGCGGCACGTGGGGCCGGGTCTCGGAGGACAAGAAATCGAACTTTGTAATGCGCTTTGGTCTCGGCGATTACCGGGGCGAACAATTCATTTTCGACGGAAACAAAACCTACATCGCAGCTGAAACTGCATCGCACATACGGTCGCGTTTTGGCGACTTCGTCCATAGCCAGGATTACATCATTCGAGAGGGCTTGCTGGGTGGCGTATTCTCCACAGGCTGGGCCCTGGAAAGTCTCGACCAAAACCATCCCAAGCTCACGTATGCTGGCGAGAAGAAGCTCGATGGTCGTCCCGTCTACGATCTCGAGTATCATTCAAAGCACAGCAGCGACATGCAGATCCATCTCTTCTTCGATACGGACACCTATCGCCACGTCAAGACTCTGTATTCCATGACTTTCTCCCCAAACATGGGTGGAACTGTAACGTCGAGCGTGAACCAACAAGAAATTCGCTATACCATCGAGGAACGTTTCGCCGATTTCAAAACCGCCAACGGCTTGACCCTGCCATCGACGTACTCTATCGAGTACACTGAGGAACGCCAGAGCGGCCGCACCATGGTCGATCGTTGGGAGATGACAGCAGATCAAAGTTCCGACAACATCGGCTTGGACCCAAAGAATTTCGACACGAAGTAGAGATCGACGCGAAGTAGAGACAGGTCGGAGTATCGATTCGCTAATCAAACAAAAATGCCATCCGTAATTCTTCGGATGACGTTTCCTAACTCTCAGATCAAGCCAGCGGGCTCCGGTTTCTAAAATCACTCAATGACCCGATGACTCAATCGCTCAATTCAATCATCTTCGGTCCCAACGCAGATCACGACGGTCGCGATTCACATCGTGATACTCACGCGACAACTCTCTCCGCTCATGCCGCGCCGCTCCATAATTTCCACAATACAAATCGTGCCGCAAGTCTCGCCGGTCACGCGCGATCCTGACTTCATCGTGCCGAATGTCCCGCCGGTCGCGCCACGCGTCGTCAGCAAACATCGTCCCCGCACTCATTCCCAGCAGCAACAATACGCCAGCAATTGTCCGTTTCATATCGATGTCCCTCCTCCGCTCCCTGCGGATTCTACTGAATAGAAACACCACGCCCGGCGCGGAGTTGCGCTAACGCAGCCCTCGTCGAATACATCGTAGTTACTGTAGTTTGCGAGGAAGCAACTCCTTAGCAGATGGAGGGCGCTTTCGAGATTTCCAATCACCCAACCACTCAATGCGAGACAATCTTCGCCTTGTAATACTCCACAGAAACGCCCGGCGCGTAAGCAGCAAGCACAGCTTGCGTGGCGCTAAGCTGGCTCGCCAGCGTGGGTACTTCAACGAGCACACAACGGACAACGGTACGCGTCCCACTCTGCGGTTGATTCATATTCATAAAACTCAAAGCCGATTGCAGCGGTGAGAGGCTGGGATTGTAGGCCGCATTCTCTGCGTAACGCCCCGCATAAATTGAGTTGTCGGCGAGTTCCACTGCCACGCCAGCGTATCCATAGGACGCGTCAGTCTTATAAGGCGCATAGCTCCCGCAGGCCGCCGCCAGCGCAGCTGCGATCACCGGATCCATCGGCTGACCGCTGTCGAGCGCGAGATTGTGCGTGCAAAGTTTGGGGTCCATCAGCCCGCCAGTTACGCCGAGATCGTGGGGGCCGAAAGCATTGGGAAGGAATGCGGTCAACAGCGTCGAAGAGTATGCCGTCGAATCCTCCTCGCTGTCTGGCAGCAGAATCGATAACTGTTGCGCGGTGACTAACTCATAGAGAAACTGACGGCAGTACCCGCAAGGAGCCGCGCTAATGGCCAAGGCCTGAATGCCTTTTTCCCCATTGAGCCAGGCGTTATTAGTGGCGCATTGCTCTGCATGTACACTGAAACTAAGCGCTGCATTCACAAACTCAAAATTCGCCCCCAGGTAGAGACAGCACCCTCCGCTTCCCGGCTCCGGCATTCCCGCTGCGACTGCGCCAACCCGATAATGTGATATCGGAACTACTGCATACTGTTGTGCGACAGGAAGCAACTGCATCATCAGCGTCCCCACCTCAACGCCGAGGGTCCCAAGTATTCGCCCCACAGAGTCGGCTGGCAAAAATCCATGACCGTCCCACATCCGGTCGATGTCGGAACGCACATCCTCTGGAAAGCCACCGACAGCATTCTCCCAACCGATTGTTCGTTCGACGTGATCCTTAATCGGAATCTCCAATCTGGCCTAATGCTTGCTCTCGATGGTTTTCCAATCTCCTGATGACTCAATCGCTCAATCTCTCAATCTCTCAATCTCCCTCAATTCGGCCCTTTCATCTTTTCTTTAACGCTTTTCGCCAACTTTTCAATCTCCTCTGCCTTTTTCAGAACCTCGAGTGATAGAACGTTCTCGTTGGTCTTGTCCACATACTCTTTGAGTTCCGTTGAAAGCTTGAGCAGTTTCTCGGTATCGGCTTTCAATACAGCCTGCCGCTCCATATTGGCCTTCTTCGCCATTTCGCGTGCCACCTTGTCGCGGGCTTCATCCGGGTCTCCAGGCGCAACGGTAATCGTCTGTCCGCCCGACCCTCTCGGAGTTGTGGTCTGCGCACTACCAGGAATCACATACGACAATCCGAGAGAGAGTATCCAAGCTATTCGTTTAGGTCGCACGGCATCCTCGAGAGCGGGCGCGAACCTTCTACCCGTTCTCCAAAGTATGCCACTTCCTCCGAAAACACATTGCAAAATGTAGGGATCCTGTAGAGAGAGAAGCGAAGGACGCAAAGCGACAAGAGGAAGGGCACGACGGCAAAAGAAGGGAAGGATCCAAAGCGAAAGAGCGAGGGCGAGAAACCGGGAACGGCACGACGTTCAGTCGTGCCGTTATCTTGATGCGATTGATTGCGGCTTCAGCCGCTGGGGCGTGCTACAGAGAACTCATATTTGACAAAAACTCAGAATTCCCTTTCGTTTTGCTGAGCTTGTCGATGAGCAACTCCATCGCTTCCACCGGAGACAACGGATTCAGCACCTTCCGCAGCACCCAGATCCGCGACAAATCTTCCCGCGGAATCAGCAACTCTTCCTTACGCGTGCCCGAACGTTGAATATCGATCGCCGGAAACACGCGCTTGTCCACTAGTTTGCGCTCCAGAATAATTTCCGAATTGCCCGTGCCCTTGAATTCTTCAAAGATCACGTCATCCATGCGCGAGCCGGTGTCAATTAAGGCGGTTGCAATGATGGTTAAAGACCCACCTTCTTCAATATTGCGCGCCGAGCCAAAGAACCGCTTCGGCCTCTGCAACGCATTCGAATCCACGCCGCCCGAAAGCACCTTGCCAGAGGGCGGAACGATCGTGTTGTAGGCTCGCGCCAATCGCGTAATCGAATCCAGCAGAATTACCACATCGCGCTTGTGCTCAACCAGACGCTTTGCCTTTTCGATCACCATTTCCGCGACCTGCACGTGCCGCGCCGCAGGTTCGTCAAAGGTCGAAGAAATCACTTCGCCTTTCACAGACCGCTGCATGTCAGTAACTTCTTCCGGCCGCTCATCGATCAGCAGCACCATCAGCACAACTTCCGGATGGTTCGTCGTAATCGAGTTCGCCACATTCTGCAGCAGCATGGTCTTGCCGGCGCGCGGCGGAGAAACGATCAACCCGCGCTGTCCTTTGCCGAGCGGCGTCAGCAGGTCCATCACCCGCGCGCTGGCATTCTCGCGCGTCGTCTCCAGCTTGATGCGCTCCTGCGGATACAGTGGCGTCAGATTGTCGAACAAAATCTTGTTGCGTGCCTCGTCCGGCGACTCAAAGTTCACCGCCTCGATCTTCACCAGCGCGAAGTATTTCTCGCCTTCATGTGGAGGCCGCACCTGTCCGCTGATGGTGTCGCCAGTTTTTAAATCGAACTTGCGGATTTGCGAAGGCGACACATAAATGTCATCCGGCCCGGGCAAATAGTTGTAATCCGGCGAGCGCAAAAATCCGTATCCATCAGGCAGGATTTCCAGCACACCCTCAGCGAAGATGTGTCCCTCTTTTTCGCTCTGCGCCTGCAGGATTTTAAAGATGAGATCCTGCTTGCGCAGTCCGCTGGCACCGGGCAGCTCCAAGGTCCTTGCGATCTTGGTCAGCTCGGTGATGTTTTTCTCTTTCAGTTCAGCAATGGTCATGATTTGTCCTAGAAAGACTCAACTAAACCCGGTCACTTCAACGTATCCGTTTCAGCGTTTTCGGGAGATTTCCTAAGGAAGGATATTCAGGGAAGACAAAACAACTACCAGGCAGGCGGGCGGGGCTGTTTCAAGCAGCCCGCCGTTGTGCCTCAGCAAAATTCTCCGGCTCCGACAATACTTCCTGCCGCTCCGCGCCTGCGATCCGGTCCAACACACCATTCATCGTTTCCTGGATTCTGGTGCTCGGCCGGTGGAACTTCCGCGTGGCCTTGGAGGCAAGCTGACAGAGCATATACCGATTCCGCAACGTTTGTAAAGCGTCAAACACACGATCAGAGCGCATGTGACTTTACTCCTTCCTTATATTATGTATTGGGCATTTCGCTTTCGCCCTCTTCCCGGGAACCCGGCTAGAATCCAGCGGCCGCCCTAACCTACTGATTCCACACAAGATTGTAAGGAGTTAGCGCAATTCCTACCCAGAATAGATGCGTGACAAGACTCCGAAGATGCTCGTTTTTCCTGATTTGGGCTCACAGATCGAGGCGCCTAACAATAGACCTGGAGACTCGGGACATCCACGGAACAGTACACTTTATCCGGATTCCAGAAACACGTCAACACTTTTCTGACCCCTTTACACAGCTTTACTCACTCCTGCAGTATCATTTCGGATTCCTCGTCCAGAGTCCGAAATCTGTACCCTCGTTCGGGGACGCTGGCACTCCCCGTTCCCAAAACCTCGGAGGGGGAAAACCAAGACTAGGAGAACCAAGACTAGGAAAACCAAAGCCGCTGCTGCTGGCACTAGGGGAGCCTGCTAAAGACTCCTAGAAAAACCCCTTAGTTTGTCATCCTGAGCGAAGTGAGTGCTGCGCGAAGCGAAGCACTCACGCAGCCGAAGGACCCCTATTGCGCCTCGGTTGCAGATGCCTCCTGGAGTTCTCTCTATCTGTCAGCATCGCACTCCGGCCCCCTACCGCCGCAAACAGTGCAGGGATCCTTCGACTCCATTTGTCTCGCGCTTCGCGCGCGACAAATTCCGCTCAGGATGACAGTGCTGGGTGGAAGAGCGGTCGTTCAGAGCCTCGTAAGTAGTCAATATCCGTGGCTCAGCCTCTGAGGAGAAAATCAGGACTAGAAAAGCCAAAGCGCGAGTCATTTCACCGTGATGGTGACATAGCTCGTATGAATCGGCTTGTAGCCGTTATTCGGATTCACGTCCAAAATCGCCAGCCGGTAGGTTCCGGGACCGGGCAGCGTCACATTCTGATTGATGAACGCGCTATTCACGCCCACCCCAGTAGCCGACTCGCCCAGTTTCTTGCCATGCGTGTTGTCCCAGACTTCAATATGATCGACCAACGGTGTGTTCGATCCCGCCTGCTCATAGGCGTAGGCGTTGATCGGCACGCTCGTGGTTGACCACATAGAATTATTTGCTGGCGAGTTCATATAGATCCCTGTCGCCGCGGCCACCGTAAAACTTACGTTACTCAGGTGAATGGGCTGGCTCGCGCCGCTTACATCCTCTACTGTCAAAGTGTATTTTCCTGGCGCCAGTGAGTACCACTGATTGATTGTGGTTCCCGTCGGTGAATCCCCAAGCTTCGTGCCGCCATTCCAAACTTCGATGTGGTCGACGCCGGAATTCGACCCCTCCGCTCCCGCCTCTACCGCAAAAGCACTAAACGGGAACATCGATCCCTGCGTCGAGCCGCTTGCTGGGGTACTTACGAACACTCCATAGCCTGAAGACACCGTATAATTCGTGACTTCCTTGTGCAGGATTGAATAATTCGGCGCGCCGCCAATGTCTTGGATGGTCATTTGATGCGGCCCGTTCCCGGTCACCGGAAAAGCCTGATCGATCGTCTTGCTGAAAATATTCCCCAACTTTGTTCCTTTTTTTCCGAACGTGTCCCACACCTCCAAGTGATCCACTTGCGCGCCAAGTTCGGAGGCAGCCGCACGCACCAGCACTAACGGCCCTTGAATCGACTGGTTTGCCGGGGAATCAATCACCACGCTGCCCGCTGTCGCCACAAAAAAGTCCGACATGTCCGTTACGTTCGCCGCCCATCCTGGATAACTTTCAATCCCCAGCGCGTCCAACATGGTTCTCAAAGTGTTTTCGTGCTTATAGGCCACATTCGAAACATACCCCCGCTTTATATTCGGACCGATAACAGCCGTCAGCACCTGCCCTGCGCCGTCGCCATTGTCGAAAGTTACGATGAGCAGCCCGCTCCCGCCCGGCTGAAAATCGGCCAAAGCCAGCATGGGAGTCAAATTGCTGTTCAGGAAGTCGTCAGCCTGCTCCAACGGATTGCTGGAGCAGTCATCATGATTGTCCCAACACCCATCCGGAACGATGATCGAGAACCTCGGCAGCGTGCTGTTCGCCACGTCGATTCCAAACTGCTCAAAGTCCACGATGCTCCCTTGCGAACCGTGCGTATTGGCCAGCACCTCGCTGTACCAGACAGCCGCGTTGTGGCGCGCGTAATAGTGGCTATAGGGTGGCTGGTTCGCTGAAGTAAAATCCGGCGCGTTCACCGTGCCTCCCGCGTTGAGATAGTTCTGCACATAAACCTTCCACGACACAGGTTGAGTATCCATGAGCGCAAAAATATTGTTGTCGGTGATGGCATACTTGGTGGCCGTCGACTGGCAGCCGCTCATGGTGAAGCAATCGTTGCCGTTGCAGTAAAAATTATGGGATCCCGAGGGCAGGCTGCACGACGGCGCTCCCGCGCAGTGATAGTCAGATTCGCAACTTCCAGAAGCGAGATATAAATAGTCAAGCAGGGAACCACTCACATCGGAAAAGTAGTTCTTCGCATAGCCATACTTCTCGGCCTGACTCGACAGCCATGGCATGCCTTTGGGAAACGCGGTGTCCAACGACGTATTTTCATTGACGACCAGCACCACATGCTGCGCCAATGGCACCACCTGCGCCAACAGCGTTGAGGATGCGCCAAGCATCAGCGCGCAACCGATGAGGAAGAAAAATGAAAAGGCTCTAACTACGCCGTGGCCCTTGCGCATAGGGATTTCCTCTCGAATTCGAATGTCGACGTTTTCCGTGAATGTAAAGCAGCGGTTCGCGAATAGACCGCCGCTCAGCCGGGCACCCGGGGCTCCGGGTTCTAGGAAGCCCAGCTATCGAGACAGCCGTCAAAAATTGTTCGCCAAGGATTTAGTAATATCGCGGTTTCGATTTCAAAACAAGATTCCGGCGGTTTTAATTCCCACTGGTGCATCAAAAAGGGAAACGCATTGCCCCGCCGGCTTTAACATCCGATTAATCTTTTTCTGCTCCTCTCCTGTCTCCGCAATTTCTAGGGGAAGCCGCGGCCTCCACCAGTGCTGGTTCCTATAAATTCAGGCAACATCAGGATTACGAGAAGGCGCCTGAACCCCAGCCCTACGAGGCGGATTCGCCGATCTCCGGACTTACTTGTGCGCCCTAACTTCGGAGCGGACATAAAATCCAATTTGTTTTATGATGCGATACTTCGCAGCCGGTGGTCGCATTATGATGCGTGTGATAGTTCTCACCGTAATCCTCACTACCCTGACAGTGGCGCAGACCGCTCCCTCAACAGTTTCCGCCACCGGCAAGGTATCTTCTCACTTCACCGCTGAGAAGGGCCTCGTGCCATTTGCGTTCACCATCCGCAACGACAGCGCCGCCGAACTCAGAGATTTACAGATTGTCAATCTGCCCAACGGCTACGATCTTCTGCCACAACTTTCGATTGACCCCACTCCAGCATGCGCTGACACCAGTTCCCAGAGCGCGAATCCGAATCCAATTTACAAATGTCTGCCTGCTGGACAAAGCCTGGTCGTGTGGGGAAATTTTCAAGCTCAATCCACGCACAAAGCCCAAACTCTGCTCATTGTTTTGCACTGGAAAGCGAGAACCAAAACCGCAATCCCCGCCGGCAAGAATAATACGCAGACTGAAACCGAGGAAAAAGAGTCTTCTCTCGCCGTCGATCTCGGCGAAAATGAGGTCCAAAGCTGGTGGTGGGTGGATGTCTCCGACTATCTTCCCTTCGTCGTTCCTGTCATCGCTGCTTTGGCGATCGCCGTTCTGACTTTTCTCTTCAATTGGCGCCTCGCAAGCAATAGCCGTCGCACCGAGGTCCTGAAGCAAATGCTTACCCAGATGCAAAACTACGGTTCAAAATTTTATATGCCGATGTCTTCTGCCGCTCAGGGACTCGAAGAAGAGCTGTCCGAAAATCTAAACAATCGAAAAAATCCAGCCACTCCACAGTCCTTCTTCTTTTTCCTCCTTCTGCAAAGGACCATGCTCGACCTCCTCGGCGAAATCGGAGGAGCTTTCTTCAGCGATAATCGCGGCGAAGTTTTGGCGGGCGCCTGCTGGGGCGAAATCTTTAACTGGTTCTATCCAGAGGGGCGGGCCACCACTCTCTACCTGACAGCCTACGCTGCGGCAAAAGTGATAACTCCGCGGTCGGATTTCGAAGAATTCTCCAGCCGCTTTGTGGTCCAACCGGACCCATTGATCTTGGCCAATCCCACAATCGACCGATGTTGGACAGAGTTCGCGAAATCGATGAGCAAGCGCCAGAACTCGACGAATCAGTCCGAGAAGGTCGCAGAACTCATCATCCTCTTGAGCGCGTTCTCAAAAGTCGTGGATTGCGAGATCAACCGCGTCAACAAATATTGGTATCCCTCCGTCGTATCCACGCGCGCGAACCCAGATGTCCGGAAAAAACTGCATCAACTCGCGAGTGACGGCAAAATCAGCAGGTGGAAGACTTTTCGATATTTCTGGCCTTGGGAGCGCGAATAGAAGAAGCGCGAGTAGAAGAACTTAAGGAGGGATATTGAGGAAGGGTAAAAATTAAGGAAGGAACAGCGTGCACCCCGCAGTCGGCCCAAAAGGCGCCGCACCGCACACTGCTAGCACGAACCGCAATTCTCAATTTAGCTTAAATATGGTGGTCGAAATCTGGTCGCCATAACTTCCTCCTGCTTGAATGAATTATCGATCATTCTCCGCTCAATTACAAGCAACCTGTTACTCCAGTGACAGTAATTAGATGCTCCCTCCAACTCCTTCGCTCCAGCTAAATCGCTGCTTATTTTCAATGACTTGCGCCCGGCATTCATGCCTGTTTTCTGCCGGCTGAACCTCTGATGCGAGAGCAAGTCAATTCGAACCGCCATCCCCCTGATCTTGACTGCGAACCATCGCTGTAACGCTCCCTCCCCCGCGCGCACTATCTACGTGTAGCTAAACGGAAAGTCCGGTCAGATCGATGGAGCCACAAACTTAAAAGGAGGGTCTATGCCCGAAAAAACCGAAAGCAAAGCGCCCAACAGCCGCCGCGACAATTTCCAGCAACTTCTAACTTCGCTCGACGCACTACCGAAGCAAATCGCCGATGCGATGCTTCGCCAGACCACCGAGGAGGATCACAAAAGCGTAATCACCGCCTGCGGCGACGCCATGCGCGAGCAGATCCAGGGACTCACCTCGCACCTGCGCGAAGGCTGGTCGCGCCTAAGTCCGCAAGGCCAGGCAGAAGTCTCCCGTGTCATTGCCATGAGCGGCAGCACCGCCATATTTACCGGCATCGACGCGCTGGCGAAAAACATAAACTCCCCGACCGCGCGCATCGCCATCTCCGGCTTCCTCATGGAGTTGAAGAAACTCATCATTCTCCTGTTCTGGCTGATTTTCCACACAATACCAAAATGGCTGATCATCCTTCTGGTACTGATCGACGAGATTTTCGACCGCAAACTCTCAGTAGGAAATCCCGCGCTCGCTTCCACGCTCTCCCGCCAGCACCAGGATTACCTGCAGGAGCAGATATTGATGGCACGACTCAACCGCGAGTACGCCGTCCCCGATCAACCGGGAAACAACGAGCCCAACCCCGAGACCGCCTGAGGCTGTGATGCTTTGTGTAGAGCGGGCGCCCTCGCCCGCTGCCTAACCTTGCTAGGATGCCCCACTTCTCACGTTTCGTGAGGAGTGGGGATTCCCAGCTCGCGCTTTAGCTGAGACAGACCTGGGATCACCTCTTCCCCCGCATCCACTCCCACGCCTCCCGATACCGCTCCCACCTCGGACGCCCGCTCGCAGCGCTGCCATAGAAAGGCAACCGGGAAGGACACGGCGTTCCAGTAGTGCCGTAAGCCGACCCCACCGTGGAAGAGCGGCGATTCATCGCCGTAAGGGTCTTTGGGTGGCGCAGCGCTTTCAGCGCTGCGATAAAGGATGCGCGCTCATTTCAACCCAGCCGCGAAGCGGCGGCAGAATACAGCCTACACTCTGCCCTGAGCTTGTCGAAGGGGCAGGCTCTGTCCGTCTAATTTTAACTTTGCCTACTCCTCACTAGACGGGCGTGCCCCATCTTTCGCGCTTTTTTCGAAGGTGGGAACCACAAACGCCTGAAGCGTCGCGGTAGATGCTGGGTTTGCCTTTGCCCGTGTGGAACGGACGCTCCTGTCCGTTGTCTTTAGATCTTGTCCTTGATATTGATCTGGATTCAGCTCATACAACAAACCAGGAAGGGCACGACGTTCAATCCTTGAGCCTGCCGCGAAGCACGCCGAAGGATGCCGACAACGGTTCCTACTCATAACTTGTCATTCCGACCCGTTCGCAGCCGCGCTAGCGGCGAGGACGGGGAGGAATCTGCTTGCTTGCTGACGGCGCCAAAATGCCTCGTGAAAGAGCGACCCTTCAGCACCGCATGGCTCAGCTTTGGGTGCGGCTTCAGTCACCGCCGACAATCAATCCCAAACTTCAGCCGCAAGCAACGCAACACACTCGACTCGCCCTCATGGCGAACATCTCGGATCATCTTTGTTGACCAGGCTAATCTGCTTCGGATCAATCCGCGTATCCGGCGCGTAGGTGCTCCAGTCGGGACACAGTTCTAGTCCCTTGTAGGCTGCGTCCTCAAATTCCGCGCTATTAAAGTGGAGTCCGGTAAAGTCGGCATTCTTAATCGTTGCGCCACTAAGAACGACCCTGCTGAGCGCTGAGGCTGCAAACAAATACGACCCACTCAGATCCAGGCCCGAGAAGTAGGCCGGATCAGGAAATTCTCCGTCAACAATGACGGCATCGCTCCAATCCTCAAGTTGGCCAACCCTGCCTTGCGGAGTCCCAGTTTTGCGTTGCTCCGCTGCCTGCGACCGTTGTCGCAAAATTGTAGCGAGAGCCCCGCTGCTAGCCTCGAGGAATTGGGCCGACTGCAGCATTTCGCCTTCCGCCTTCAGGATCTGGTCAGACGTGGGCACGGGCGGACTTTCCGAGAGTCCTTCTCCAGTCGAATACCTCTGTTGCTTGAGAAATATTGCCCGGTATGGTTGGCTGTAGAGGAATCGCTTCGCCATGAATGACGTGTTCAGCTCGCGTGCTTCGTCGAACAATCTACCTGCGCGAAGAACGTCGAGTTGTATGTCCTGCTCGACATCTTTCTCGGAAACTTTTCTCGTTTTCAATAGACGCAGACCATAATATTCCCCCGCCGCTCTGGCAAAATAGGAGGCCGCTCGCCGGTTTGCATCAAGCAGGAGCGGAAGCGCGATATCTGGTCTAAGCAGCACCGCATCAATAATCGAGTTTGCCACATCGGGATCTTCCTCGGTGCCCAAACGAGCAACCAATAGTGAGATGGCGTTCTGTGCTCGCCTGCCATCAGCATCGGCTTCCTCCTGGGAGCGCCACCTGGAACTCTCAAGCGGCCTGAGTATGAATCTGCGAATAGAGAATGTCGCGGAGAGGCGTGCGCCAACATCGGAGTCGCCGATGTCTTTCGCAATCTCTGAATATTGCGCGTTGTCGGTTTGAATCCTCGCCGAAGCCTGGGAAGAATGTAAACCAACGATGTATGTGCCGACAGCAATCAGGGGCGATAAGAAGGCTGAAAGGAGCCCCAACAGCATTTTCGCCCGCCATCGGCTCAGATCCGCAATCTCGAGTCGCAGCTTCTGGACCTCAATCCGCAGCTTCTCACCTTCCACCGCGGACATCGGCTGCGGGGCGGCGGCCGCAGGTTGATTTCCGCTATCAGTTCCGCCCAATTGCACGGACTCGCTCATCGGTTCAACCTCCTACGAATTGTTCGACAGGCACCCTACTCCCTTACCCCCAACTGCCAAAACAAAAACTCATAAACATCCGTGAACTCCTCAATCTGCTTCGTCACCGGTTTCCCCGCTCCATGCCCCGCCTTCGATTCAATCCGCAGCAAAATGGGTCGCGTCTGGCTGCTTCCATTCTTCGCCTCCGCCTGCATCAAAGCCGCCATCTTTTTCGCATGCATCGGATCAACTCTCGTATCCGTATCGGCAGTCATAAACAAAACCGCCGGATACTCCACGCCCGCCTTCACGTGATGATAAGGCGAATACGCATAAAGCCACTTGAACTGCTCGTGATTCTCCGCCGTCCCATACTCCGGAATCCACAGTTTCGCAATCTGAAAATCCTGATAGTGCAGCATGTCGAGCAGCGGCACCTGGCACACCACCGCGCGAAACAAATCCGGACGCTGCGTCATCATCGCGCCCATCAACAGCCCGCCATTCGACCCTCCGCGAATCGCCAGATGATCCTTGTCCGTATATTTTTCCGCGATCAGATATTCCGCCGCCGCAATCATGTCGTCGAAAACATTCTGCTTTTTCTCCAGCATTCCCGCCCGGTGCCAGTCTTCTCCAAACTCCGCGCCGCCACGCAAATTCGCGACCGCATAAACTCCGCCATGCTCCAGCCACAAATACATTGATGGCGTAAACGTCGGAGTCAGGCTCAGATTGAACCCGCCATAAGCCGTAAGCAGCGTGGGATTGTGCCCATCTTTCTTGAATTCCCCCGGCTTCACACCTTTTTTGCGCACCAGAAACATCGGCACCCGCGTGCCGTCTTTCGAGTGGTACCACTCCTGCGCAACCTCGTAGGCCGTGGGATCAATCGCAGGTGCATCCACCTTTGCCCACAGCGAAGTTGTTCCACTCTCCAGATCGTAACGGTAAATCGACGGAGGCACGGTGAACGACTGGAAGCCGTAAAACATTTCGTCGTGATTCCATTTGCCAGAGGAGCCAAATACCGAACCAATCGCCGGCAGCGCAATGTCTTTAAGCTTGGTCCCGTTGATATCGAAAATCGTCAGTTGCGAAGTGGCGTTCTGCGCATACTGCGCGAAAATCTTGCCGCCCCATTCCGCCGCGCCCTGCAAAACCGACCCGGTCTGCGGAATGAGTTCTTTCCAATTCTCGCGCTCGTAATCTCCCGCTTCCGTGACAAACATGCGGTAGCGTGGCGCGTCTTCGTTGGTGACAATGTAGAGCCTTCCGTTGTACACCGACCCGTGATAAACAAAATTCTTGCCGGTCGTGATGCGCGTCGGCGGCGTACCTTTCTTCAAATCCATCAGAAACAACTCGGTCTTAGTCCAGCCTTGCTCTACCGTGATCAGCAGCAGACGGCCATCATTGTCGAGATTCACGTTCGGCCAGTCTTCCGGGTCGCGTCCCTCGCCAAAAATCAGCGGATCGGTCGCCGGATCCGTTCCCAATTCGTGATAGAACACGTGCCGGTTGTACATCTCGTGTCCTTCAGCTACGTCACCTTTTTTCGGATAACGCGTGTAGTAGAAGCCGCCATTGTCCAGTTCCCACGCGATGCTCGCCGCGCGCGTGCGCTCAATCTTATCGGGCAGCGCGGTGCCCGTTTTCGTTTCAATAATATGCAGCGTGCTCATCTCAGACCCGCTCGGCGAAGTGCCGTAAGCCAGATATTTTCCATTCTCTGAAGGCTCGAACCAGTCGAGCGCTACCGTACCGTCCGCGGCCAATTGATTCGCGTCAAACAAAACCCGGTCTTTTCCTTCGATCCCTTCGCGCACGTAAAGCACCGGCTGGTTCTGCATCCCCTCGCGCCGCGTATAGAAATAATATTTCCCAGCAATCTGCGGAACGCCAATGCTGCCAGTGCTCAACAGTTCAGTCAGCCGCTTGTTGATCGCATCCCGCCCCGGCAGCGGATCGAGCACGCTGCGCGTGTATGCCATCTCCTCCGCAACCCACTTCTGCGTCTCCGGAGTATTCCCATCCTCCAGCCACCGGTAATTGTCGACAACCTTAGTTCCATGAAACATCTCTTCGCTCGGCCGCACCTCAGCCTTAGGAGGATGCTGTTGCGCCGCCGTCGACAAATCTTTATCATCGCCCGCCGCGAACACCACCGCTCCCAGCAGCAAACAGAAAAATGGCAAACAGGAAAATGTCGAAATCGAAATCCAAAGCAAACCCGAAATCAAGCGTACACCTCCACCCATAAGAACCTCGCGGGAGACAAAGCTAGCCTACCAAAAACGCATCCCCGCTGTTCGCGAGCGTGTGCCTTCTGTCTTTCATCGTGAACCATCTAACTGTTGCTGGAATTCACAGATTTGCCGATGCTGACAGCGTTCTCCTGCGCAGGAGCCGCTGCCATCTGTGCGCAAGAGCGATGACTGAGGGCTGCACGATGCTGTGGCAGACTCTGCCTCACGATGCTATGATAAATGCGCGGCGCGCCCCGAAGCGCGCATCACAACACTCCTCAGTAGCTCAATGGTAGAGCATTCGGCTGTTAACCGAAGGGTTGTAGGTTCGAATCCTACCTGAGGAGCCATTCTTGCCGGCCCGATTGATACATCCCGAGGCGCGATTTCGCGCTCCCAAGTCACCTGGGTTTTGAGAGCGAGTTCGCAATTCCCTCACTGGTATTTCGTTCGTTACGAAAGCCGCCGTCCGGATCACGATCGTCTTTGCGCGAGAGCTGGTTCCGGGATGAACTCGATTTCCACATGGTAGTTCGTTCAGTCGTCACAGACGGGATGCCACGGGTGATGAGAGAAGAATAAAGAGGTATAGCGAATGTGGAAAAATGTGAACAATGGAGTGGCAACGCAGCCGGAGTTAGCCAGTCAGCCGGTGCCTAAGACACTAGCGTCCGCCGGTAAGTTGCTCAATGAAGCGCCGGTTGGGCTGCAAGCTGTTGGCGAAAACGAAGGCGCATTATCTACCACGACAACGATGACGACGTACGCAGAGGCGGTGAACGAGTTCACGAAAAACGCGACCGCGTGTATTGGATTCCTGCCCTTGATCTCCAAGGCGCGGGATGGCTATGAGCAAGCTACAAGAGCCAGTGAGCAACTTCGCAAGGTGCTGGATGCGGGCGAGGAAAATCTTCGAACGGTCATGACGCAATTGGAGCAAGCGATCAACGTTCAAGTGCCCAAGTCGGCTGGTGAGGGCAAGAGACCGGAACCAGCAAAGGTTGAAGCGATCCGAGGCAACAACAAAGCGTCGTGAGCGGCCCTATCCCTAATGCGTGCGAGTGTGCGCAGATTGAGTTGGGGCGGGTGGTCCACATCTCCCATTCGCGACGCATCTCTCAAATAGGCTGGGTGCCCCATTTCTCGCGTTCTTTGCGAGAAGTGGGGCTTTTGATTTATAGCTCACAATAAGCCCATCCCAATGTTCACCCGTCACAGACATGACCTCGCATTGGTGCCTAGCGTTTCTTCATGCCCTGGGGTTTGAAGCGTTATTATGGCACGGGCAGCCTCCATTTCATCACGTGGAGCTGCTATCGACGCAAGCCGCTACTTTGTAATCCCGCCCGCCGCGACCTGGTACTTACTGTCCTCGATCTGATGCGCGTTCGCTACCGTTTTGCCGTGATCGGATACGTAGTCATGCCCGAACACGTACATCTACTAATTTCCGAACCCTTGATTGGCGATCCCTCAAAGATAGTTCAAGCGGTGAAGTTGAGCGTCTCCCGGCGGCTGGCCATTGCGGACGAATTCTCCGGCCGGTTCTGGCAGAGTCGTTTCTACGATTTCAACTTGTGGGGCCAGCTGAAAGAGTTTGAGAAGCTGAAGTACATGCATCGCAATCCGGTAGTGCGCGGACTGATGGCGCGTCCGGAGGATTGGCGGTGGAGCAGCTACCGCTCCTACGCTTACCGAGAGGCGGGATTGGTTCGGATCAACGACTGGATTTGGTGGGAGGGGAAAATTCGACAGAGCGCTGGTTGAGGATTGGTAGGGTGTCGGCGAAAAACCCACTTCTCGCAAAGAACGCGAGAAATGGGGCACCCAGCTTTTCTTCAGGAAGCACCGCTCTAGAAATCACTAGTTTTTAGAAAGGTAGATGCCTGCCCGAGTAAAGAGCTGGCACACCTTCATCACATATTTGGGTTATGAGTGAATCTGAAGGGAAACAACAATGAGCATGTTTTCAAACATCACTCTGATTTCAAGCGCCGGCGAGTCTGCCAGCGAATACATACTGTAGTCGGTCCCTGTGATTACAGTAGGCGGGGATAGCATGCAACCGTCGCCCAGGCCGGAAATCTTGTTCTTAAAATTGCCTGCGACCATGTTGCTGATTTCGCCCAGCGCATCCGACATGTCCGCGCCGACTTTATCCACCGGAACACCAAGCATCTTGGAAGTCATCAGCGCCGCACACTTTCCGCTGCAATGCACGCCCACGAGCCCGCACAGCTTTCCCGCCAGCCCCACCATCGCGGTGACTTCCCGGGGCATTGGCTCTTCATTATTTGCCGGCAAAATCAGTTGGCTACCCAGCATCAGTTCGAACACTTCGCGCAACGCCAGTTCCAGCAAAGGCGCCCAACTCTCTTGGGTGCCACCAGCCGCTAGTAGTTCCTTCGAGGAGCTCATGACTTCCCTCCCAGAACTGGAATCACCTGTTCCTTCACTTGTTCCGGGGTGAACGGTTTACGGATATAGCCGCGCGCTCCCGCCGAAAGCGCCTGCACCACATGGGCCTCGCTGCCTTCGGTCGTAATCATCACGACCGGCGTCCCCTTTGCGTTCTCCACTCCGGCGAGCTGCTTCACAAACTCTAAGCCGTCCATAACCGGCATGTTGATGTCACAAAGGATGAGATCCACTTTATCCCCCTGCAGCACGCTGAGCGCCTCCGCCCCGTTGCCTGCTTCGAATACCTTGCATAAATCGAGCCCGGCCTGGCGCAATGAGCGCTCTACAATTTTTCTCATGACCGAGGAGTCGTCGACGATGAGGGCGGTTATTGGCATAAGACTCTACTTATTCTCCACGCGACAGGAGGGTCTGATTATTTCTCCCTCCATATTGTCTTTTGCGTATATCGGCACGTGCTGAGAGGACTTTAGAGACTACGTGAGAACTAGATTTTGGGTTTTGCAGTGGAACGAAGTCCCCTGTTCAGCCGCGAAAGCCTGCCCTGAGCCAGTCGAAGGGCGGCGCGAGAATTCAGCCCACAGCGTAAGCTGTGGGTGAAAAAGCGGGAAACGAGCAAGCCTCGGAAAGGGCGGAAGACTGGTTCTCACGCACACTCTTTAGCCGGCCTCTGGCCAGTCTCGACTCAACAAAGGAGCAGCGGACTCCAGGTTAAATCGGGCCGCTGCGGGATCGTCGAAGGAGCCTTAACGATGCTTGCCTACCCTCGCTTGCTGGCGCAATGAGGTAAATCAGCTTCTTTTTCGCGCAAAACAAAACGCCCCAGACTCGGTTTGAGTCACGGGACGTATGTTGATCAGCCCTCCCCCAAGTGCTGCTCAAGAACGAGACTAAACCCATCCACACAAAGCGTAAATGGCTCTTGCGTGCTACAGCCTGGCACCAACGTGCTGCCTCCGTGATCGCGCTCCCAATCTTGTCCAGAGGCCGGTCTGGCGCACATCGACGGGTCTTGGAACATGGCGAATTGGCGAACTATTACTTGGCGCATTCCGCCCGCGCGGATATGTGCCGCAGGCTCGGCAGGACAGCTGAGGCTCGGGCGTCTTATGAGATGTCGCTGACCAACAGGAACCAGAGCGGCAATTCCTGCAAAAATGGAAATTAGTGATCGTCGAAAAATTGGTCTGTCCCCAGTTTTCCCACACCAAAAACCCATCCCAAGTTAAGCTTGGACGGGCACATTCTCGCCAGTGATAGTGCTCGAATCCTAGCTTGAGCCAACCCGCAATGTATACCTGCATTCGACACACAGATATTGCTTCGCTTGTTTCTAAATACCTGCTAACATTCCCGCCTATAAACGACTTACCATAAATAGCTGAGTTTCCGTATCTAGTGATCATCGCAGTCGATTGCTGGCACAGTCCGACCTATTACGCGGCACAACTAGTGCCTGGGCTCAGTCTCTATCGCACTACACAGTCTATGTTCATTGGAGGTAACGTGGACCTTACCGGCTTTCGTCCAATTGAGGCAAAGCTTGCATCCGCGGTAATCTTTTTTCTACTAGCGGCGATTCCAGCTCATTCCGGCACCGATCCCAAGACTTCGATTAATGAGGGATTGATGGCATACTACACATTCGATGATGGCGGTCACGACAGCAGCCCCTACCATCGCGATCTTACCTTGGGGTCGATACGCATTGGCACAGGGGCGATCGGACAAGGGGCATCGCTCAGGGCGCCTAACGCCTTCCTGAAATTGGATACGCTCGGTTTCCCCCGCAATAGCGAAAGCTTTTCTGTTTCCGGATGGATCAAGATGGATTCGTTTGGTCCGGCGAGCACCAGTCGTGGATTGGCGTTTGCCGGAGTATCCGTAGTTCGAGGAAGTGGCCTGATTCAGTTTGCGTTTGCCATCGATGCGCAAGGCAATCCGGCATTCGGCACGGGAGCGGGCACAACCGGAGTGCCGGTTGGTACGGTCAAAGCTCTCCGTTTGGGTCGTTGGAACCATGTATCTGTGACTTACGATGGATCTAGCAAAATGATTCGTATTTACCTCGATGGCGTCGAGGCGCAAGCAGCCCGGATTGACAAAGTGGGAAATCTCGCCGTATCCGGTCCGTGGCACCCTGTATTTCCTGCAAACCTCGATGCGGAATACCAAAACCCCGATCCTAGCGGGAGGCTCATCCTCAATGGTGATGTCGATCAGGTGGTTCTGCATGATCGGGCGCTTACTCCGGAAGAGGTGCGCTTTCTCGCGGATCGCGGACTGCTTGCGCCACCAGACTATGTTGTCAAGTTCGCTCCCCAATTACGGTTTACCAAGGACTCAGCCCGATGGGGTTATCCCATGTCCGCCCAGACATTTTTTAACGCTCTGCCGAAGGATGCTAACGGCGTCCCGATCCGGACGCATGGTGGCGGTTCCGTCGGAGTCGAGAACAACAATTTCTCCACGTTGCGCGATGGTTCCATCCCGACTTATTTTCAAGAACGCTTTATCGGGGATCAGGTCCGTATCAATTACTGGTGGTTCTCTGGCTATCAGCACGAATGCATTCCTGTGCTGGCACCGCAGAGCGCCCACAACGGAGACTGGGAGCACGTGACGGTCATCCTGAAAGAGGACCGTAGCGGCATCGCCGCCGTCAGTTACTACCAGCACAATGGGCACTACACCCGCATCGCCGGAATTCACGGACCCTGCTCTCCGGCAGGCACAGGCCGCTGCGATGGCTCGGGTGGTTTCGACCTTGACGCTACCCACCCCATTGTTTACGTCGGGCGAATCGCCCACGGCAACTATCACAATACCAATCGGTACCTCCCTGGCAGAGACCCCAACCAGCCAGACCCGACCGAGTGTACTTATTATGGCGATATCCGTGATCCGCGAAATAGTGACGATTATTTGGATTCCAGCCGCAACCTGATTGATCTTGACTGGAACCGCGAACCTTGGATCGCCAAGGACCGGGCTCCCGCCAATTGGATTTGGGGGCCCGATGAATCCTATGTCAGCACCCATCCCACTCAGAAGCCCCCGGATGATAGCGAACATCGAGTGGCCTGCGAAGGGGCGCCCACTTTTCTCTTCGCCTCCGACGGATGTTATAAGTCAGAATGTATCGCGGGGGACGATGAAGCCTCCGAAGACTGCCTGAAAGAATGCAAGCCCGGATATACCAACGTCGGCTTAACTTGCAATAAAGGAACATGGCCTTGGGAGTGGTCTGTTTACGGACGGCTCACAGGCGGGAATAAATACAGTTATCCCTACACTCTACCCAGGACCGATATTGGCTTGACGCGCCGCCGCGAAACCGACCAGCAGTGGAGCGATCTGCCCTGAACGAGTATCAGCTTCAGGCTAGGTTTATCGAACGAAAGAACGTCGGCAATAACAGGGAGGAACGAATGATGAAGGCTAAGGCCAGCTCGGTTCTTATTGCATTCGCGGTGGGTGCTTTCTCAGCGCAGGCTAAAGTCAACGACCAATGTATCCTGCGATGGGAACAATCCCTCAGCGCTCAGATGATCGGCTCCCAATGCCGCTGGATGGACACTGCGACCAGAGACAAATTGATTGCCAGCCAACAGGCAAGCCTCGCGTGTGCCGTTGCCGATGCAACCGATGCAGAAAAGGACGACGTGACAACTTTAATCAGCGAGTCCTCCCGCCGGATTGCTGACAGCCTGCGCAATGTCCCCTGCGAGGCTAAGGCCAGGCAGTTCTACGATGGCGAAGTTCAGAAAGCTTCGGCCCCTACACCAACTCACTAGTGTGGAAACCGGGGACAGTTCCCCACAGTTCCCCCCCGCGTCTTGATAATCACAGCCACCCGCGCTACGCGAAAAATCTGCAAATCGCGTGTCGATTCCCCGCCAGCCCGTTCGACTAGTAAGTGGAGCCGCACCGGGCACCGGGCGCCTCGCAACTCGCAACTTTCTGTGCCCAGCGCGGTCCAAGCTCTTAGTATAAAAGTAGCGGCACTGATACGATGACCGCACAACACTCAATACTCACTGCTCACTACGCAAGGAGAACACCATACGCTTCATGATGATCATGTTTCCGAAAGACTACGAAAATGCAAAACCCGGCTGGGCACCCGACCTCAATGACATGGGGCAATGGGCAAGTACAACGAGGAACTAGGGAAAGCCGGCGTGCTGCTCGCGCTCGACGGGCTGACCCCGCCCGCGACGATGAGCGCGCGCGTCACCTTCAAAAACGGAAAGTCGAAAGTGACCGACGGGCCGTTTACCGAAGCGAAGGAAGTGGTCGGCGGCTACTGGATCATTTAGGTGAAATCGCGCGAAGAGGCGCTCGAATGGGCCTCACGCATCCCCGGAAAGGATAACGAAATGGTCGAAGTTCGCCGGATGTTTGATCTAACCGACTTCGATCCCGAGACCCAAAAGGAGATCCAAAAGAAGTTCGGCGACGCCGTGGCCGCTGAGATGCGCCAGTAGTAAAAAACTCTCCGGGAAAAGCTGGGGACAGCGGTGCCTTTCTAGAACAGCGTTTATCGCGGCTCTGGAAGCGCTGTGCTATCCGAAGGTTTATCCTCAGAAGCACGGCGGCCGTGATGGAGGATGAGAAAGCAGGTTCCTCACCGGGCGTACCGCCCGGTTCGGAATGACATCGATTTTTGCTTTTAGGTTTTCCTAGTCTTGATTTCCTTCTTAGGGCTCAAAAGCCCTGCTAGGAGGCGACTATCGCAGCGCTTGAAGCGCTGCACCACCCCGGGCTGCACGCTTCCCCATCGCCCAGTTAACCAGCAGTGCGGTTTAACTTTTCCCCGCGGCAGCACCCGCTCCGAAGATGGTCGAGACCAGGTGGAAGACCTCTGCCGCAGCCTCGTCGAGCTCGAAGGTGAAGCGAACCAGATCGATGCCTTCGAGGGCGCGATACTCTTGCAAAAGGATGGCCCAGGCGGGATTGTTGGCCAGATCTACTTTGCGGCTCTCATAGTAGCCATACCCCATGTTGCGCATGCGGCAGAGCAGGTCGCTGAGGTGGACCATGGCGACCAGAGGTTTGGCGGACTCGCACAGTTCAGGCGTGTGGTGGAAGGCGATGACCTGAATGAGATCGTTGGCCAGGTGCCATTTCTCAGCCAGAGCGCGTCCGGTCTCGCAGTGCGAAAATCCCATGGTAGCGCGTTCGGCTTCATCGAGAGGAATCTGTGCCTGAGTAGCATTGGCCGTCGCTATGGCAAATTCCTTGGGAAAGACCATGCAGTTGACGGGAAAACCGATATCGTGAAGCAGCCCTGCCATGTAAGCCTTGTCCGTGTCGGGTGCGGCTAACTTCTCGCTGAACTTCCGGCAGACCATGGCGCAGCCGAGGGAATGCCGCCAGAAAATCGTGGGATCGAGCGCCCAGTTCTTAGAAGGAAAAGCGCTACCCAGGCAACACGTGAGAAGAATAGTTTCGACCCGGCGCAAGCCGAGGCTGATCACCGCACCCTTGATCGATTCGGGCGTCTTTGCCAGCCCGAACAGCGGGGAACTGGCGACGCGCAGGCACTGCGCGGCGATGGTGTTGTCGTAGGAGACTAACTTGACGACCTCATCCAACTTAACATTTTCCGGCGGCAAGTTGAGCAGTTCGAGCAAAGGCAGAAACACTGCGGGGATGGAAGGCATGGTGTCAATGCGCGACACGCGATCCTGGATGGTAGCGGTAAAAGAAGTTGTGGTCATAGCTTGCCACTCGAGAGGGACGGTTTCCAATAGGCGATGCTGCCGGGAAAATGGACAAGGTGAAACTTGTCATTCAGATTGAGCAGCGACTCCGAGGTTCCGAGAAAGAAATAACCGCCGAAGTTCAGGTTGGTGTAGTAATGGTTGACGACTTTGGCTTTTGAGGAGCCGTCAAAATAAATCAGCACGTTGCAGCAGAAGATCAAATCCATACCCTTCATGAAGAGCATCTTTGAGTCGTCTTGCAGATTCAAGCGGCTGAAGGTGATCAGCTTCTTGACTTCGGGGCGGACCTGCAGTTTTTTTTCATCGAGCGTGGTGAAATATTTGCGCTTGTAGTAGTCGGTGGTGTTGCGCAGAGCGTAATCGCCGTAAATGCCGGCCTTGGCGGTTTCGACGGAACGGTCGTTCAGATCGGTCGCGAGAATTTCGACAGTCCAGCCTTTCAGGAGCCGCTCACTTTCTTCCATCATGTTCATGGCCAAGGTGTAGGACTCCTCGCCGGTGGAGCAGCCGGCGCTCCAGATGCGCAGCCGCTTCGTGATTTGCTTGGTTTTCTCCACGACAATTTCCGGAAGAATGACCTTGCGTACCGCATCAAGCTGGGGCTGGCTACGGAAGAGGCAGGTTTCTCCGATGGTGATCTCGTTCAGGAGTTGCCGAAGTTCGCCGTCGCGACTGGGATTCGCGGTGAGGTAATCCCAATAATCGCGGGGGGACTTTGCGCCCATCACTTTCATGCGGCGCACGCAGCCATCGGCGAGAAGGTAAAGCTTTTCATCGGCCTTATAGATACCGGAAACCTTGTAAACCAGGTCGCGGATTTGCCGGTAGACGGGATCGACGGGTTCGGTCTTAGCCGGAACCGAAGCGGTTTGAGGGGCAGTCGTCATTTTGCGGGATGCTCCAAGGTGGCATAACGGTTCAGGTCAACGGGGGCGTGAGAACTGCGACTCTGCACAACACGGCGGGTGATTTCCGCCGCAAGCTGATCGAGAGGATAGGCGGCATCGGCAAGGCCGGAAGCATGCACCAGACCGGGCATGCCCCAAACGATAGACGAGGCTTCGTCCTGGATGATGACGCTGCCTCCGGCATCGCAAATCTCCTGCGCCCCGAGCACTCCGTCCGAACCCATGCCGGTCATCACCACGGCGAGAACATTTGCGCCGTAGGCGGCTGCCACGGAGCGGAATAGCACATCGACCGCTGGACGGCAGGAGTTCTCAGGGGGCGATTGGTTGAGACTTAAACGAGCGGAGAGGCCAGCGCGCGTCACCTTCATATGAAAGTTTCCTGGAGCGATCCAGGCGTGGCCGGGAGAGAGAACCGTGTTCGCGCTGCCTTCTTCTATGGGAATGGCGGAGCGGCTGGCGAGACGCTCGGCGAGCAAGCGGGTGAAAATTGGCGGCATATGCTGGACCAAGACGATAGGGACCGGGAAATCACTGGGGATCCGGGGCAAGACTTCGGCCAAGGCGTTCGGGCCTCCGGTGGAAGTGCCGATGGCCACAATCTCGATACGGGAGTTCGATCGCAGGCGAGCTGCGACAGGAGGACGGGTGCGCGGCAACGGCTGAAGCTTCAAAGGGGATACGCCACACAACGCCTTGATCTTGGGGATGAGTTCGCTGCGGACGCGTGCGATGGCCACTTCGGGACTGCCCGTATTGCTGGGCTTGGTGGCGTAGTCGGAAGCGCCCAGCGCGAGGGCGTCGAGAGTGGCAGATGCGCCTCGCTCGGTCAGCGTGCTGAACATGATGACGGGCAGCTTGGGATACAGTTTGCGGACTTCAGCCAGGGTTTCAAGGCCGTTCATCACTGGCATTTCGACATCAAGAGTGATGAGGTCTGGCTTGAGCAGGGGAATCTTGGCGAGGGCGATGCGTCCATCGCTGGCCACACCAACTACATCGAAGGTGCGCTCCGCCGACAGGGTGTCAGAGAGCACCTTGCGAATCACCACCGAATCATCCACCACGAGAATGCGAATACGACTCATGACAAACTTATTTGGTCCCTTTCAAAACTCAGAGTGCCGATTCCGGTCATTCGAAGCATGGTGAACGTTGCCCTCATCAAACCTGGTCGAAAGCACCCCTGATACCAGGCCGACAATCTTCGCGGAGATTCGCAATCTTCTTTGAGAAAGTCTTAATTGTCGGTTCAAGTTCCATTCCGCATGCCAATTCCGCGAATGCTCTCGCTCGCTCACAGGCTGATAATCGGCGGTGCTGCGGAAAGCTTTAAGGGACTAGGGAGCTTCACAGAGTCGATATCTCGCCGTGGATTCCCGTCATCTGCGAAACTTCGGCGTATATGACGACGGCACTGACGGCCATCGCGGCCAGCACCACACCAAATCCGTTTGCCGATCTGTTTGTCTAGCTTCAAGTTGCTGAACTCCTCCGCTTGAAGGTTCAGTCGGCCTAGGCGTGAGCCGCCATGCTCCGGGCTGAGGCACTACCGCCAGCACCGTTGTCGATCTTGAATTGCTCGACCAGACGGCGAAGTTCGGCGGAAGTCTCGACCAACTGTTGTGCCGCCTTCTGCGTGTCGGCGGCTCCGCGCGAGGTGCTTTCGGCGGCCTGCGAGACTCCCGTGATGTTGCTGGTGATCTCACCACTGGAATGCGCAGCCTCGCTGACGTTGCGCGACATTTCGTTGGTGGTGGCATTCTGCTCTTCGACCGCGGTGGCGATGGTGCTGGAGATATCGTTGATCTGGTTGATGACGCCAGAGATGGAGGCGATGGCGTCGACGGCGGCTTTGGTATCGGTCTGGATGGCTTCGATCTTGCGGCTGATGTCTTCGGTGGCCTTGGCGGTTTCTTTGGCAAGCTCCTTGACTTCGTTGGCGACGACGGCGAAGCCTTTGCCAGCTTCTCCGGCGCGGGCGGCTTCGATGGTGGCATTGAGCGCTAGAAGATTGGTTTGCTGCGCGATGGAAGTGATGACCTTGATGACCTGACCAATCTCTGCCGACGAATCGCCGAGCTTGGAAACGGTCGCAGTCGTGGTCTCGGCAACTTTGACGGCGGAGCCCGCGACTTTGGCTGCCTCGGTGGCGTTCTTGGCAATCTCTTTGATGCTGGCGCCCATTTCTTCGGCGCCAGTGGCGACGGTTTGCAGGTTCTGGCTGACGGTCTGTGCGGCGGTGGAAACGACATTGGCCTGGGCAGAGGTTTCCTCGGAGTTGGCGGTAATCTGCTGACTGGTGCTGGAGAGTTCCTCGCTGGCTGCGGCGACGTGGATGGAAGTCTCGGCGATGGATTGCACTACCGCGTGCAAGTTGTTCTTCATCTGATTCAGAGCGATCCCAGCCTGGCCGATTTCGTCGCCGGAGGTTATCTCCATGTCTTCGATCGTGAGGTTGTTGGCGGCAATTTCCCGGATCAAGGCAAGCATGCCAGCGATGGAGCCCGTAATCGAACGAACAATCAGCACAGCCACTCCCAGCCCCACCAGAATGCCTACAACTGCTAAGCTCAGAATGACAGTTCGCGATCTCGACTCGGTCGCGGCCTGCTCGTCGGCAAATTCTTTCCTTCCTTTCTCCTGAGTGGCGATAAATTCTTCAACGGCTTTTGCTAGTTCCTTGCTGGTCGACGAGGCCGGGCCCGTGATCACATCGAGGACCTCTTTGGCTTTGCCCGCGCGATGAAGCGCGACCTCCTTGTCGCTAACATCGAGGAATGCCTCGTAGGCACGCTCCACCTCAGCCAATGTCTTCTTGCCTGCTTCCGAGGTTACGGTCGCGGAGAGGACGTCCACGCTTTCCTTGTAATCGCGTTTGCCCTGCTCGAATCGCGCAAAGACGGCTTCGTCGCTCGTGAGCAGGAATCCGCGGACGCCAGAACTCTCTTTCATGACGGCCAGCTCGATGACCTTCGCCAGTTCCACCTTATGCGACCGGTCCTCGACCTTGCTGGAAAGGGTGGCGAGCTTGTCCACGGTCGTATAAGACATGAACCCCATAACGGCGAGTATCAACAATACGGCGCCGAACCCGACTCCCAGTTTCATCTTCAAACTTAGCTTGTTCACTGTATTCTCCTTTTTAGAGGCTTTAAGATTGTGCCCGTGGCTACTCTCGCAAGAGCCTTTCATCGGTGCCGACAAGCGCACCCTAGTGCGAATTCACCGAACTTGGCAGGCGCACCACTTCGCCCGCCTCCAGCTTGTAAACAGCTTCAATTACGGCGAGCTTGCCTTCCTCGTGGGCGTGACGCAAGACCTCACTATTGGCAAGCACGTCTCTCGCGCTCTGATGAACGTTTTCGAGAATCGCAGCGTCCAGCAAACCGGCCGGTGTGGCATAGGTCCTTGCCTGAGCAACCGCCGGATCGATCTTATCGACAATAGCTTGCAAGTTTGCAGTCGGCATTTTCTCGCCGGAGCACGCGGCAGTTACCGCGCCGCATTTTTCGTGTCCCAGGACCACCAGCAGGGCGCTGCCTAGGTGTTCCACGGCATACTCGATGCTGCCGAGCTCTATGGCGTCTGCGATATTGCCGGCTGCGCGTATTACGAATAGGTCTCCTAGGTTCTGATCGAAAACCAACTCGGGCGGCACACGGCTGTCGGAGCAAGTCAGCACAATGACTCTTGGGTGTTGGCCCTTGGCTAAGGTGTGCCGAAGCTGCACCAGCTCCCGGGGTTTGGTTTGTCCCGAAATGAAACGTTGGTTCCCATCCATCAAGTCAGCCCAAATTTTCTCCCCTACGGCGGCTCCCGCGACGGCGTCGGGCGGCCGAGTGGGTTGGATCGCAGCCGCATGCTCCTGCGCTGCACCCAATGGCATTGCGGAAAGCAGGAACAAAAGAGCTAGTAAAAAGCGTTTCATATCTTCCTTTTCTGGCCATGGTTTTGGCCTGATGCCCAATCCTGCCCAGGCGACGGCTCTGAGGAGCAGCTGTTGCCCAGATAAGCTATCTATCGGCATAGAAAATGCCGACTCTACTGGCCTACGATCACCGCTTCTTCCGTCATCTGACACGCTTTGTCGATGTCGAGCACATGCATGAGGCGGTCGTTGAGTTTGTGGACGCCGAGGATCATGGTGCGGATCGATCCGCGCAGAGTTTCTGGCGGCGGCTCGAAGCTGTCTTCTTCGACTTCGACGACGTCGCCGATTTCATCGACCAGCAGGCTGACCGAGCCATCCTCGGAGCGCACCACAACGTTCATGGGGCGAGCGCCGGGAGGCGCGGGCTCGAGTTCGAGGCGGCGCCGCAAATCGACGGCGGTAACAATTTGGCCGCGCAGGTTAATGAGCCCGCTGACCACCTCAGGTGCCAAAGGAACGCGAGTCATTTCGAGCGACCGGATGACCTCTTGAACGCCTTTCAATTCCACACCGAAAAGAAGCTTGTCGAGATAGAACGTGCAAAACTGTGAAGTGTGGGCCATGGCTTGGTTTTGAACCTCCTAGTTTTGAACCCTAGTTTCAGATCACTTAGTTGTGAACCTAGTTTCGAACCACCTAGTTATGAAGCTCTAAGTTCCAAGCTCCTAGATAAACCACCTAGTTCCGAACCCTAAGTTAAAAGAGCTTCCTAAATTTGTGGACTTCCTAAGTTCTAGTAGTTATGCAGTTCGGCTTACACGCCAGTCCGGTTAAGCGGGAGATCCTTCGCTTCGCCTGAAAAACGGCTACGCTCAGGATGACGCCGAGGGTAGGAACCCAAATTGCACTACTACCTAAGTTTCGAACCATCTAGTTCTGAACCTCCGCCGCGCTGGCCGCCAGAGTTTTCGCTGCCTCGTGGTGTGAGAGGCTTGATTCCGCAGTGTGCAGAATGGCCGGAATATCGAGCAGTTCGGTAATCCGCTCGCCGATCACGACCGTATAGAGAACCAAAGGGCGGGTTGCGGGTGAGCGCACATCCGCGCGGTCTTCGATGATGTCGAGAATCTGCTCGACGACCAGGCCGAAGGATCGTCCCTCATGATTGAGAACCAACACCTGCAGAGGAGGAGAATCAACGGTGGGCGGGACTTGCAACGCGCGCAGCCGGTTGCGCCGTTCTTCAAGCACTACGCTGAGGCGAACCAGGGGCATGATCTTGCCGCGGTACTGCGTGACCCACTGGCTGCCTGACATTTCTACCTGCGCGACGGGAAACTCTTCGAGGCGCGCAAGGGTGCTGAGAGGGATGGCCATGCGCGAATCGCCAGGGCCAGCAAAGAGCAGGAAGGTTTGCTTCTCCGCTGCGGTGTCCGCCGCCGTGGTGGTTTTTGCGGCGAGGGCGCGATCGCGGGTTTCGGTGATCACGCCGGCGCGCTGTGCGAGACCAAGCACGTCGAGAATGAGCGCGACTTTTCCGTCCCCCATGATGCTGGAGCCGGCGAAGGTCTTCACGGTTTTGAGCTGTTTGCGAAGCGGCTTGACGACAATTTCCTCTGTGTCGTTAATCTGGTCGACCACCAGCCCGAATTGCCGTCCATCGGCTTGCAGGACGACGATGTTGACCGCGTTTTCCTGTTCCGCGGCGGGATGGGCGTCGGACGCGAGTTTCAGTTCGCGGCTGAGATACACGAGCGGCAGGAGTCGTCCCCGCAGCCGGTAGACGGGCGCGCCGTGAACCAGTTCGACGCTCTTGGCAACGTCCTCGGCTTTGATTCGCACCAGTTCGAGCAAACTAACCTGGGGGATAGCGTAGCGGTCGCCGCCGCAGGTCACGACCAGGGCGGGGATAATGGCCAAGGTTAAAGGGATCTTTACCCGCACTGTGGTGCCGGCGCCGAGAGTAGATTGAACGTCGACAGTGCCTCCAATTTTTTCCACATTGGTCTTCACCACATCCATGCCGACGCCACGGCCGGAGACGTTCGTTACTTTTTCGGCTGTGGAGAAGCCGGGAAGAAAGATAAGGTTGAAGATTTCCCGCTCACTCATGCGGCCCGCCTGTTCGGCGGTAATGACGCCACGATCGAGCGCTTTCTGACGGATGCGGTCCGCTTTTAGGCCGGCGCCATCGTCGGTAATCTCGATGTTGACCTGGCCGCCTTCGTGAAAGGCGCGCAGAATCAGGCGTCCGGCTCGATTTTTGCCGACCTGGACCCGGGTTTCCGGAAGTTCGATGCCATGATCGACAGAGTTACGCACGAGATGGGTGAGGGGATCTTTGATGGCTTCAATGATGGTCTTGTCGAGTTCGGTCTCTTTCCCTTCCATTTCGATGGCAACTTCCTTGCCGCAGCCGAGAGCGACGTCGCGCACGGTTCGCGGGAACTGTCCCCAGATGTTTCCGATGGGCTGCATGCGGGTCTTCATGACCTGTTCCTGCAGTTCGGTGGCGATCAGATTCATGCGCTGGGAAACGGCTTGAAGACTGGTGTCATCGAGAGTGTTCGAGATCTGCAGAAGCTGATTGCGCGCCAGCACCAGCTCGCCGACCAAAGTCATGAGCTTATCGAGAACGCTGACGCCTACGCGGATGGATTCAGCTGCGGCATCGCGCGGCTTGGCCTCGAGTGTTGGCTGTGCCGTTGTTGCTTCATCCTGCTTGCTCACGCCCTTGGACACGAGAGTCTCCCCCAACCGCTTCGCGTCGCCTTTTCCCTGGTCCTGTAAGGAAAGATCAATCTCTTCCGGCCGCGCCGCGCCGCCGTCGACCACAACGTCGTCAATCTTGCCGCGAGAGGGTTTGCGCTTCGACTCGCTTTTTCTTTGCTCAGGCGCAGATGGCTGTTCTGGAAATTCTGTGGATAAAGTTGGTGCAGACGAGGGCTCGTGTGCTGAAACCGAAGGGCTTGGCTCGGCGGGAGCGTGCGGCGGTGGTGAGGCAAGGCGGGCTTTGGCAACGTCTGGAGTTAACAGACGGGTGAGAGTTTCCCGCAGCTCCGGATAATCGTTGGCACCATCTTGCCCAGTGCTTTGTATTTCTTTGAGCATCTGGCGGACCGCGTCCACCATGCTGAGCAGTGCCGTGGTAAGTTCCGGGTTGAGCGTCAACAGTCCATCGCGCAGAAGGGTGAGCAGGTTTTCGCCTACATGGGCGACTTTTTCCAATTTGTTGAATCCCAGAAAACCGCAGGTGCCCTTGATGGTATGAATGGTGCGAAACACGCCGGCTAAGGCGGCTTTATCATGGGGATTCTTCTCGAGGCCGACTAAGTCGCGGTCAAGGCGGTCGAGGTTTTCATTGCTCTCGACCAGGAAATCCTGGACGATGTCGCTGTCGCTCATGGGTGAAGTTCCTTTCCAAACGGGGAGTCATCCCTGGCAAGGCACGAGGTCAGACCTCGAGATGTTTCCGGAAGCACTTCCGGGACCGGGATAGTGTGGAGTGAGTGAGATTTCATCTTCGCTGAGGAACGTTCTGGCGCGTCCCTTCAAACTTTCCATCGACGAGGCGAAGGATTTTCATTAGCAACGATCTGGAGGGAGAAGCAGAAGGGGTGAAGAAAGTAAGAGACCGCCTAAACGGACTGAGGGTAAACCTCAGTTCGCTGAGGCATTTCTAAGAATGGAAACGTGAGGGATGTCTTCGGCGTTATCGGAGTCGTTGCCAGGCGGCTTGCGACTGGCGGGCGCCCCCTTCGCTAATTTTTTCCCGGCTCTGGTTTCTCCGGTTCTCGGGGCAGGGCCTTTTCGATCGGTTTGCGGGGGAGCATCTGGTCGCGCATAGCGGCGTCATAGACAAAGCTGGCGACGATTACGGCCGCTTGTTTCAGATCTTCGGGTTGCAGCCGGTCATAGACGTCCATATTCGAGTGATGGGTGCGGGTTTCGTACTCGAGGGGATCCTGAATGAATTGGAAGCCCGGGATGCCGACCGAATTAAACGAGAGGTGGTCGGTGCCGCCGGTGTTGCGCATGGTGAGCGTGGACATGCCGAGATCGTTGAAGGGCTTCATCCAGGCTTCGAAGATGGGGACTACGGCTTCGTTTTCCTGCAAAAAAATGCCGCGAATTTTGCCGCTGCCGTTGTCGATATTGAAGTAGGCGGAGACTTTAGCCTGTTCGGGTTTCACGGTGACATCGCCGGCTTCGCGACGATTCACTGTCGGCATGCCCTTCATGGAGGGGTCGTCCATCGCGGGACGCGAGCCGAAGTGATGCTCGACATAGCTTTGAGAGCCGAGCAGTCCTTGCTCTTCACCGCTCCACAGGCCGATGCGGATGGTGCGGCGGGGTTTAATGTCAAGCGCTTTGAGAATGCGAACCGCTTCCATGGTCACGATGGTTCCCGCGCCGTTGTCGGTGGCTCCGGTGCCGGTATGCCAGGAATCCAGGTGCGCGCCCAGCATTACGACTTCATCTTTCTTGTCGGTGCCGGGAATTTCGGCGATGGTGTCGTACTGCATGGGGTCGTCGTCGTAGAAGCTGTTCGTGACGTTTAATTCAAGCGATACATCTTTTTTCTGCTGCAGAAGGCGCACGATGCGGGTCCAGTGCTCGATCGCCATGGTGAGTTGAGGGACGGCGGTGGTTTCGCCGGTTTTATAGGAACCACCAGACTGGACAAACACGGTGCCGCCGCCGGAGGTGATACGGCTGTGGTCGATGACGGCCAGCACTTTTTCGTCGGCGAAAAACTGGTTTACGTCCTTGGTGAACTGCTGGCGCTTAGCAAACTCGGCAAAGCGCGTGGGCGGATGTTCCCCTGCGATCTGGTAATCGGCGAGCTTGGCGAGATCATCGTCGCTGAAGCGTCTAGAGGGAGGGTCGGTGATCAGCTTGGCGTCGGCGTCTGTGCCGGAGATCACGATCATCCCGGCGAGCTTACCTTTGTATTTGTCGAAATCCTTTTTATCTTCAACCACTACACGAACGCACTTGCCCTGCACCACGCCGTTCGTGCCGGGAGTCCAGGCTTTTGGGTAGGCGATAAGAGTAACGATATCGGGCGAAGTCATGCGAACGTTGACGTACTGGTTGGCCCAGCCGCGACCGAACGGCCCCCAAGGCTCGAGGTGCGAGTTGGAGAGCCCCATGGCGGTCAGTTGGTCGCGCGTCCACTCGTTGGCGCGTTTCATGTTGGGCGAGCCGGTGAGTCGCTCCCCGATTGAATCCATCAATCCGGCGGCATAGTCCATCACCTTGGAGTTGTGAAAGCCTTCATAGCGGATACGGCCGGTGGTTTCGAGATCCACCTTTTCCTGAGACTGCAGGGTTGCCACCGAGGACAGCACGAGCAGACAGCAGACCAGCCAAGTGGACCTCTTCATCAACCAGCTCCTTGGAGAGAAGATCAGAGCGGCGATTATACCGCTCGATTGAGCGATGCTAGTAGAGGCGAATGTAAAGAAGTTTCAATGCTGTTGCGAATCACTCTTTCTTGGCTGATCCTGCGGATGGCTTGGCGGCGCTTTCCGGCGGCTTTGGGTTCTTGTCTTCCGGCTTGGAATTCTTCTCGTCTGGTTTGGAGTTTTTCTCTTCTGGCTTTGCGCTGCCTTCCTCCGGCTTTTTTCCCGCACCGCCCTCGGACTGTTTTTTCTCTTTTTCTTCAGCTTCTTTTATTTTCTCGTCACTCACCGGCACGTACTGCACGATGAGCGAAATGCGGCGGTTGGAAGGGTCAAGTGGATCCTCGACTTTGCGCAGCCGTTGATCGGCGAATCCGCGGACCTGGGTGATTTGGTTTTCGCCGACTCCGTTGGCTTGCATTAGGCGGCGGGCAGCATTGGCACGATCGGTCGACAACTCCCAGTTGCTGTAGGTGCCGGTTGTGGCGTAGGGTTTGGAGTCAGTGTGGCCTTCGATTGAAATTTTATTGGGCATTTTTCCCAGTTCCTGGGCCAGCGTGATTAACAACTCGCTTCCGTCCGAGTTGAGCTTGGGCTTGCCCAGGTCGAAGAAAGTTCCGGAAGCTGACTCCGAGAGTTCGATGCGCAAGCCCTCGGCCGTGATCGTCATCTCGATGTGACTTTTAAGCATTTCAAAGTCGTTCATCTCGCGAATTTTCTGCTGGAGCTGGTCTTTCAGTTCGGGCATGTTGTCTTTGGTGACAACGAAATTCTCGCCCGAGCCTTGCAGGACCGTGCCTGCTTTTGACGCGGTGCCGTCAGGGTCCCGGAAATAACCGCCCACAGCCTCCTGCACTGGTTTGCTGCTGCTGAGCAGCCACAAAACAATGAAGAGGGACATCATTGCCGTAACGAAATCGGCATAAGCGACCTTCCATGCGCCGCCGTGATGGCCACCGTGGCCGCCCTTTTTCTTGAGGATGATGATGGGGCGTGTGTTCTTGTCCATGAGAGATTGACTGCGAGATTATGCGGAGGCGGCTGCGGCGGCTCCGCCGCCTCGGCAAGCTGCCTCCAGTTCTTTAAAGGATGGGCGAACGTGGCCAGGCACGGCGCGCCGCGCCACTTCCACGGCCATGATGGGTGCAGTGCCTTTTAGAAATGACACCATGAGAACGCGAAGCACATAAAGGTATGCATGTTCGTCGTCGGCAAGTTTCACCATGTTGGACGCGATGGGCCCGACCAGGCCATAGCAGAGAAGAATTCCTAGAAATGTGCCGACCAGGGCGGCCGCTACTTTTTTCCCAATCTCTTCCGGAGGTCCGCCCAGGGCGCCCATCGTGATCACGATGCCCAAAACGGCGGCTACAATTCCGAGGCCCGGCAACGAATCGGCCATGGTGGTAAGCGCGGCCGTGGGCACTGCAGCTTGATGATGATGGACCTCCAGGTCGAGATCAAGCATCTGGTCGAGATCGAAAGCATCAACGCCGGTGATAGCCATGCGAAGCGAATCGCAAACAAAGTCCATTGCATGATGATTCTTGAGCACCTTTGGAGCTTTCGAGAGCAGAGGACTTTTTTCTGGCTCTTCTACATCGTTTTCGAGCGCCATCAATCCATCTTTGCGAGCCTTGTTCAGAAGGTCGTACAGAGTCTTAAGCGAATCCAGATAAGCCTGTTTGTTGTACTTGGAGCCGCCAAAGACCCCGCCAATGCCGCCCGCAATCTGCTTAAGAATATGAAGCGGATTGGCAACTAGGACGGTGCCAATGGCCGCGCCACCGATGGTGACCAGTTCGGCCGGCTGAATGAGTACCTTGAGGTTGCCGTGTTCCATCAGGTAGCCGGCCACCACAGAGCCGAACACAACGACAATGCCGATAATCGCGAACATGAATAGCGCTCTCGCTCAGCTCCTTTGCGGCGAATTGATCCCTGCAGCAGCGGCGGCTCGCGCGGGCCGGGCAGTGGGTTGGCTCGCCTGCAGTACCTCATGGGCGCGCTGCAGGATCGATTCAATGGCATCGCCCGGCAGAGCCCCGGCGCATCCAACCGAAACTGCCACCGACAAATCCTCTCCCCACCACTTAATGCTCACACTCAATAACATCCTGAATATGCGGCCGCTGATCGCGTGCAGCGCTTCTTCGCTACAACCCGATAGAATCGCGAGGAATTGGGCTTCATTCCAGGTGCCTACCGTATCGCTGGCGTTCACCGTATTTCTCAAGGTTCGGGCGAGCACTTGCAGAAGAGAGCGTGCCGCTCCCTGGCCGTACTTCGAGCGGAATTGAGGCAGATCGTTGACCTCAACGCAGACGATACCGAACGGAACGTGGAGCGTGGTGAAAGTGCCCAGAGATTCCTGCAGGTGCGACTGCATGATCGCCGGGTTGGGCAAACCCGTTACATCGTCCAGCCATCCGTGTTCCTTCATGCTGCGGTCGTTGTCGTCTGCATTGTGAAGCGCAGATTCGTCTTCGAAGGTTTGAACGGCGCCGATGATCAGTCCATGGTTATCCCGCAGCGGAATTACCCATGAGTGCACCTGCGTTCGATATCCCGCTTTGTGGTGAATGAAGTTCACTGCTTCGCTGGGTACGGCATCGTGTAGGGCCGTCGATAGAGGGCAATCCTGCATGCACATTGCACAGCTGATTTCGTTGCAATGAAGAAGAATGTTGTCCGTGCAAAGATGGCCCAGCACTTCGATGCGCGAATAGCCGGTGATTCGCTCCGAGCCGTCGCTCCAGAAGACAATCCTTCGGTTTAGATCCAGCACGCTGATGCCGATTGGCAGAGCGTCGAGGATGTCGCGATAGATATCGGGATCTTGAAAGGGCGGCATGCGCTTCGCTGGATTACTGAATTGCTCATCGGCAGGGAGCCTTACCAACTTCACAGAGAGCCAAGTCATGAGGAGGGTCAGAACTCGCTGGCTCAAGGTGGGACACGTCTGTTTTTCCCGAAATTTAGCGGATGGCACTTTTAGGGCATTGATGTAGCACGAGAGTGCCATTTGCAGAATTAGTCGGGGAGTTTACCTTCGCAAGTGAGCAGTTCTGGGGGAGGGCTGCCCGGGCGCCTCGATCTCGAAAGAGATCGAGGCGCTCGTCATTTTGGGGTAAAACACGTCTTGGGCGAAACCGGGTCTTGGGTGGTAAACCGGGTCTTGGGTGTACGTCTAAGGGTTTTCCTAAGACCTGACACCTAAGACCTGACCCGAAACCCGCGACGTTAGTTGGTAGAGATCGTGAAGTTGACCGTGATTTTCGCTTGGGTCTCGACCGGCTCGTTGTCTTGAAGATGGGGTTTGAAATGCCATTGCCGGACTGCGTCCTCAGCGGCGGAGGCCAAAATGTGCGGGCCGCTTACCAGGCGCAGATTTTGAATAATTCCGTCGCGGCCAATCATGGCCTGCAGAATTACCGATCCCTGCACTTTCATCTGGCGCGCGAGCAATGGATAGCTCGGTTTTACGGGGCGAGCCAAAATGTCGGAGGCGTCGGCTGATATTTGCATGCGGTCGGCAGCGTCGCTGGTGACATTCGCCGCAGTTTGTGTTTCGACGACGGCGCCGACATTTGCCTGCGGCTCAGTAGTTGTTCCCGGCTGCAAATTCACTCGCACGGAGCTCGTGCCGGGGCGTATGGTGCGATGGGTATCGCCGGCTACAACTTCCACTTCCAGAGGGGGTAAAACTGTCCGTGTCACCGCGACTGGAGGTGGAGGCGTTACGGGAGCGGATGTTGGTGATGTGGGTGTCGTGATCGCTAGGGCCTTGGTCTGTTTGGTTGCCTCATGCTTTGACTTAGCACTCGGAGCGAGCTTCGCGACTGCGGCTGGGGCTGGGGGCTGCACGCGAACGTCCGAGGCTGGCATACTCTCGACGGGCTGTTCAGATTCGGCCTCCGTCGCAGTATCTGTATCTGGAAACCAGAAATCGCGCTCGTGCCAGAGGGCGATGCCAAGAGCCAGTAAAAGAATACAAAGAGACCCCAGCATCAAGCCGCGCTGTTTGGGATCTTCACTGGGGCGCGCAGGAACGCGGCCGTGGGGCTCGGCCAGGAAGTCACGCTCCGCTTTCGGTGCGATGGTCTTAAACTCCAATTCGGACATGCGGAACCCGGACCTTCCTGGGGGAAGCTCAGAGGACAGTATGCCTCGAAAACCCGCGAAATGCCAGTAAAACGTGCAATCTAACTGGCACAGAAGGGCTATTATTCTCAAGTCTGGACCGATTTTGATGGAGCCTTTTTTCTTGGGGAACGGGGCGAAACTTCTAGAGCGTTTCGTGAATCCCATGTCAGCGGTCAGCTTGAGCCTTATTCTCAGTAAGATGCGTAGGGAGTGGATTGGTCGAAGATGATGAGCGATCCGGAAAATGGAGGAAGGGGAATGAAAGGCGAAGAGCCCTCCGAAGAGTTGACGGCCGGGGAAAGGGACGGCTGCAAAGTCGACGACCTCGAGTTTGACGAGAATAAGGTTGAGGACAAGAAGAAGGTGGAGGAATCGAACGTCGCCGAGAAAAAGACTGCCGCGAGCGCGATGGACGAAAACTCGATCGACGAGAAAAAGTTCCGGCTGGTCAGCCGCCGTGAACTGCTGAAGCTTACGCCCGTGCTCGCGCTGGGAGCATTCGCCATTCCAGGCCTGCAGGAAAAATTGCTGAAGAAGGGACTTGGTTTCAGCGACTGGGCTTCGGCGCTACTGTTTCGCTCCGGGCATCGCGCGACGACTTTCGACAATGCCGACGTGGCTCCATTCGATAAATTTCCGATCAATGGTTATGACGTGGACGATCCCGGAGTCGATTTGGAAAATTGGAAACTCACCGTGAGCGGAGCCGTAAAAAAGCCGGGCCGATATGCCCTCGCGCAAGTTCAGGCACTCCCCGCTATTCGACAGAACACGCGCCACGTCTGCGTCGAAGGGTGGGACGTAATCGGACGATTCGGCGGGGCGCGGCTTTCCGATTTTCTAACGATGGTTGGAGCCGATCCGACGGCGAAATACATCACGATGACCTGCGCCGACGACTATTACGAATCTCTGGACATGGCGACCGCGCTGCATCCTCAGACTCTGCTTTGCTATGAGATGTACGATCGACTGCTCACGCGCGAGCACGGCGCGCCGCTGCGATTGCAAGCTCCCACCAAAGTTGGCTACAAGCAGGCCAAGTATCTGATGGAGTTGAAAGTCACCCATGTGCTCGACAAAGTTGGATACTGGGAAGATCAGGGATATTCGTGGTTTTATGGGCTGTAGCGGCGGCATCGCATCGGCTGCCACCTGAGTGCATTGCAAGGGAGGTTCGAGCGTGAGCGGTGTGGTCATCGAGATCATTCAAGAAAAGAAAGACAAGGATAGCGATCCAGTCATCGTGGGGCGAGCGGCTTACGAACATCCTCTGGTTGTGAGGTTGTGCCACTGGATCAATACTGTCGCGTTGTTTGTAATGGTGGGCAGCGGCTTGCAGATTTTTCGCGCCTTTCCCAGCTTCGGCGCCAAAATTCCTCAGAAAGATTTGCTGCATTGGCCGAAAGCGTTCGCGATCGGCGGCTGGCTGGGCGGGGCGCTGCAGTGGCATCTTACTTTCATGTGGATCTACATCGCGACCGGCGTTTTGTATCTCGGATATCAGATTTTCAGCGGCAACTATCGCCAGGTGTTATTCACGCATCGTGATCTCCCCGGCGTGTGGCCGATGGTGAAGCACTATTTCTTTTTCGGGCCGAAACCGGCGGTGCGCGAATCCTACAACCCACTGCAGAAGCAGGCTTACACCAGCGCGATTGGGTTGGGAGTGCTCTCGGTGCTCACCGGGCTGTGCGTCTGGAAACCGATTCAATTTTCCTGGCTCGCGTGGATGATGGGAGGTTTTCACTACGCGCGCATCTGGCATTTTGCGGTGATGTGGGCCATTCTCTTTTTTGTCCTGGGACATCTGGTGATGGTGATTCTGCACGGCTGGAATAATTTTGTTTCCATGCTGACGGGGTGGAAGAAAGATCCGGAGTACTGAAGGGCGGGTCTTGGGTCTTAGGTGTTAGGTCTCAGGTGTTTGGAACCCCCACGACCCAACCTAACACCTAGGACCTAACACCCAAGACCTAAGACCGCAGCTCGTGAACACGATGCCGGAAGCAAGAATGGCCTTGAACATTACCGTCAAAAATCCGGAGCAGGCCGGCAGCACGCGAGATGCCGATCTGATTGCGAAAGTGCAGAGCGGGCAGCATGAGTTGTTTTATGAGCTGGTCCGGCCGTATGAGCGGCGGGTTTATGCGGCGGCTTTGGCGATTCTGCGCAACGAGCAGGATGCGGAGGACGCGGCGCAAGAGGCGATGCTGAAGGCGTTCGCAAATATCCGGAAGTTTCGGGCAGAGGCGCGCTTCAGCACATGGCTCATCCAGATTACGGTGAACGAGGCTCTAATGCGGCGGCGAAGGGAGCGAACTGTAGTGATGGAAGGTATCGACGATCGTCATTCCGGTCCGGGAGACGCAGAGAGTGACTATGCTCCGCGGGATTTCGCCGATTGGCGCGAGATTCCCTCGGAAGCGTTGGAAAGGAAGGAAGTGAGGCAGCGGCTGGCCGAGGCGCTGGCCACGCTCGACGAAAAATACCGGCAGGTTTTTGTGTTGCGCGATATGGAGCACCTGAACATTCAGGAGACGGCGGAGGCGCTGGGAATCACGGTAGCTTCGGTAAAGACGCGGTTGTTGCGGGCGCGGCTGATGTTGCGTGATCTGCTGGCCGCCGGATGGAAGCAGGGCTGGTTCAGCCGGCTGCCATTCGAGAAGGGAACCAAGCCGTGGTAGAGAGCGTAAGGAGTTGCGAAGAGGTGTGGCGCGAGATTTCGAATTACGTCGACGGGGAAGTGGACACGGCGCTGCGCTCGGAGATGGACGAGCATTTTAAGACTTGCAAGCGTTGCGCGTCTGTGCTGGCAGGGGCAAGAAATGTGGTCGCGCTTTACGGGGATGAACGGATGTTGGAGGTGCCCGCAGGTTTCAGCCGCAGGTTGGAGAAGCGGCTGGCACGGAATGCATCGGGTAGGGAACAGAGGTGGTCGAGTTGGTCAGCATGGCTGGTGCCGGCGGCCGCGGTGGTCTTGATTGCCGTCGGCGTGCTGCTGATGAATTCGCTGACGTTCAGGAATTTTATCCAGTCCCGGCATGCGCAGCCCGGCAACAATGTCCCTGCTGACCTGGTGGTCGTAGTTTCCGATGGATCGAAGGTTTTTCACGTGCCGGGATGTCCTTTCATTCACGACAAGGCGTCCGAGCGGACGATGACGGCGAAGGAAGCGACGCGGGATGGGTACGTGCCGTGCATAAGGTGTCTGCGGCAGTATTTGAAGACCGGGTTAGCTCGGCACTCTGCACGTGAGGTTGCGGAAGCGACCGGGGCAGACGTGGACGAAGATTCGCAGGCTGAATTTCTAAGTACCGCGGCCCATTAGGACTCTAATATCCGCGTGTCATCCCGAGCAAAGCGAGGGACCATGGTTTAGTTTGCGGCAGTTTCGGCGCCTGGGGAAACCAAGATCCCTCGCTTCGCTCGGGATGACAATTTGCCTCGGGATGACAATTCGCAATCGAATTGAAAGCCTCCGACACACGGGCACAGGCGAACGCCGTCTGCAAGGCGCGGCTGAAGTTGATAGTGTGGGTTTTTGTGGCGCGACTTAAGCCGCACCCTTTCAAAACTAAGTCTTCAGCAGGTGAGTTGATCGCGGGAGATCTTCAGGCCGCTGAGATTGCCGAGGGCGGTGACGGCGATGGATTCGGTTTTGAAGAACTCCTGCGCGAGAGTTTGCAGGTCGTCGGCGGTGACGGCTTCGATTTTTTCGATCAACTCGTCGAGGTCCTGGAAGTGGTCGAAGTACATCTCCTGGCGGGCAAGGTTCGACATGCGCGCCGTGCTCGACTCGAGCGAAAGCATTAAGCTGCCTTTGAGCTGGTCTTTGGAGCGGCGGAGTTCTTCTTCGGGGACGCGGTCGTTCTTCAGGTTGCGAAATTCGTTCACCACCGACTTCACTACTTTTGCCGCCGATGTTAGCGAAGTGCCGGCGTAGATGGCCATGCATCCGGTATCGCGGTAAGGATTGAGGTCGCTGTAGATGGAGTAAGCCAGACCTTGGCGCTCGCGGATATTTTGAAAGAGGCGCGAACTCATGCCGCCGCCGAGCAGTGTGTTGAGAATGTAGCCGGCGTGGCGCTTCTCGTGCGCGATGGGATAGGCGGGAACGCCGATGCAGAGCTGGACCTGTTCGAGAGCCTTCTTGTTACGTAATACAATGCGAGGCACTATTTTAGGTTCGGCGGAGTGGAAGCCGTTTTGAGCGGGCTTGAGGTGCTCGAAGTGTTTGATTACGAGGTCGACGAAGTGGTCGTGATCGAGATGCCCGGCGGCGGCTACGATGATGTTGCCGGGAGCGAAGCGATGGGAGTAAGTGTCGAGCACGGTCTGGCGCTCGAATTTCTTTACGGTCTCTTTGGTGCCGAGGATCGGCTTGCCAAGCGGATGGTCTTTCCAGAAGTTTTGCGTGAAGATTTCGTGGACGAGATAATCGGGGTTGTCCTCGTCCATTTTGATCTCTTCGAGGATGACGCCGCGTTCGCGGGCAATATCCTCCGCGGTGAATGTAGGATGAAGAACCAGGTCAGTCAAAATCTCAAGCGCGACAGGAACATTTTCGTCTAGCACCTTGACGTTAAAGCAGATGCACTCCTTGGAGGTGAAGGCGTCCATGTTGCCGCCGATGGAATCGACCTGGCGGGCAATCTCCTCGGCGGTGCGGTGCTTGGTGCCTTTGAAGACCATGTGCTCGATGAAATGGGAGATGCCGTTCGATTGCGGAGTCTCGTCGCGGGAACCGGTCTCAAGCCAAATGCCGATCGAGGCCGAGCGGATGTGCTCCATCTGCTCGGTGATCACGGTGAGGCCGTGCGGCAACACCTGACGGCGAATATTGCGGACTTCTTTTACCATGGATAACTTTGATCCTGGAATCGGCCTTGAGGTGCTTTACTATTCTTACATATCTGGCGGGGTTGGGTGGGGTGTGCGGGCGTAAGATTTTAGTGGCTTAGAATCAGTACGTTGCATTGGTTGTCGTAGGCTTCACAGGAAGAATCGGGTTTCTAAGGCATGGCTGAACCTCTGACATCATCGCTGGTCGGTATGGACCGTGGGGAACTCTCAGCGCTCGTAAGCAACGCGGGTCAGCCGAGCTATCGCGCCAAGCAGATCATGGATGCGGTGTACCGGCAGCGGGTGGAGACGCTGGAAGAGATTTCTACACTGTCGCGGGAGTTTCGTGAACAGTTGGAGCAAGTCGGAGTGAAGGTTGGGGCCGCGCGGATTGAGAAGAAGTTTGCATCGGTGGATGGGACTGTGCGGTATTTGATCGGCTTCGTGGATGGGCAGAGTGTGGAGACGGTGTGGATGCCGGAGGGCGATGGTGGGGAAGCAGGGGATGGGTCAGAGGCCGGGGACGAGGCGGAATCCGAGTCAAGCACGTCGGGGGCTGAAGCCCTGTTCCTAAAAGAAGGTTTTAATGCAGGCCTGGAAGGCCTGCTCCACCCTACTGGCCTGCGCCAACCTGCTAAGAATCGCACCGATCGGAATTGGACCGGACAGAATCGCACCGGAAAGGATCGCGGCAGGCCTGGGCGGTCGACGATTTGTATTTCCAGCCAGGTTGGTTGTGCGGTGGATTGCCAGTTCTGCCTGACCGCGCTGCTCGGGGTGAAGCGCAACCTGACTGCTGGGGAGATCGTAGGTCAGGTTTGTGCGGTGCTCAGAGATCAAGGAGTTTCGCCGCCGGAGGATCGCATCAATCTGGTTTTCATGGGCATGGGCGAGCCGTTCTTAAATTACGAGAATTTCATGAAGGCGTCGCGTCTGCTGGTGGAGTGCGTTGGGATCGCGGAGCGGCGAATGACGGTCTCGACGGCGGGGATCGTGCCGCGCATTCGCGACTTCGCGGAAGAGAAAATTCGGCCCAAGCTGGCGATTTCGTTGAATGCCTCGAACGAAGCTTTGCGCACGCGGCTGATGCCTCTGAACAAGAAATGGAATCTGGAAATGTTAATGGCGGCGGCGCGCGACTTTCCGTTGCGCACGCGGGAGTGGATTACGTTTGAGTATGTGCTGCTCGGAGGAGTGAATGATCATCCGGAGAATGCTAGGGAAACTGCAGAATTGCTGCGCGGATTGCGCTGCAAGGTGAATTTGATCGCGCTGAATCCAGGGCCGGGGATCGACTTCACCACACCCAGCGCGGAACGAGTGGCGGCTTTTCAAGAGATTCTGCGGGCAGCCGCAATTCCGGCATTCGTGAGGCGTCCGAGAGGCCGGGACATTTATGCCGCTTGCGGACAGCTTAAGCGAACGGTTGAGATTGCCACATCCCCGGTACTCCAGCAGTAGCAGGGCTCCCCGACGTTTCTTGCACCGCGCGAGCGGTGACGGGAATTTCGATGCGGATGGCGACGCCGGTGTTCTGCTCGTTCTCCCACAATATTCGTCCGCGATGCTGTTTCAAGATTCCCTGACATGCGCTCAGGCCCAGCCCGGACAGAGGCCTGAGAGAATCGGGATCGGGTGGAGCATTTCCCAACGTTTTTTCTTTACTACTCACAGCTTCTTCGGTGCTGCAGTCGGAGATGTCTATGCTGGCAATGCCATTCTGGAGTTTTGTGGCAATCGTAAGCGTTCGATTGCCGGCCTCATCCGCGGCGTAGAGCGCATTGCCAAGGGTCTGTACCAGAACCTGGAGCAACTGGTTGGAATCGCCCATCACCGGCGGCATGTCTGTGTCCAGTTCGGTGCGCAGCTCGATTTTGTGAGTTTGCCACTGTGCCTGCGTAAGCTTGATTGCAGTTCGAAGCAATGTGTTGAGATCCACGGGAGCCATGGCCGCGGGGTTTTGTTTGGCGAAGCTCAGCAGACTGGCCACCAGCGACTTGGTGCGACGAACCTGCTGCCCGATTCGTCCCGCAAGTTCGCGCTGTTCTGGACTGAGCGGGGTGGCGAGTAGGATGTCGGAATATCCCAGCATCGCGGTGATCGGATTATTCAGTTCATGAGCGGCGCCACCCACAAGCTTTCCGATCGAAGCCAGTTTTTCGGATTCCGTGATTTGGGCTTGCAGCCGTTTCAGGTTGGCGAGGGAATCTTGCGATTGGGTCAGTAGACGAAGTAGTTCGAGGTCGAGCACGCGCTGGCGCACAAAGACCTTGATACCCATGACCAGCGCCGCCAGAAGGGTCAGGACCAAGCGGAAAGAGCGAATCCGGTCGGGAATCGAGTGATCCCACAAGGCCCAGGCGGCGAATAACGGAAGCGAAAAAACGGCGATCATGCCCAACCTGGCCAGCCACACGCTGTGGGAAGTGGAAGTTCTAGGCCCGGTGGCCTCGGGCTCACCTGCGGTCGTCAGCAAACCGATTACGGTGATCCACACCATAGAAAGCGCCAGCGGCAAGTCGTAGAGGCTTCCGCTGTAGTAGATATTACGGCCAAGCGCCCAATTCGCGATGTAAGAACTAGCGGCATAGGTCAGGCTGGCGCCGAAGAGACTGGCGTAGAAAACTCTCCAGCCGCCTTTGCTGCTCAGGCCGGCCACGACCAACGCAGTCAGAAAGGCAAGCTTCTCGATGAGGTATACCGAATTCAGATTACGGTTGTATGCGGAAACATCCGCAAAGACATACTGCCACGGAATAACGATGAGAACGTAGAGATATATCCACCAAACCAGCATCAAGACAAAATCGAGGCGGCGGAGGCGGGCGGAATAATCGTCCGGAGGGGCATGGGGGCGCAGCGCCAAAGCAGCCATGAGCGGCACGATATGAAGAAAAAGAATAATATCGGCAGCGAACAAGTCGGGAACTTCGGCGCGTAACCAGACTTCGTAGTAGGTCCAGAACAACTGGTAGAAAAGCCAGAAGCCCATTCCGCTGACCATGAGTATCCAGAAGAGGCGCAGGCGGCCGCGCGAGTGAAGCGCACGGGGGACAAAGGAGACCGTGCAGGAAAATAACAGGAGACTCTGAATGACATCGCTAAGAGCGGTCAAACGAAATGATTTGGGAAGAATGAGGGCAGCCAAAACCAGGGCCGCCAGACAGGCTCCGGCCCCTGCGATCCAAATCTTGGCAAATCTTCGCACGCAGGCTCCTGGCCGTAATTCTAGGCTGGGATAAGCGAAGACTAAGATTACGGAAGTAACCGAAACCACGCCCTGTTGCCCGGGCGGTTACCTGCCAGAAACTTGCAAGCAAAAGTTTTGCTTGCTCCTAATCTTTCTTATCAATAATATGCGAGCATTCTAGGTTACCCAGCAAATCCGCTTCAGGCGGGAAGTGATTTGATTGCAGGCTGACATCCACCAACGAACATTGGGAAGAACGCAAGCCCCTGCCGATCCCAGCGAAGTTCGCCGGATCGAGCGATGGCTGGCGACCGCGCGAGTGTTTTTAGCGGTTTCAGCACTGGTCGCCATTCGCATGGACCCCACAGAGCTGGGTAATTCGCCGGCGGCCTACGGGCTGTTGGGCTTTTACATGGGTAACAGCATCCTAGTGCTGATGCTGCTGCGGCGGCGGCAGGCTTCGACCTCTCGGTTTCGCATCCTCGTACATACCGCCGACATTGTCTGGCCAGCTTTCATCTCGGTTTTTGGCGACGGTCCGAGAAGCCCGTTCATTTTGTTTTTTGTTTTTGTACTGACCGCAGCGGCTTACCGGTGGGGCTTATGGGAGACGTTGAGCACGGCGGCGGCTGAAGTGGTGCTGCTGTGGGCAGAGAGCTTCGTGCTGTTCCACGTTGTGGTGACAAGTGGCGGAAGGTTGCGCTGGCCAATTTTTTATGGGTTACAGATCAACACCACTGAGTTCGAACCGAAACGCCTGTTCATGCTTTCGGTTTATTTGCTGGTGATGGGATTGTTGCTGGGCTATCTCTCGGAGCAGCAAAAGCATCTTCGGGCCGAAAAGGCGGCAGTAACCCGCATGTTGGCGAAAGTAAGAGTGGAAGCGGGGCTGACCGGCACGTTGCAGCAGATGTTCCGGGAGATCGCGACGATGTACGGGTCGGCAAGGTTGTTGCTGGCCTCGCAGGAAATTCACAGCCACCGCAGTTTTTTGGGCGAGTTACGCAGCGCGAACGGCGAACTGGGCGACTTCGTGTGGCTGGAGTCCGGTCCGAGAGAAGCGAAAGCCTTACTCGAGGATTTTCCGGGCGACGTTTTCTACGCCTCGAAGGCCAAGGGACGCCTGTCTGTGACCGCGCTCGATGGCGAGGGCAATCCTTTGCCTGCGTCTTCCACTGATGCACTGGTTCGACTGAACGAACGCCAACCTTTTCAGTCTGTGATTGCACTATCATTCGCCTTCGGAGCCGAGTGGCGCGGGCGTGTCTTTCTATTTGATCCATCGTGGCGGGGCGAGACTAACGAAGAGTTGCGCTTCATGCTCGATTTGTTGCGTCAGGTTGGTCCGGCAGTTTACAACGTTTATCTTCTTCACCGGCTGCGGCGTCGAGCTGGTGCGGCTGAGCGGGCGCGGTTCGCGCGCGAGCTGCACGACGGGGCAGTGCAGTCGCTGATTGCGGTGGAAATGCAGGTCGACGTATTACGGCGACAAGCGGAAACCTCGCCTGACGTCGTGGGTGATGAGTTGGGCCGGATTCAAGGCTTGCTGCGGGAAGAGGTTCTGAAGCTGCGGGAACTGATGCAGCAGATGAAGTCGATCGACGTAGACGATCGACGACTCTTGAGCGTGATTGTTGACGCAGTAGAACGGTTTCAGAGGGAAACCGGGATTTCGGCTCGTTTCGTTAGTGACATCGAGAAGTTACACATGCCGGAGAAAGTCTGCCGGGAGTTGCTGCGTATCGTGCAGGAGGGCCTGGTGAACATTCGCAAGCATAGCGGCGCGCATCATGCTCTGGTGCGTTTGAGCTGTACGCCCAGCCAGTGGAGCTTGACTCTGGAGGATGACGGCAAGGGTTTTGCGTTCTCTGGCCGTCTGAATCAGGAACAACTGGACCAGTTGGGCAAGGGGCCCATGATCATCAGAGAACGAGTTGGTTTAATTGCGGGCGCACTCACGGTAGAATCGAATCCTGGTCTGGGAACGCGCTTGGAAATCAAAGTGCCGCGAGGCGGAGAAGGCTTGGATGAACTTTAAAAAGGCACAACCGGTTCGCATCGTAATTGCCGACGACCATCCAATTTTTCGTGATGGCTTGCGCCGGCTCCTGGAGGCCGAGCCAGACTTGAAAGTGCTGGGCGAGGCATCGGATGGCGCGGAGGCGGTACGACTCGCTCGCCAAATCAAACCTGACATTCTTTTGCTTGATCTGGCGATGCCGAAGCATCCCGGATTGGAAGCCCTGCGCGATCTGAGTACGGGTACGAATTCGACTCCTGTGCGCGTGATCCTTCTGACTGCAGCGGCGGAGAAGAGCCAGATCGTCGAAGCGTTACAGTTAGGGGCTCGCGGAGTGGTGCTGAAGGATTCAGCCACTCAATTGCTTCTGAAAGCGATTCACACGGTGATGTCGGGTGAGTATTGGGTGGGACGCGAGAGCGTATCCAACCTGGTGCAGTACCTGCGCACCCTGGTGCAATCGTCGAGCGACGAAGCGCGTCAGAAGAAATTTGGCCTGACTCCGCGCGAGTTGGAGATTGTGGCAGCCGTGGTGGCAGGGTACTCCAACAAGGAAATTGCGGAATACTTCAAGATCAGCGAAGACACGGTCAAACACCATTTGAGCAATATTTTCGATAAGTTGGGAGTGTCGACGCGTCTGGAGTTGGCCCTGTTCGCAGTGAATCAGTCGTTGCCTCTGAAAAGCATCGTTTGATGCTCAAATGGAAGAGCTTACAGGCTCCTAATGGGGTAGCACTTCTGTGCTATTGGCGGATGGAATCGCCGAACCTATCATTGGATTGATCCAAAACCAGCCTCGGGAACAGAAGTTGATCGGTCACAGAAGTCGGTGACCATTCCCCCTGTTCGGATTAGAGGGATGGTTAAGACTATCCTTTAAGGAAATGGAGCCCGCGGCAATGACTTTACAAAACCTTTGGAACAAACTCGGTAGAGACGAAAGCGGCCAGGATATCGCGGAATATGCGGTAATGCTCGCGGTGATTCTTGTGATCGTGGTCGGCACCATTCGGCTGATCGGTTCCAACGCTAACAACGTCTTCTCGAACGTGGGCAGCTCCCTGCAGTAGGAAATCGGGAGACCATCCCGAGATCGAACCTCACAGAGCCTTCCGCCCTGGAAGCCCTCTGTCTTCTTGAGCGCTAAGTACGGCTTCGCCCGCTCTGCCTCACGCAGAATGCAATCAGTTACGCGCAAACCATCCCAATTACTTTGGAGCCGGCGCGGTGACAGCTACCTTGTCACTCGCCGGAGTCGAGAGTCGAGTGAGGTAGGGAAAAAATGGCGTGATTTCAAACGGCATTTTCTCTTTTGCAGAGACTAGAGCAACCGGCTTTGTCTTCGCCAACTCAACCTGGTCAGACCAGGGATCGAGTTTGATTCGCCCACCGAGCGGTAAAGCGGCAATCTGGTCGGTTCGCTGAGGATCCAATTGGGGTGCGGAAGCCAGCAACTCCGACATGCGAACGTCTTTGCCGCCCCCCAGATTGTTGCCCAGATGCGGACGAATCAGGTTGGGGAGTTCGGGGGCGCTTTGCTGCAACGCCTTCAGAAATAATCCCGCGCTTCCCAGCTTGTCTTTGTACGGAGAATTCTTGAGCAGCGTGAGAGCCTTGGTGTCCGCCGCCTCTTCGTCGGCCGGCCGGCGTTTGAAATCCAGCCGCTGGAAAGAATCTTCGTCGGGGAAGAACATGCGGTCGTTGAACGCCAGCTTGGTGTCAAACTTGTGCCCGAGAACGATGTGACTCAGTTCGTGAGCCAGAACCATGGCGAGCGAAGCTTCGTCAGGCAGCACGTCGAGCAGCCCGCGGCTGACTACAATGGTGTGTCCGATGGTGAAGGATTCCAGCGGAGAGGTAAGCAAGACGCGGCAGCGAACGTCAGCCTGCAGGTCGATGTTGTTGGTGACCAGCAGGTTGTTGACGACCGTCAGAAGTATTTTGTCCACGTCGCCGGAAGGCGCCAGCAACCCTATTTTTTGCAGGCGTTCGACTACGTTATCTTCGGCCTGCCGCTCCCACATGCGTTGCGCGACCACGGGACTCGGGTCCGCCGCGACATCGGTCTGATCCTTTACTGATTGAGGAGAGTCGACCAGAATCTGAGTGAACTCGGAATTTTTGTTCAAACCTCGCAGGTCGTATCCCCAAAGCCGCGTCTGGGCGCGGAAGTGCAGGTCGCGACCGAGGCCGGTTTTAAGATCCGATTCCTCGCTGTAGATGTACGCGGGCAACCATGCGCCGGGGCGGAGATTAAGCCTCCAACTATCGAAGTGCAGGTAAAGAGAGTTCTTGGGGTGAGGATAGTAGGTTCCGTTGAAGCGGACGACGCTGTAGTCCTGATCTTCGACCCAGATGCGGCCCAGGAAACGCCCCGGCGGGGCACTTTGCCGAGGCTGAACATCGATCACGAGGCAGCGCACTTCTCCAAGAAATTCACGGCGAACAAACGTGAAATCGTAATATTTTTTCTGGAAATCGGTGTCGAGAACAATCATCTGCGCGAAGCCCAGTGGCAGGAATTGAACCGCATAAACGCTGGTGAGCTTACTCAGCATGCGGTGCCCGAAGCCTGGCTGACCTACGAACGAGGTATCCTCCGGACCATCGCTCATATCCAGCCGTCCCAGAAAATATTTGTCTTTTACCATCTGGGGGTTTCCGCTCCTGTCGTTCTTGAGATCCTGCAGATAAGTCTCAACCATGGGCCGCATGTGGCGCATCTGCGCCAAGAAGAGATGCTCTCTTTGGATGACGCGGTCCATGACATCGTTGAATGAGCCAGGCGGCGGAGCCGAAAGAGTCGATGCGGATGTGCCCGCGTCGGCGGTAGTATCTTGTGAAAACGCAGGGAAGGCCGAAACAAGGAGGAGCAGAATCGAGAGCGAACATACCCGGACAATGCGCATAAAAAGCCTTAGGGAGCTAGCTACGCCAATTGAAAAATAATGTGTAAGACCACCGTGGAATCGGCCGGCTGACCATTCCGCATGGCCGGTTTGAAGTGAATTTGTTCCGCGGCCCTGACGGCGTTGTCGTCGAGGCCGTGACCCAATCCCTGTACTACCCGCAGTACGCGCAGGTTGCCGGAAGCCTGAAGCGTGACCTCCAAGAGAACCTCGCCTTCGATGTGAAGGTTGCGGGCTTCCGGAGTATAGGTCGGAGTCGGCTTGGAAAGGATTTCCGCCGGCACTGCATGAATGATCGCAGTTTGCGAGACTTGCGAGTGCGTCGTAGGCGGGGCGAGAATGTCAGCATCGCCGAAACCGCTCTGCTGAACGACGGCTGCTTGAGTGTGAACGCGATTGTCTGTAATCGCTGTGCCGTTGCCGAAGCCGGAACTTGTGACCACGGCGGGCATACCCTTGGAGCCGCCGGTTCCGTTGCCAAAGGCCGGCCCAGACGGCAAATCGAAGGAGCCCATCGCCGCGACCGTAGCCGGCTTGCTCTGATTCGATTTTGCTGGCAGCCCGTTGGGATCGCCGAAGCCGCCGGTCTGCACTTGTGCCGGAGCGCGTGCGATTATGGGAGGAGCCGAGCTGCCTGTGGAAAACACGTTGGTCTTGACCGCTTCCTGTGGAATAACCGGCGCTGGACTGAGAGGCAGATCAGGTTTCCGAGGAGTGACGCTGAGCGAGGGAACCGGAATTTCTTCCACCTCTGCCTTGGCGACCAGCTTCGGCTTGGGAGCAGCAGGACGTATCGGAGCTACTGGCGATTCGACCCGCTCTACCAGTACGGGTGGAAGCGGAGGTTGAGGATCGTGATTGACTGGAACCGGAGTGCTTACCAGTTGGATCGAATTGAAACTATGCTGCGGAGCGGTGACCACTGCGGGATAGAGCAAACGTACCCATAAAACGCCCGCGATGGCAGCGGCCTGCATCCCGGTGCCAAAAGCGAACTCAGTCCAAGGCGTTCTCGTTCTTGGAAGAGAAGAGAAAAGAAACTCGTGGGAAGCAGAGGTACTCATATCCGCGTCTACTCACAGTGATTGAAAACACCGCTTGAAGGTTAAAAGTTTCTCAGACCTGGAGCAGCTTTGTGTTCCGATGCTGAGGTCGAACCAAGGCTTAAGTCTACTACCCCGGTCAAAAATGTGCACGGCAAAGGCCATTTCGCCGCCCGTCAGGGAGGTCTATCTAGACATCAAGTTAACCTATTCATTTACTTACACTTGACAAGAGCGTCAGAGTTGCGTACCAAACCGGGATAAGAAAGAAATTACATTCAAACGTCATCTTTTCTGCCCGAACCGAGGCTCCGGCGGCCAAACCGGGGAGAATGAAAGAAATCCGATCCCTTCGCAAAAAAAGCCTTGCACTTACTGAACCACTTAAAATCTCTATCGGCAACTCTTGCCGATGCATTAGCAGCGGACCACTTTGGGACTCTTAATCCCCTTGGTCGCATTTCTCGTATCGACGACCAAGCGGGCTTCGCCGACGATTCGGGTGTAGTCGTAATCGGAATGATCAGTCACGATCACGACGCAGTCATAGTCACCCAAATTTTCCAGCGCCGAGCGCTTCATCTGCAGATCGTATTTGCGGCCCTTGCCGATGAAAGGGAAGTAGGGGTCATGATAGCTGACCTGTGCTCCCTCCTTTTGCAAAAGTTCAATAATCGTAAGGGCGGGAGATTCGCGCAGATCGTCGATATCCTTCTTGTAAGCCACTCCTAGGATCATGACGCGCGATCCGTTCAGCGATTTCTTGTGACCGTTCAGGGCTCCGCTGATGGAGGCGAGCACGTGATACGGCATGTTGATATTGATCTCGCCCGCAAGCTCGATAAAACGGGTGCGGAAATCCCATTCCTTGGCTTTCCATGACAGGTAGAAGGGATCGACCGGAATGCAATGCCCTCCCAGGCCGGGGCCAGGGTAGAACGGATGGAAGCCGAAGGGTTTGGTGGAAGCGGCTGCGATCACCTCCCAGATGTCGATTCCCATGCGCAGGCAGAGCAGCTTCAGTTCGTTGACCAGAGCGATATTGACACAGCGGTAGATGTTTTCGAGCAGCTTGGTCATTTCGGCCACGGCTGGCGACGAGACCGGGATGGTGCGCGCGAAGATCGATCCGTAGAGCGCCCCGGCGAGTTCGGAGGCGGCGGGATTTACTCCTCCCACGACCTTCGGGATGTCGCGGCGCGCTACCGTCGTGTTGCCCGGATCTTCACGTTCCGGCGAAAAGGCGACAAAAAATTCTTTCTCGCCGGGGTCTGACCCGCGAGCCGCCTTCAGCCCAGTCTTGTTTTCTTTTTCGAGAATCGGAACCATCACTTCTTCCGTCGTGCCGGGGTACGTTGTACTCTCGAGCACGACTAGTTGGCCCGCCTGCAGGTGAGGCGCGATGGCGTGTGTAGTATCGGTAATAAAGCTGAGGTCAGGTTCGTGGTACTCATTGAGAGGCGTGGGGACGCAGATGATGACAGCGTCCATCTGCTCGATCTTGCCGTAGTCGGAGGTCGCGGAAAATCCTTTGGCCTGGGCTGCACGGATTTCTTCCGGCGTGATGCGATAGATATAGGACTCGCCCTTGGCGAGGGTGTCGACCTTGCGTTGATCGATGTCGAAGCCGGTGACGACAAATTTTTGTTCGCTGAACAGCAAGGCCAGCGGTAGTCCAACGTATCCCAGGCCGATGATGCCGACGCGCGCCTGGCGCTGCTGGATCTTGGTTTTTATCTGGTCTATCTTCATCGGTTCATTCTCAAGCTGGAACGAATTGCGGCAGAGTGATTCGTCATCGTAGCGAGTAAAGTCTTTCTGTTTAACGTGCGGGGATTTTCGTTTTCGATTCTAGCACGCAGTTGCGGCCACTCGAGGCGCATGGGGTGACCAGAAGTGGACCTTTCAGGTTCATCGTCCGGAGTTGGGAAGGGGCTGTGGGAAACAAGGTTGAAATGGTTATCGCGCATAGAAAACCGAACCTCAAGTGGATCGCAGTGGCATTTGTAGTTGGGCTTTCGGTGTCCCTGGCATCGAAAGCCGGCAGTTATCTTGTGTTGGATGAGCCGCGCGCATCTGACCTGGTCTTGGTGCTGGCCGGAGAAACCGACAGGCGTCCTCAGCGCGCGCTGGAACTTTTGGCTCAGGGGTATGGCAAGCGCATTCTGCTGGATGTGCCGAATAATGCAAAAGTATTTGGGTCAACGGAAATGGAATTGGCAGGGAAGTATGTTCACGACTTGCCGCAGGCGGCATCGATCAGTATTTGCCCCATCGACGGCCTGTCGACCAAGGCTGAATCGAAGGACGTTGAGCGATGCCTTGCACACGATCCCGCTCAGCGAATCCTGATTGTGACTTCGGATTTCCACACGCGACGGGCGTTGAGCATTTTTCGGCACGAACTCGCCGGACGCGAGTATTCCGTAGCCGCTTCTCACGACGATGCCGCGTTTGGCGACCGCTGGTGGACTCATCGCGAGTGGGCAAAAACTCTTGCCGGTGAATGGATGAAGACAATTTGGTGGAAGGCCATCGATCAGTGGCGGTGACGCCAGCGCCGAGCCATGATTAGAAAGTTTTCCACCGTCTGACACAGCTTACCGACACAAAATGGCATTGACTGCCAAGAACTTCGGAGGATAGGATGCGTTAACAGAGAATCAAATCAGTTAATAACGGAGTGTGGTCGAGCATGTCTGCTTTCCGCAAGATGGTAGATTCCTTGCCGTTCCGGATTGCGCATGCTTCGTGCAACGTTGTCTCCGAGACGTGGAAGGGCTTGCGATGATCAGGGCTCTGCACTTAAAGATCCTGAGCTGCATGATGGCTGTGATTTTTCCGGCGGCCTTGTTCGCTGCGGACCAACCTGCTGCCATGCTCTACAGCCATGGAACCGCGCTGCTAAATGGCACCACCATCACTAGGTCGTCGGCTATTTTTTCCGGCGATTTGGTTCAGACTAGTGCGGACTCTGTAGCCAACATCAATGCCACAGGGTCAACTGTCCTGGTTTTGAATGACTCTCTGGTTCAGTATGAGGGCAGCACTGTCAAGTTGGAGCATGGAGGCGTCACCATATCGACCTCGAAATTGCTGGCGACTCGTGCTGGCGACGTCACAGTATCACCGGCCTCCGGTGTTTGGACCGAATTTGAAGTCAGAGACGTGGATGGTAGGGTGCAGATCGTGGCTCGAAAAGGCGACCTAACCGTGGGCGACGACACGGGTACCAGCCCACTGTCACAAGGCCAGCAAACCACACGAGAAGAATCACAATCGCAAAGCGATTCACAGTCCCAGAACAGCAATAAGAACAAAAAGAAGAAAAGAGCAGCTGCAGCCGCTCCTGCTGCAGGAGGAGGGGTTCTCGACTCTCCTGTGGCAATCGGAATTGGCGGGGGCGTTATTCTCGGTGCAACAGCATGGGTGTTGATCCAGAGCAGTACGCCAGCGAGTCCATCGAAGTAGGCTGAACTCCTTTTTAGCTACGCTGTGAGTTCTACGATCCCAAGTGCAACTACTCGATCCTGCTGCGCCCGTTGGGCAAGCTGGCGGACGTAACATATACCCCGATTTTGCACCGCGTCGAGTCTCCACCGTTCTTGGACACCTCCCGGCTTCCGGTCACCTCGCGAGTCAATAGCCTGCACAGACTCCGCAAGTTATTCTTACGTAAGCAGTTTTGTTCGGAAGGGGAGGGGTCTGTTTGTTTGAATGGCGCAAGCTCGTTTGCGGCGTGATGTTCATCATTTTGCCGACATCGCTAATGGCTCAGAATTCCGCCGGGGCGATGCTTCACAACGACGGAGGAGTTTGGCTGAATGGGAATCCCGCTCCCAATTCCTCTGCGATCTTTCTGCATGACCTGGTGCAGACCTATAAGGGCAATTGGGCGAAAATCGACGTTGACGGGTCCACGGTCACGGTCCAACCTGAAACCATTGTGCAATTCGAAGGAGATGAACTCGTCCTCGAGCATGGCGGCTTGCAAGTCAATACCTCCCGAGGAATGAAAGTGCGCGTGAACTGCATCACCGTCATTCCGCTTACGCATGATTGGAATCGTTACGACGTCACCGATGTTGATGGGAGAGTGATGGTGGCTGCGCACGAGAATGATGACAAGATCCACTACCAAGATTCAGCTACCCGGCCGTCGAAACAGGCTCGATTCTCGGATGTAACGGTACATCAAGGCGAGCAAGTAACGCGCGAGGAGCGATGTGGTGCGCCGCCCAAGCCCTCCGATGCGGTCGGCGCCGCCATGGCCACTCTAGATACCCCTAGGGTCATTGGAATTGGGGCCGTCGCGGTTGGTGTAATTACCTGCTGGGTTTTATGCCGCGGGGGCGAACCCGTCAGCCCCTCCAAATAGCGCCTGGTTCGATCGCGCAGTTTCACTGGGTTCCCCCGAACAGCAGATCGACTGTGCTGTTTGACCCCGAACTCAGATTCAATGAGTGATCTGACGATGTTGCAACAGCCTGTCTGGTACGCTCCGCCAGATCCTGGTCAGTTTGTTCGCGATGGCAACGATCACCAAATAGCGGCGGCTCTGCTTTCCAAGCTACTCATCCTGCTTCCCCGGACTCGATCCTTCGCAGTTGATGGGACATTGCAGGCAAAATTTCAACAACTACCGCCCAAAGGGGTATTGCGACCCTGTCCGCGATTTTGGAGAACTACGGTTTTGTTAGATGTTCTAAGGTCTCTCTTAAGACAGCGCAGATATGTTGTACATCGGTTTGCGTCAGCTTGTTAAAGAATGGTAATGCGACCGTGCGTGCTGACACGGACTCGGTTACTGGAAGAAAATATGAATTTCGCCACACCCCATAACTGGGCTGCATATGGATGGGGGCGAAATAGCGGCCGCAGCCTATTCCAGCAGAGGTAAAATGCTTTAGTACCGCATCGCGCTGGATTCTGGTAAACCTTTCACGGAGGCGGACAACAAACACAAACCAGCTGATGCGACCCTGTGGGGCATATGCAGAGGGAAGCACAATGTCTGTGCAGTTGCCAAGCAGTTGGTGATAGGCGCGCGCCACTGCCTCGCGTGCGGTCAGTATGCTCTCGATTCGCTTCATCTGGGCCGAACCTAATGCGCACTGCATTTCAGAGAGGCGGTAGTTGAAACCGAGCTCACTGTGCTCGAAACAATCGTCGGTATCATAGCGTCCATGATTTCGCAATGCCTGGATCTTCCTCGCTACTCCAGGGTCGCGAGTGACAATCATTCCACCTTCCCCAGTGGTGATTTGCTTGTTGGGGTAGAAGGCAAAAACTCCAGCATCTCCCAATGCGCCAACTTTCTTGCCATGGAACTCAGCTCCGATTGCTTCGCATGCATCTTCAATGAGTCTCAAACCATGACGCCGCGCAATGGTGAGAAGCGCATCCATGTCCGCTGGATATCCGAAGGTGTGAACGACAACGATTGCTCTGGTTTTGTTCGTGATGGCCGCTTCAACCCGCTCCGGATCCATGTTGAGAGTAACGGGATCAATATCAACAAAGACGGGATTTGCCCCCGTGTAGCGAATGGCATTGGCTGCAGCGACGAAGGTGAACGACGGCACAAGCACCTCGTCCCCCGGTTGTATACCGAAAGCGAGCATGCAAAGGTGGAGGCCCGCAGTTCCGGAGCTGACGCCAATGGCGTAGGGAACACCTGTATAAAGGGCAATAGCGTACTCAAATTCTTCGAGCTTTGGGCCCAGGCTCAAACGCGTACTGCGCAAAACCTCCAGGACGGCTTCTATGTCTGCCGGAGATATGTCAGGCGCGGAGAGCGGAATCCTCATGGAGATCAATCAGGGCTCGTTGTTCGCTTCCGTAGCAGATCTACGTCTAAGGGCACGGAAGTCAATATCTCTACAATCCTCTCGGCCGCATGTCCGTCCCCATAAGGATTCGTCATTCCTTCCAGAGAAGATTTGAATCGGTTGCATCTGGCCTCCTCTATTTTCTCCAGGATGGACTGCTTATCGGCTTCGGCATCGAGCACGTTCCTGGCGCGCTCCCTGCCATATTGCCGGAAGCCAACATTCACCGTCGGCAATGCGAGCGAAGCAGTCTCCATGAGGCCGCTGCTTGAGTTGCCCACCATGAGGTCCACACATGCCAGCAGACTCCAGTAAACCGCCGTATTGAGGTTGATAAATATGCGTCCATCAGTTCGGGCATCCAAGAATCTGCGGGTTTGCTCAATCAGGGACCGACTCCCGGCATCCGCGTTGGGATAACAAAAAAGAATTTGCTCACTTCTCTCGCTCAGTGCTGCAAATAAAGCAGAAGCTTCATACGTAGTGTCATGCGAGATGGTTACAGGGTGGTAAGCGACGACTATGGAGGGTTTAGAAAGATCAAGCTTGAGCTCCATTTCCAGCTCGTTCCGCGTGCGCAATTTGCTGCGCCTTAGATGATCGAGCGAAGGAGCACCTGCGCGGTGCACTCGCCAGGGCTCCTCTCCCATGGAAATGATGCGTGCCCGAGCCTTTTCGGTTGAGGTGAAGTGAACATGGCTCATTTTCGTGAGAGCGTTCCGGACGGCATCATCAATCGCGCCCTCACTGATTTCTCCACCCTCAATGTGTGCAATCGGTATGCGCAGAGCTAGCGCGACACTCGCCGGCGCAAGTATCTCGTAACGGTCAGCGATCAAAAGCAGAATGCTCGGTCGCATGTCTCCGAGCAGATCCGCGAGGGAAAGCACCCCCAGGCCGATACTCTTTGCCATGCCAATATCGGTATCCGAGCTGAGGAGAGTTTCTACAGAAGCAGCGATCGCAATGCCGTCTTTCTGAATTTCCCGTGCAGTCATTCCAAACTCCGGAGACAGATGCGAACCCATGACAATCAGTTTGAGGTCAACTTTTGGATGGCCTGCCAGTTCGCGCAGGGGCCAATAGAGATGGCTGTAGTCTGCCCGTGACGTTGTTATCACAGCAATGGTCCGCTTCTGATTCATCTCCAGAGCTCTACTTGGGGTTTATTTCCCAAGAACTGCTGCAGAACAGGCCCAGGTCGATACCCTGGCACCGCTGTACAGACCCCATCCAACAAAAGCCGCAAGTCTCTCCGTCGGACACTGAGGGTTGTCTGTTCCACAATCGCTTGCAGAGTCCGGGGAGCCAATTTCTCGTGCTGCAATGTGGAGAATTGATCATCTTGCGCAAGCACATTTTCATAAGGGGATGAGAGGAGTTCTTCAAGCTTGTCTCCTGGGCGTAGTCCAGTGAAGATCATCTCTATGCCCTGCTGTCTAGCCGTTGTTGCAATGAGATAACGGGCAAGCTCCTCGATAGTTCTGGCCGGGCCTAGGTCAGGAATTAAGATTGCCGTTTCGTATGCCGGTGACAATGCAGACATGAGAACGGCAACCGCATGGTCGAGCGTCAGAAAGAAACGGCGGGCGCCAGGGTGGGTGACTGTGACGGGCCCGCCTCGCATAATCTGTTTCAGAAAGATCGGACCTACACTGCCGCTCGAACCGAGGACATTACCCAGCCGCACTCCCTTTCGTTGCAGAGCTTGATCTGGATGTGCCAATAAAAGTAGCTCAGCCAGACGCTTCGTGGCGCCCATGATGCTTGCTGGCTGCACAGCCTTGTCTGTGGACACCATGATGAATTGGGCCGCGCCGAACTCTGAGGCCGCTTGCAGCAGAGCATACGTGCCGAGGACGTTGGTGCTTGCTGCTGCCAGAGGATTTAGCTCCATCAATGGAACGTGCTTGCAGGCTGCAGCATGTAGGACGATTTCAGGGTGGTAGAGTACGAAGAGCTCAGACAGCAGCACTGAATCACAGATGCTGCCCAGAACCAATACGTGCGCTTGGTTCGATGATGAATCCACAGATTGTTCGAAAGCATGCAAGCCATATTCGTTGCTGTCAAGAACAATCAGGGTGTCCAAGTCGCATGTGGTTGCGAAGCGAGCAAGTGCCGAGCCGATAGAACCGCCGCCACCCGTGATCAACACGGTCTTTCCGGAAAAGTACTCTTTTAATGGCGCAGCAGGGAGTACGCATTGCGCGTTGCCGGCAAACTCTGTCCAAATGTTTTCACCGCCCTGCGGATTGTCCATCATTGCTGTATACCTCGGCCATAATGCAGCGGCGCGCGGAGTTTTTTCGATGAATCTAGTGGATACCTTCCAGTAGCCGCACGCACCTCGCGCGAAGAGATATCCAGGTATACGCCTTTGTTCAAAAGTGCCAGACGATGCCGCCGCCGGCGAAGAGATTATATTGGCGGCTCTTACCCGCTTCCACATTCAGCTGCGGTATGCCGGACCAGAACTCTCGAGCCTCAGCGCGTAAGCTGAAGTTCTTGTAGAGCTTCACATCGAGTCCAAGCCCAGCCTGCAATACACCCGTCGTGGTTCCGGTTTTACCCGGGTTTGTGCCCCCAAACTCAAGAGTTGAACTTTCACTGAAATGGCCGAATCCTCCACCAAAACTGATCCAAGGAGAAACTGACGTAGCGGGAAAGAAGTTCAACCGTGCTGCGGGAGTCACGAAGCAAGATGAGTATTGTTTCGGGACTAGGTTCTGTGCGGCGTGCACATCTTCGGTGGGGTCAACTACGAGCGGGACTTCCAGTGCAAGGGCCAAGATTTCTGCGCTCATAACCCGCCGGGCATAACTTATTTCGAAGGTCAATCCGTTGCCGAAGTGCAGGTTCGGATCATAAGCGGGGGCGCCTGGGATGCCCTGATTGCTGATGAAGGTACGCCCAAGGATCCCCGACAATTCGTTTACCTGTGCCGCGGCGGGTTCTACGAAGATGCAAAATGCCACCAGAGCCACGACGGTGAGGTGTTTTAGAAACATTTCTCCTCCCGGAGTTAGTCTGTTCGTTGCACTGAAAGTTTCCGCTTAGGTTAGCACGGCCCCGCGCTTTCGTCGCGTACTCCGTAGTGAGAGGGGCGTCTGCCGAACCGTCGAGTTATCGGCAAGGACTGGCACTTCCCAACTCAACATGTTGAGGAGATTCAATTACGTCGACCCGCTAAAGACCCGCCGTTGTCAGAGGGAGTACGACTGCCCCCAATTCTTTCATTCCCGATTCCTCCAGACCTAGACGATTTGGCTAAATCACGGAAGGGTTCGGAAGCGGCCAACCCGCAAAGCACATAAAACATTGCCGCATTCGCGGGGATCTGCAAATTAAAGTCCACGAAGCTATGGAATAGAATTCCCGTACACCCTAGCAAAGCGGCGAGGGAGACCGCGGCATCCCACTTGAATTCCCAGCGGCGAGACGTCGGCAATCCGTGTCGGTACAAACAAGTGACGAACCACAGCATCAGCGCGAAGCCGAGCAAGCCGGTCTCCACCAGCAGTTGCGCATAGTCGTTGTGCGCTTCATTTACGACCAGGTTCGTATAAAAGCTACGGAAACTCGGATAGACCGTGGGGAATGTTCCTAACCCCCAACCCAAAATCGGCCGCTTTGTAAACATGTGCCAACTATCTTTGGTGATATCCAGACGGATGCCGGGGCTGAGATCTCCGAGGCGTCCCAGCACTTGCCCTTTACCGAGGAAAAGCAGCAGAGCCAGGATAAAGACGCACACCGCCGTTGATCCCAGCGCTATGCGAGGGCTTCGCTTCTTCCCGAGAGTTAGAGCGACGAACAGTACCATTTCAAGTACGAAAGCGAGCATTCCACCTCGGGAGCCGGAAAGAAAGATCGTGCTTGCCATCAATACCGCGCAGAAGGCGACCAAAACTCGCTGCGCCCCTTTGAGCAAATGCCCCATACTGACCACAAAAGGAAGCGGCACCAGCATTTCCATCAGGCCGGCGTAGTGGTCGTGGTTGACGTAACTCCCATAGATTGAGCCGCCATGGAAGTGTGGACTATGGATCCAGAAAATTTTGCCGTTGGCCGTTAGCTCCTGGACGAGTGCAAAAAAGGCGTAGCCAGCCCCGAAGCAAATCATTACAAAGGCGAATATCTTGCGAGCCTCTTCGTCTCTGACGCATTCGGCTCCAAGCAGCAGCACAATCCCATAGGAGATGTACTGGAGTGCTTCATATTCAGTATCGTATCCGTAGGCAGACCTGCGCAGCGCAATCTGTGCCAGAATGAGCCCGAAGAAAAGCAACGATGGGAGATGCAAGGGATTTCTCGATACCTTCACCTGCCTAGAAACAACCTGCTTTCCCGCCCAAACAAGGAATAGAACTGCCGCCCCCGCTTCCAAGACAAACGTCGACCACTCATCAACCGCACCAAACGCCAACACTGCGAAAATTAGAAGGGTGCATAGGCCGAAAACGAGCACCCATGCCAGGATCCCCGACTCGCGGTTGTACTGGCGTGCCAGATCGACAGAATCGGGCGCATCGACAATCGCATACGATGATATTTTTAACATCACCGATCCTTCTTTCATTTCTCCACCAGTTTGAGATTGTCGATCCACAGCTTGCCTCGGATCAGGGGCACCCCGGGCTGGCGGACTATTTTCAACGCCACTAGATTGGTGTTCGGGCCGGTTTGGAATCTTGCATGTTGCACACGCCAGGGATTGGTGCCTAGCAAATCATCGGTGAGAACGTAGGGCGCGTTGGTGTAGGCATCGACGATAGCAAACCGCGGACCACTAGCACTCACGATGTCTTCGGTCCTGGACTCGGCGCTGAACTCGTATGCCGTGTTTGGTTTCACTGGGATGAACTGAAAGATACCGGCGTCGCCTGGATTCATCCCGTCAAAGGTGACCGAAAGAGAGCGGGATCCGTCGGAGAAATCATTGGTGTCAATGGCAAGCTTCGCGTGAGGATTCGACTGATACCACCAGTCGAACCCACCGTTTAGAACGTTCTCCTCAAATCCTCCATTCACAACTAGGTTCCCGGGAATCGGGAGATATGGCTGAAGAGATCGATTCACGCTGGCCAACTGCCGCCATGCAGTTTCTGCCGCCGCAACTTCTCGCTCCACAATGAGAAACCGAAAATAGGGCAATGCAAGTTTTGTGGAAAATTCCTGGTTTAACGCGATCAGGCGGTTCCAAACGGTTTCGGCAGCGTCGACTTCCTGTTTGAAGATAAGCAAACGGAGAAATGAAAGGTATAAATCTGGTCTTTTCGGCAGAGCCAAGTCGACAACCTGATTCGCATCTGCACTTGCACGCCAGCAGATCTGGAGCGCTGAGTCGACATCGTCGGGGTCGTTAGCGAGAACGACGCGAAAACTACGAAGCGCCTTTTCTTGATCGCCCTGGAGCAAGAAAAAATTTGCGGCCTCCCAGGCGACATGAGGTGTAGCTGGGTCCGCTTCCACCGCCTGTTCCACGCTCTGTTTCTGCTGCTCGACTCTACCTGCCACCTGATAGGCGCCCGCCAAATCCAGCCAGTAGCGGGATTCATAAGGATTCAGGTGCACTGCCGTCCTGTAGGCTGAAATAGCCTCCTCGAGGCTCGGTCCGGACAGAGCAAGATTGCGGGCGAGAAGTTCGTGATATTCCGCGTTTGAGGGCTCCAGCGCCGTAGCTTTTCGAATATTCGCCAAGTCAGGCCGTGCGGCGAAATGTGCAGCCATGTATGCACGCAAGCCGCACGTCAAGTACAGGGCCACAAAAATTAGACAGGTCCCTTCGAAGCAAAGCCGCCGGAGCCGAGATCGCAATTCAATCCGCATCTTCAAACCTTAACCCGATGAACGAACCTGTGCACACTAACTCCCACGCCCCATACCAATTCTTCTTACCTGAATTAGCCTAAGAGACTTTGGTGACTGTTTCCGTCAGTTCATCCTTTGGCGAGTCGTCATCGTAGTATTCGCCGGAGTGCCGCCCCCCGTAATAGTAATATCCGTCTGCGGAATGCACATCGAGCGCATTGAGGACGATCCCCATAATCTTGGCGTTGACCTGAAAAAGCACTTCGCAAGCACGACGAAGGGCAGTTTTTGTGGTTTTACCGGAACGCGCGACAATGATGATTCGGTCCGCCTCAGGAGACAAAATCACAGCGTCGGTCACGGATAAACAGGGAGGTGTGTCAATGATTACATGGTCATATTCGTTTCGCCACCGCGCTACAAGGTCCTTCATGACAATTGAACCGAGCAACTCAGCAGGTTGCGGCGGAATTGGTCCCGCCGGCAGAATCGACAAGTTTGGCGCATAGACGAATGGAACGATCACGTCTTCTAAGTTGTTGGCTCCGCTGATAACAGAACTCAGACCTCCACGTGATTGAAGTCCGAAAAGCTTGTGAATTCCGGGTCGACGCAGGTCCGCGTCCACAAGCAACACACGGCTTCCCCGTTGCGCCAGGACCAGGGCCGAGTTCGCACTGATTGTTGTTTTGCCTTCTTGTGGGGATGCACTAGTGACGAGGATCACTTTAGGCGGCCCGCCGTAAGAGGAAAGAAGAATCGAAGTCCGGAGAGCGCGGTATGATTCCGCCGCTTCTGATTTCGGACGGGTGTAGGCCACCAGCGACGGTTCTCCAAGTTTATCGGTCTCAGCCGATGCCAATTTCAGATTGTGCCCCAGATGTCCATTAATAGGCGCTTGAAGCGGTATAGTTCCGAGCGCAGGCAACGTTGAGATCGCACTAACCTCTTCCATATTTCTAACGCTGGTGTCCACACTCTCAAGTACAAAGGCGAGCCCTATACCACAAGCAAGGCCAAGCAGAAGCCCCAACTCGATGTTCCGCGGGACATTCGGTTTAATGGGGTAGGTTGGTGTCCGTGCTATGTCTACGACGCGTATATTGCTCGATCTCAGACCCGCGCTGACACCCGCTTCCTTAAGTTTCTGCAGAAGGTCTTGATACAGCTGCCGGTTCGTCTCTGCGTCGCGCTTAAGCGCCGAGTATTCAATCGCGCTTTCATTGAGCTGATTAGCTTGCTGTTTCTGCCCATCAAATGCGGTCGTCAAAAGATTTTCCCTCTGCACGGCGGCCAGATACTCCTCTCGAATTCCCTCTTGCATTCTCGTTTCTTCAGCCGCGATTTCTGCACGCATCTGTTTGAGCTGATTGTTCAGTTCGAGGACTCTGGGATAGGCAGTACCGAATTGCGTTGTAGCCTGTGCATATTGGGTTGAGAGGTCGGCTTCCTTTTCGCGCAACCTCTCCAGCATACTGCTGGCCCCTTCGCGCGACATTTTAGTGAACGCGGCCGGATCCCCGGCCGCAGCGAGCTTGTAATTGGACTCTTTCTGAATACGATCAGTTTGGGCCTGAGTCAGCTCTTTGTTCAACTCGTCCAATTTCGCAGTAACGATGTTCTGCTTTTCATCCACGCCCAGAATGCCACGCTCTTTCTGGTAACGAACGAGTTTCTCCTCCGAAGTCTGGACCTTCAACTCAAGATCCGAAAGTTCGGTCGACAGCCATTCTGAAGTTTGCGTGACCGATTCGTATTTGGTTTTGAAGTTTTCCTCGATGAATGTTCGAACCAGGGTATTGACAATTTCCGTCGCGAATCGGGGATTGGGATGTGTGTAGCTGATTTGCACAAGCCGGGAGTTTGGAATGAGTTGTACGCTTAGCCCACTGCGAAATGCTCCCAGCAAACCAGCCGCTTTCGACGGGTCCGCTTGCAGGCCGGATCCTCGAAGCGAATCCTCCGCTTGAGGAGGCCCCCCACTTCCCCAATCAGGGTTTTGGTCAAGGTGCATGGCTTCGATCACTTTCATAGCCAGAGCGTCGCTACGGAGAATTGCCGCTTGGGTTTCGAGCGTAACGTCGTATTGGTAATCAGGAAAACTATCCTCGCCACCCTTGAATCCCAGAACATTGGGGGTTTCTGGGAAAATAGCAACTTTCGACGTCGCCTGGTACAACCGAGTCGCTTTGAGTGTCGCCAATACCGAAATTGAAAAAATGATCGCTAGAGTGGCCCCGACGGCCCATTGCCGCTTTCTTAGAATTCGCCAGTAGTGCAACAGGGGACTTGCTTCTTCAGCAATATAGGGATATGGATGAGCCCTAAAGGATGGCGGTTCGATCGGTTCTAGTTCTTCGGACTCCCTGAAGCTGTTGCGTCTCGACTGCAATTCCATCGATTGAACCCCTATAACCGGGAAATTTCGCTAGCGGTATTCTGGCGCTCTGCGGACCACGATCGGCAAGATGGCCAGATTTTATCACCTTCTTTCCAATCTTCACCGTGACAAGTTTGACATGGGGTCCCGGCATCAGCGAGTGGTTTCAGAATTTGACCGTGATCGCGCTCGGTGTTGTTCAAGCCATACTTCAGCTCGGCTTTCGATTGCGTGGGTCTGTTCGCTATTGAGGCGAGCCGCAACAACGGGCGCGATGGACTTGGAGGCAGCGTCTCCGCCGGCGCGCGCCAATACGATCCAGAAATAGGCCTGGGTAAGGTCTTGCGGTACTCCAGCGCTGCCATTCCAATATAGTGACCCTAGTTTTGACTGGGCGGCTACGCTGCCATGCTCCGCTGCCTTGGTGAACCAGCGAGCGGATTCTTTCGCGTCATCTGCATTCTTGTCGGCGTCTTTTTCGTAGAGCAAGCCAAGAGCATTCTCTGCACTAGCTTCGTCTTGCGCCGCAGGCAAGCTTCCCGTCTCCGTCGAGCTTCGCAGAACTGAGGGAAGGATCGGGCCGTGCGACGAGGTTCGTACGGCTTGCGTTCGGTCAACTCGTCCCTGGAATATCGACCGAACCCTCGGAGCTGCATAATAACCCAGCAGTATCACAACGGCGACCACCGCGCAGCTTGCCAACGATAGATAGGAGCGCGACGCCTCACTCCTGTTTGGGAGTGACAGTCTCTCGGAGAGTTTTTCTATGAGACCTCCGGATAAAGGCCTGAATGATGGGACTTTCGCGAGGGCCGGCAAAATTGAGTCGCCGTGCGCTCCTCGATTGAGAGCGATGAGAACAGAATCGGCAAGGCGCCGCAGCGTCCTTATATCGTTGTTGGTGAAAGAAAAGGGATGTGCAGAGAAGACTTCGAGAATACCGACGACTCGTTGGTCTGCGTTGACGGGTGCTGCGAGAAGAGAGCGGACGCCGAGCGCGCGACAAATCTCGCGATCGATACGGTCGTCGTTTTCGGAATCGTCGCAACCCAGAAGTTTTCCGGCGCGAACGCAGTCGCCCGAGAAGCCGGAGCCGATTTGTACTTGGGAACCAATTGGTGGCGCGGATCGACCAGCGCTAGCGCGGCAAACCATGAAATTAGGATCCTCCGCCGCCAATGCGATCGCCGCACCGGAAGCGTGAGTGAGGTTTTGGGCACAGGTTGCGATTAGCTCTAACGCGGCGCTTAGGTCCGGACCCGCAGATCGCACCTCCTGCTCAAGGGTGTCGATAGCTGACAAAGTATCGACGTAGCTCGGAAGACTAGCCAATGGCCCGAGGCTTGTATTCTTGCGACCGACCTGTGAGTTGGCAACATCCGTCCGAGCGTTTAGGAAAAGCCTTTCCTGCAAATCGAGCAATGAAGCCGGAGGTAAATCGGAAAAACGGAAGCCGCAGCGACCCGAAGGATCGGACCATATGACTCGTCCGGTAGTTTTGAACGGCGCCGAAGTGTCGGACAGTTCGAGATGAAGATCGAACGTTTGCTCCGCGGTCAGTACTGAGACGCACTGCAGGGCTAGCCCATCTTCACTGATATCCAGGATCCTATTGAGATCCAGATTTTTGCCAGCAGACTCGTCCGAGATGCGGGCGAAGGCCGCTGTCCGGATCTTGTGCCGCACACGGCGACGACGATTGGGCGCAGGATGTTGTGCAGCCGGGTTCATGGAAGCCACATAATATCCCGAAACTGGTAAAAGCAATCAAGCAAGCAAGAAGGCCCTGGAATGCGCATTGCCTAGCGGACTAGTCAGAAAGGATCGGGATGCTCTGCTCTCCAAGCTGACGTCACTCTCCCAACGACCTTTTATACCAGCAGTATTGAGAACAATGGATTTATTGGGTTCGTTTCGCAATCGGCCCAGAATTCTCTTCGACGGGCGGATTCTTCCGCTGCTCCGAGGCCTCAGGCCCCGAATTTACTCCTGCGTCACCATGAACACCGAGATCCCCTCCGCTGGACAGGGATTTCGACTGCTCCGAGGCGACGGGGACCTCCTCCGCGATTCGGCTCTCTGCCGACACCTCGGGGAACGGTGAGACCGAAGCATGAACGCTAACATCCACAGCGGTAGGTGCGGGCAATTTTTCGCCGCTTCGCATGCGCTGCAACCGCTCGAGCTCGTGGAAAAGTCGGAGAATTCTAGAAAGAAAAATCGATTCGTAGCGTTGAAAAACATTCACCAGCCGTTGCGCGCTCTCAGAGCTCATCAGGGCTGGCAGTCCAGGATCAAGCAGGACACCTTGAAACAAGTTCATGTCGTTGCCGAATGGGTCGGTTCCATGGATCGGCGGGTTTAGTTCGCTGGTGATGTACTCAGCTTCGAGACGCCGGGCCCGCCGCAACCTGACTAGGTCCAGAGCGATAGCTTCGACGAGCAGTGTTTCTACCATACCGACAGGAATTTTCTCCTCGCGCAGGTTACTAAGAATCGTGCGGTAGCCTTCGGCGTCATCGAGTTCGGTTATACCTACTGCGAGCAAGCCGTGCTTAGTGGCATTGAACCGTGTGGATGTCGTGTTCGTTGGACCATGGGATTTCTGCCCGTTTTTGCGATTGGCAGCAACTTTCTTATTGCTGGTCATACTTGCCTCCTTGTGCCCGTGGGCTTTTCGTCACTCTCCAAATCCGCTGAGATTTGAGGGTCTGGGCAGGTGAATTTACGTCGCGCCTGCAGTTTTGCAGCGCCAGACCAGATAATCCCGGCGTGATGTTGGGGTAGAATAGTGGCGTTTGATGGATGAAACTATCGGTGAAAATTAAAGTTGCGCCTACAATTTGGATTTCTGAAAACGGCGAGCGAACATACCTAACTCGGAGATTTTCTGCCGAATAGTTTCGGGCTCAAAACCCTTGCTCCACGCTAACCAAGAGTCGAAGACCGTGGCTGGGCTTGCTCGTTTCGCATGCAAGAGCAGCTTGACCGATATCGGATCTGCCCGGAAGAACTGTAGCCACGAATTCATGTTTGCCCTCAAGTGAATGAATGCATCGCCTTCGGCCGTGACCGCCTTTTGGAAATGCTCAATCAGCTCATCCGAAGATGGGCGGACCCGTCTTTTAGAGAATGCGTTTCTCAGGTTTCGCCGGAACAACCGTAGTTCCGACACGGTCTCTTGCTTAGCACGATAGAGATCGGGATCATCGAGCGGAGGGAGCTCTTTCTTCTGGGAGCGCCGAGCGGATTTAGCGAGTGCCTTCCCGTAGATTCCGAATAACGTAGGGCCGTTGGATTGAAGGTCCCACACCGAGAAGCGCAGGTGTACAAGCGGGCTCAGGGCCAATCGCCATCCCATGGTTTCGGCTTGCTTAAGGATAAGTGCATCGAGTTTTTCGATGGCCGTCGACGAAACTGATTGCGGTCCCGAAAGCTCGCGGAGCTCGCTGTCCGAGAGAATACTTTTCCAAATCTCGAAAAATTCCTTTGTGATAAGAGCGCCCAGCTCCTCAGCTGATGGGGGATATGGGCGAGGAATCCGAGTTATGATCTGGGGAACGGGGCCCAATGCAACCGTTGCGGGCTGTCGACTCTTGCGGCGGGTCGGCGACATCTTCGTAATCGATTTTATAGGCGGCGCAAAGTCAGGGATCGCGGATTGTTTCACGCAAAAAGCTCAGCCTGGCATGATCAATTTCCCCGATTGAGTCACGCGTCTTTGACCCGGCCCTTCTGCTTCGCGACTAAGCGCTGAATAAACTTAGGCCCTTCCTTTCGATAGGCCTCCACAGCCTCAGACAGGAACAGCTCACAAACCTGCGAAAGACTTCTCGCTTCACTGTCCGCAATTCCCTGAATTTCTCTTTTCAGATCCGGCGAAACTCGGAATGCCAAGAAACCCTTCTTTGTTGTCACAACAATGACTATAGCCGCGCCAGAAACCTAGAGGCAACTCCGAGAAGGTTGCGTTCGTGTATATCATCTGTTATCATTAGTTATCACCGTGATGTGAGGCGAAAGGAGTTTATGAAAAGGTATCCGAAGAAATCGGTTAGCAAAGCCGTAACGGTCAATCTACTACGAGAGAATTTGCGTCTTGCCCAACGGCAATTGGGCGGCACGTTGCCAACCAGGCTGGCCAAGTCCCTCAAGACTCTGTCTGAGAACTTCAACTTTTCGTTAGGCGCCGGCGAGCTGCAGTTTATCGATAGTTGCTGGTATGTCACGCATACTGGTCTGATTGGGCTGGCTCGTCGCAAGAAATGCAGCGGCATCCACGTCCAGGCAGTCGATTCACTTTGTGACTCCAGTGCGAGTCGATTTGTCTTGAAGGCAACGGTCTATCCAACTAAGAACTCCTCGGGATTTGTCGGTTATGGGGACGCCGACCCCTCCAACGTCTCTTTCCTCGTGCACGGTGCCGAAATGCGCGTCGCGGAAACACGCGCCGTCAATCGCGCCTTGCGCAAAGCCTACGGCATCGGCATCTGCTCAGTTGAAGAAATGGGTTCCTTCGCCGAACGCCCGCAATCGGCCCGACGGCCGAAGAACCTACCGCCACAACCTTCCAACGGCAATGGAAACCATGCCAGCCCGAAGGTTCGGGATCGACTGTGCCAGATCATTCGCCAGCATCAGCTCGATCCCACCCTGGTCAAGTCCTACGCCAGCGATTTCTGCGGTGTGAAGACTCTGCGAGAAGCATCCCGTGAGCAGGTGGAGCACTTCGTCGTCCACCTGGCCGATTGGGCCGAGAAAGATCGCAACGCGCTGCTCTGCCAGCTCAACAGCTATCCGCACCAGGAGGAAGGTGTCGCATGAAACGCCAGATTAGTGGCCTGCACTCTGCCGATGGCTGCTCCGCCGACCGGGTTCCCGACGGTGTTTTTCTGGTTCGGGTACAGCGGGCCACGTTTCGCCGCCAGCAACCAAAGTCATATTATGCGCTGGCGCTGTCGGTTGTTCATCCCCGCCGATTCTCCGGCAGCCTTGTTTCCGGACGGCTGTACTGCACTCCGAAAGCCTTGTGGAAGTTGAACTGGTTCTTGCGCGACTTCGGCTACGACTCCGAGTTGTTTGGCCGTGACGAAGTCGACGAGAAAAAGCTCGTCGGCCTAACGGGCGTGGTCAAGATCAGCCACATCGTTTTCAACCATGCCTCCCTACTACGGTTCGACGGCTTTGCACCTGCCGGGCGATGGGAAGAACTGTCGCCGGCAAATCTGGATAGCCCGCAGGTGGCTTGAAATGACCTACAGCTATACGCAGATCAGCCAGTACCTCACCTGCCCCCGCCGTTACCAGCATCGCTATCTCGATGGCTGGAAAGAGAGAGACAGCCGTGCGGCAATGCTCTTCGGGCGAGCTTTTGAAAAAGCTCTCGGCGCTCTTTTTCGCAAGGAGGATCCGGGCGCTGTTCTGTT
>Ga0210394_10000565_pt1 | contig 75060 bp, 73 predicted proteins | sample IncBWC12MmetaG_FD_160121 | JGI IMG/M metagenome (GOLD analysis project Ga0210394, IMG submission 160121) | Forest soil microbial communities from Barre Woods Harvard Forest LTER site, Petersham, Massachusetts, United States - Inc-BW-C-12-M | ecosystem: Environmental > Terrestrial > Soil >... | reverse complement strand
GCACGCGCGAATTCGGCATCCGCATGGCGCTGGGTGCTCGCGCAGGTGACGTGCTGAGGCTGGTGATCGCGGGCGGATTTAAGATTGTGGCGATCGGCATCGTGATCGGCCTCGCCGCGGCAGCGGCCCTCGCACGACTTCTGACGACGCTGTTGTTCGGAGTAAAGCCTCTCGATCCGGCGACGTTCCTGGGGGCTCCGGCGGTGCTGGCTCTGGTGGCGCTCGCCGCCTGTGCGGTTCCGGCATTGCGCGCCGCGCGCGTAGATCCAGTCATCGCTCTACGGCAAGAGTAACCAAGCTACTGTAACCCGCGCGGACGACGATTTCCAAGGCTACGCGTGGTCTGTCACTTTTTCTCGACTACATGCGCCCGACTGTGAGCGCGTCCCAGACTTGTTAAATAACGGGGATGCCCCAGAGCGCCAACGGAGACGTCAAGCCGTTCTAGACCCCGTGGCTGACTCCGGGCGTCGATTCCGGCGTCTGAGGCATCAGCGGAGACTCCTCGAACCTGCGTGAACGCGCCACCAGCAACAAAAATGCGAGCGCGGGCCCTAAGACTTCGGTCGCAGCGGCGCTGGGATTTCGCTGGGATGGGCAGAAAACCCGCCTATTTGCCCGCACCAAGAAGGACAGTAGCCCTGTGATAGCGAGGTGTGCTGACGTACTTGCTGGGCCTCTGAAGTCCGGTTCGAGGAGTCATTCCAGCCGCCTGGTTCGGGCGCCAAGGGCGCGCCAGCTCCATCCTTTTTAACGGCCGTGATCAGCGGGCGTACTTGAGACCGGCAGGCGTTAAATAACGGGGTGGCCTGACAGCGGCAACGGAGACGCTTGGCCAATTCGACCTTGCCGTGCCGGTGGCGCCCAGCCGTTGCAGCGGCGAGATCGGCGCCGGAGACTCGCAGATCGTGCCTGAACCCGCCACTTGCGGCAAAAATGCCAGTCCAGACCCGATATTAGTGTTAAACAACGGGCAGAGAGAGTTCGAACAAGACTTGCTGGCTCCCTGCATATAATCGAACTTCGATTCACGGCATTTAGAGCTCTTTGCGAGATCAACGCTCCGTTATCGCGACGAATCCTCGTGCAGGCATGTGCGCTTCCAATAGGGGGGCGAAGACGTAGCTCGCGCTACCATTAAGACTGATCGAGCGAAAGCAGGGGCGGATTGCCCGAGCAGCAGGAGGCTCATGAGCGATCGAATGGATTTCGAAATTGTTTGTCCGAATGATCACAGTCAGACGGTAACGTTCAGTCGGGATGAATTCGACGCAAAGCTGAAGTCGGGTACGCTGGTGTTCCACTGCAACACATGCGATGCGAACTGGCCCCCCTCCCACGAAGTTATCGCCAAGATTCGAAAAGAGCTCTCGAAGAATTCTGGCTAGCGCTGGTCGGGCTTTGCCCGCTCGATCGATTCGATTAATCAAATCGTCCCCGATCGTAGGCCTGTTGATTCCAGCTAGCCGGGCTGCCCAGCGGTGATCCCGCAGATTACCCCAGATTGCCGTGAATCGAAGTTCGATTATATTACGGGGAGCCACTTATTGTTGTTCGAACTCTCTCTCCCGTTGTTTAACAGCAATGCTGGGCATGGACCGGGATTCTTGCGGCAGGTGGGGGGTTTATTGACGGTTACCGAGTCTCCGCTGCAGATCTCAGCGCTCCAGAGGGTGGCCGGCATCGGCATGACGAGGCGGCTCGGAAGTGGGAGGAGTTCCAAAACCAGCCGTCGGGCGGAATGACACGGCAGTGATCGGTGCATCGTCGAAGCCGAGAATAAGGACCTCGCCGGTGAATAGACGGCGTTCAATTCTGGAAAAATAGCCGAGCGTTTTTCACAATGCGGTTCATACTTGTGGAAGTCAGTGGGTCTGATAGCTGCAGTTTTCTCTACGTTCGAAATTATACGTCTCTACTGCGACGAATTGGAACGCTTTTAAATACGCAACCCTTTGCTGGCACGGCAGAGGATCGCGTGCTGACCGACTGGAGTTACACCCGCGATCTCGGCGCAGCCGAGCAAGAGCGCCTTTTTCTGCCATTTGCGCGATTTTTTCCACTGTAGTCAATTCCGCCATTTTAATCCTTGTTCTTGGGTTATTAGGGGATTGAAACAGCTTAGACCAACACCGCCTCTGCTGGAGCTAGCGCTGCAACGCCTCTGCGAGCGGTCCAAGCGCCAGGGCGGGCAGGAAGCTCAGCGCTCCCACGAGCAGGATCGTCCCGAGAACCAGGATTCCGAACATTATTGAATCGCTAGGCAGCGTGCCCGCGGTCGTCGGCCAGCGTCGCTGGACCGCGAATCGTCCTGCCAACGCCAGTGCCAATGCGGCCAAGCCGAATCGTCCAGCCAGCATCGCGACAGCGGTGGTCACGTTGTAAAACGCGCTGTTAGCATTGAGACCAGCCATGGTCTGTCCGTTATTCGCCATCGAGGAAGCGTAGGCGAAGAGCACTTCGGTGAAGCCTCGTGCCCCGCCATTGGTCACCAATCCAGCCCGCCCGGCAACTGTAGCGAGCGCGAGGCCAGTCAATATGAGCACCACCTTCGATGTCAACAGTGCATACAAAACAGCTAGCCTGGTTTCCGCACCAGTGATTTTCTTCCCCAGGTACTCCGGCGTGCGGCCGACCATTAAACCTCCAAGGAATACGGCGACCATGGCGATCATGATCATGCCGTACAGGCCAGTCCCCAGACCTCCGAAAACCACCTCGCCCAGCAGCATGTTCATCAAGGGCACCAGCACACCGACAGGCTGGTAAGATCCGTGCATCGAGTTGTACGAGCCGGTCGCGCCGTTCGACGTGACCACCGCTGCGAGAACTGAGCTACCGATGCCGAAACGCGTTTCCTTCCCTTCCATGTTCCCGCCAGAGACGTGGAGGTCCGCCAGTTGAGACGGCGTTGCCGCTTCGGCGAAATCGCATAGTGCGAGTCCGCCGATGAACAGCACAACCATCACCACCAGTAATACCCAGCCCGCGCGAGGTCTGCCGGTCATGTGACCGAAAGTGATCGTGAGCGATGCAGGCAGAACTGCGATAGCGAGCAACCCGAGAAAGCTGGCTAACGGCGTCGGGTTCTCATAAGGATGGGCTCCATTGGCATTGAAGAAGCCGCCGCCGTTGGTTCCCAGATTCTTGATGAACTCCAATGCGGCCACTGGTCCCTGAGCGATGGTCTGAACTCCGCCTTCCAAAGTGTGGGCTTCCGTATAGGGCGCCATGTTGAGCGGCACGCCTTGCCACATTACGACGAGGCTGCCCAGCAACGCCACAGGCAACAGGATCCAAAGCAAGCCTCGGATCAGGCCCACCCAGAAATTGCCTATGGTGGCCGAACGCTCCCGGGAGAAGCCTCGGATGAAGGCGATTCCCAACGCAAGACCGGCCGCGCCCGCTAGGAAATTTTGAGAGACAAGGCCAACCAGTTGAGTCAGGTAGCGAAGAGTTGTTTCACCGCCATAAGCCTGCCAGGTCGTCGTTGTCGAGAAACTGATCGCCGTGTTCGCCGCCAGGTCCCAGGTCATGGGCGTGGTCAGGTAACGGTCGGCGGGGCCGCCGGGAAGCCAGCGCTGGGCAACCAGCAAAAGAAACAACCCGACCGTGCTGACCGCGCTGAAGAGCAGGAAACACAGGGTATATCTGCGAGCGGACATTTCCCGGTTTCTGCGGACCCCCAGAAGCCGGTAAAGCAGCGATTCGACCGGGCAGAGCACGGGATCAAGGAAAGTGGGCGTCCCTCCAAACACCCGGGCGACATACAGGCCAACAGGCCAGGCCATACCGATCACGAGTGTAAGAAAAACGATATATTCGACCCAGCGCATAGAGTTTTTCAGCGAGCGGTGAAAGGGGCCGTCCGATCCAGAGCAAGATTCAGATCGAGTACCGATACGCGAGGGCTGCCGAGGAACCCCAGTTGCCTGCCTTGTGTATTCTCGCTCAACAGACGTCGGACCGCATCCTCGCTGAGCGCGCGAGCGTGTGCCACACGAGCCACTTGCAGTGCCGCGTTTGCCGGGCTGATATGAGGATCGAGTCCGCTCCCAGATCGCGTCACGGCGTCGATCGGAATGATCGCATCTGGCGGCAACCCATTGTTTCTGCCGTACTCCTCCGCCAACCGCCGGATGTCCTCGATGAGCTTGGGATTGGACGGGCCGAAATTCGTGCCGCCGGAGGAGGCGCCGTCATAACCGGTTCCGGCGGCCGACGGTCGTGGATGAAAATACTGTGGCCGCGTGAAGTCTTGGCCGATCAGTTGGGAGCCGATAACAATACCGCCTCGGGTCAACAGACTCCCGTCCGCTTGGTCGCGGAACAAGAGCCGTCCGACAGCAAATAGACCCAATGGAAAAATGCAGCCCGTCAACAGCGTCAACAAGATCACGCCAAGGATGGCCGAACGAACGTGTTGCCTCATTCTCCCTCTACTGTACAGGACCCTAGAGGCTACACTGAGACAAATAGGGCTGTGGATAAGCGACTACCATTCTGGCTGCGCCGCGCGCTGTTCAACCTCCGCGGCGGCTTTCTACTCCGGCCGTTGATCATCGCGCTCACGCTCGGTTTTGCCGGCGCTTTGCTGTCGTGGCTCGAAGATACCTTTCCGGGTCTTGGCCAACTTGTGCCGACGGCATTGTTTCCGTCCCACTCCGATCCGCAGGTGGCGCAGGTTATTCTCTCCGGGATAGCTTCCTCCATCATGACGGTGGTGTCCATTGTTTTCGCGATTCTACTGATGACGCTCACACTGGCCTCCATGCAGTTCTCGCCGAGGATCATCGTCAGCTTCTCCAAAGACCGCGTGACCCAATGGACGCTCGGTGTTTTTCTGGGAACGTTTTGTTATTGCATGGCCGCACTTCCAGCCGCGCGGTCCCTTCCGCATCCCTTTGCACCCGTATTTACTGTTTGCGGAGCGATGCTGCTCGCGCTCGCATGCGTGGCCTGGTTGCTCTATTTCATTCACCACATTTCGCACGCGATCAGCGTCAGCCACATCGTCGACCGGATCGCATCGGAAACGGAAGGCAGCATCGACGACGTCATGCCCCAGCCGCGCAACATCCGGCGGTTGGTCGAGAATGCACCCCGCGAACTGGAAACCTGGGACATCCCCCTGTTGAGCGCAACCTCCGGTTACATCCGGTTCATCGACACGCGCCGTTTAGTCACGCTAGCGAAATTCCATCATGTCAAGATCCGCGCCGTCCGGCGAGTTGGCCAATTCGTTCCCGCAGGCACACCGTTGGCGCTGATCTACAAGGCGAGTCGACTGTCCGTCGATGGCACCAGCGAGATTCTCGGAGCTTTCGATCTGGGCCCGTCGCGAACGCTACAGCAGGACGTTGAGTTCGGAGTCTTGCAGATTGTCGATATCGCGCTGAAGGCAATCTCCCCGGCCGTGAACGATCCCACCACGGCCATCAACTGCATCGACCAGTTGAGCCGCATCCTGATCCGCGTCGCTTCCCGGGAACTGCCGGCATCCATCCTCTATGATCCGCCCGGTATCCCGCGGGTGATGATCCCGTGGATCGGTTTGGACGGGCTGCTGAAATCGGCATTCCAGCAGATACGTCTCTATTCGAAATCGGATGTCGCCGTCAGCCTGCGGATGCTCCGTGCGCTCAGTGATATTGCTTGGACGAACCCGGAGCCGGAGTTTCGCCGGGCCCTCTATGAGGAGGGAAGACGAATCGTGGACGGTTGCGCCGAAAAGCTTGGCGAGGAGGAACTGAGCCCGATGCACGCTCGCCTCTCCGCCCTGGAGAAACTCGTCATGGTCCCATCCGCGGTAGCAGATGTCGAGACCACATGAAAGACGCCATTTTCGTAGCCCTCCTGAGCGGAGTGCTCCTTCATGGCCAAAGCCCGCCATCAAGCGATGACCCGATCTCGACCGACCGGCCCGCCATTGCCGCCTCCAGCACCGTGGTGCCGAAGGGCAGTTTCCAAATGGAGAACGGATTCCTCATCAACAACACTCACAGCTTCGACGGTCCGGAGATGTCGATGCGATTCGGTCTGACGAACAACACGGAACTACGCTTTTCCGCTCCAGACTATTATTTCGACAGCAGCTCAGGCTCGGGCTTCGGAGACGTTACCGTCGGAGTGAAACAACAGCTCGGCCCGGTGGGCGGATTTGATGTATCGCTCATCGCCTTCTTGAGTATGCCTACGGGGGCACACGGCGTTTCGAGTCACGGATACGACCCGGGGCTGCAATTGCCATGGTCGCGAAAGCTCTCTGCCAACTGGAGCGCAGGCGGACAGTTCGCACTGTACTGGCCGACCGAGCAACCAGGCGATCGGCCCAACCTTACCGGCGAGTCGACGTTCCTATTGGACCGGCAGCTTACAAAACCGATGGATGCCTTCGTCGAGTACGCCGGCGACTTTCCTCAGCGCGGCGGGACGCGGCACTTGCTGCATATCGGAGCCGCATATAAGGCCACGCCGCGGCAACAGATCGATGTCCACGTCGGAATCGGTCTCTCCTCAGCAACGATCGATCATTTCATCGGGATTGGCTACTCGTTTCGATTTCAGGCCGTTCGTCGCTAAGGCGTGCGCCCCGCATCCGAAGCCGGGAGCAGCTCGTCGAGCGCTGTGCGCGCCAGGTGCCAGGCCGCGTCGAGGTCGTGGCGATCAAGCGCGACCAATCCAGTCGCCGGATTCGCAAATCGCGTCCGCTTCGTCCGACAGCACCTGACAGCATGCATGCGGCAGCCGCGCCGCCAGCCGCCGTATCGCTTCAAGCTGGCGGATCAGCACAGCGGGAGTCGTCGCGTCGGTGCATCGGGCATTTTCCTGAAGTCCGAACCGCCGGACCGTCTCGTCCAAGCGATAAGACTCGTGAGAGATGGCGGAATCTGGGTCGTGCTAATGGGCATCGTGGGAGGTCTCAGCAATCGGAAGATTGGCGAGAACATGGGCCTCCTGGAAAGTTCGGTGAAGAACTTCGTGCAGCATTTATTCAGTAAAGCTGGCGTAAGGACGCGCAGCCAGCTGGTACGCGCGGCACTCGAAGGCTTGCTGGGGCCAGCGCATGAAAATGACCAAACGCGATCAACTGAGATTTTCACGTGAACCCCTCAGGAGCCTCCGGAACGCGAAGCAGGCACTGGCTGCCAGGCCGCCAGTCGCAGCGCTCTATAAAAGGGCGCGACGGACACGACGTGGGGGACGGAACGCACCGTCCCTTATCAGACGGAAGAACTAGAGCGGAATGGCGGACTGGTTGAACTACTTGAGGTAGGCACACGACGCGGTGACAGGATCATCCGCTGGACGCATTTGCTCGTCGGTCGCACTCCCGTTTTGGGCGAGAACGTGAAACCTGATGTGGCCTTCGATCACCTCAGCCATCAGCGCGTCCATAGCACCTCGGCAGGCCGAGATGTTGTGAAGCACATCTGAGCACTCGGCCTCTTGGTCGAGCGCCTTCTCAATGGCTCCGACCTGGCCCACGATTCGGCGGACGCGGTTCAACAGCCTCTTTCCCTCTTCTGCGGTGTGTGCCATAAAACGTAACCTGCCACAAAAAATTGCAAGAAAGACTTTACAAGTATACCCCGGCTGGTATAAGCTGGATTTGGCTGGATGATTCGTCACACCAAAATTCTGGAGAAAGGAGGCCCATTGATGTCTGACGGCAGCAGTAGTAGATTGCGCGAACAGCAAGACGATACCGACTCGGCGGAGCCTCCCTCTTTGACCCCGCCTTCTCGATAGCCCCGCTACCGCGCTTTCCTCAAAGCTTATTGCCATCGCTAGATCGCACTCGTTGAACACCTAGTTTTACTGTGTTCTCACGCCCGCCGTGAAGTGTGTTCGTCGAGCGGATGACTCTGTGTGTCTGTTGCCTCGGACCGGGAACACCCAATGCTGACAATTAATCAGCCTGTTCAACCGGAAGTTCGACCTGTCAGCGCATCAAAGACGATCCACGTTTCGAACAGGTGGATTGCCAAGGTGCTGGGCTTCCTGATGGTGGCTGGACCCGGCCTCATCGTGATGGAGGCCGATAATGACGCGGGCGCGGTCTCCACGTACGTCCAGGCAGGCGCTCAGTACGGGACTCATCTCCTGTGGCTGCTAATGATTCTGCTGCCGATCTCCTATTTCGTTCAGGAGATGGTCGTCCGACTTGGAATCGCCACTGGCCAGGGACACGCGGCCATGATCTACCGGCGCTTCGGAAAGTGGTGGGGGCGGTTTTCGCTTGGCGATCTGCTGCTGGTCAACTTTCTGACGCTAGTGACGGAGTTCGCAGCGATTGCAATGGCACTTACGAAGCTCGGCGTCAATCAGGTGTGGGGTGTTCCCGTTGCGGCTGTGGCGCTCACGGTATTGGCGTTAACCGGCAGCTACCGCCGGTGGGAGCGCGTCGTCGTTTTCCTGTGCTTGCTCGATCTGGCCTGGTTCGCGATCGCAATCCGGGTTCATCCGTCCTCGGGAGACGTGCTGCGACACATGTTTCTGCCGTCCCTGCCCGGGAACGGCCTGACTAGCGGTTGGTTGTTCCTGGTGATCGCCACGGTGGGAACCACGATCGCACCCTGGCAGCTGTTCTTTCAGCAAAGCTGCATCGCCGACAAACGGCTTCGCTTTGCGGATCTGACCTGGGCTCGGCTGGACACGCTGATCGGAGCGGTATTTACGATTCTTGTCGCCGGCTGCATGATGCTGGCCGGGAACGCGGCGTACCAGCGCCATTGGGATTTCAACGATCCGGCTCAGGTGGCCGTTCAGTTGGGCGGAGCCCTGGGACCGTTCGTCAAGAACGCGATCCTGTTGCTGATGATCAACGCAGCGGTCCTGGGAACGACTACGATTTCGCTATCGAGCGCGTGGGCTTACGGCGAAGTGCGGGGCTGGCCTCATAGCCTGCAAAAGCCGGTCCGGGAAGCTCCGGCATTTTACGGAGTGTATGTGCTATGCGTCATGGCAGCGGCGGGCATCGTGCTCATTCCCGGCGCGCCGCTGCAACTGATTATCTTGAGCGTGCAGGTGCTGGCGGGCATTATGCTGCCGTCGGCAATTATTTTCCTGCAGCTCCTGTTGAACGACAAAGAAGTCTTGGGAGAAAGGTTCGCCAATAAGCAATGGAACAACGTCGTGAACTGGACCATCGTGATTCTGTTGTTCGTTCTGTCGCTGCTGCTGGCGGCACAGGTGGCCGTTCCGCGACTATTTCCGAATGCGTAGAAGAAAGAAAATGACACCCACGATCGAACTCGATGTGATCACCCAAAGTGAGCGGGCCTTTTTTGCTGTGGTACACCCGCTCGACGATGCGCCCGAAGAAAAGGCGGACACCGAGCACCTGGGGCCGATGCCGATGACGAAGACGGTGCGGCTCTGTCTGTTTGCGCTGCGCGGCTATCTGTTGCTGATGTTCGGGCTGGTCGGCTTCCGGGTGCTACAGCTCGCGGGCGCGATTCATGGTTAATCGCTTTATCAAAGAGAAAGGAGGTGAGAAAAATGCGGATGAAAACAGTCAACGTAGTTTGCGCGGTGGCGCGCTGGGTCGAGAGACTCCTCGAAGTACGTCTCCGAATGGATATGGTGGCCGGGCTCCGCACCCGCTGAGCGAGGTGTAAATCATATGCTTGCACTTAATTCAGATGCGGACTCGCAGGTGACGGAACCCCCGAGTAAACCGGGCAAATCCGACCCGAAGCGAAGCTAACTGGCGTCATCTCGACGGCCTGCGGTTCTCGTCGGGCCGGATTCCCGTAAGAGAAATAAATCAAAAGGATTGGACGAGGGCAGCCCATGGGGGGCGGCCGGAGGGCGAAGTGTGCCTGTTCAAAGAGAGAGAGGAAAAGATGATTTTTTCGAATAAATTCATAATCGCGTTGGTGCTGGCGGCACTCGCAATCGCCGGAGTGGCGGCGGACACGTCGGGTAAGATTCTCGGGACGGTGAAGGACCCTTCGGGAAATCTCATTCCCGGCGCCGGTGCGATTCTGACCAACAAAGCCACCGGGGTTAAGCAAGCGACTCAAGCCGATAATCAAGGTGCATTTGCGTTCCCTGTGGTGCCTGTCGGCGTGTACGAACTGGTAGTCAGCGTGGAGAACTTCCGGCCTTATAAGAAGTCCGAAATCGCCGTCGATCTCGGCAGCGCGGTGCAGTTGGAAGTACGACTTGAACTTGCCGGCGTAAGCGAATCGGTGACGGTCAGCGAAGACGCAGCGCAGGTGGAGACCTCCGATACCAAGCTCGGCCAGGTGATCGGCAGCAAACAGGTGACCGGGCTGCCGCTGAACGGCCGCAGTTATACTGACCTGCTGGCCATCCAGGGAGGCGTCACGCCGATCACGACCAGTGGTGCGGGCAACAGCACCTCGGGAGGCGGATTCGGTACTGTGCCTGTCGCCGGAAACGGTAGCACCGGACAGTTTTCGATCAACGGGCAACGCGAGTCGGCGAACGGTTTTTACCTGAACGGAGCGAGTGTCCAGGAGACCATCGGACAGCAAGCCGGCATCGTTCCGAATCTCGATTCCATCGCCGAGTTCCGCATCCTGACCAGCAACGCCGATGCGGAGTACGGCGGCTTTAGCGGTGGCATCATCAATGTGGTTACCAAGTCCGGCGGCAATGAGTTGCACGGCGCTCTTTTCGAGTTTCTCCGCAATACGGACCTGGACGCGCGCGGCTTCTTCTCACCGGAGCGATCCGCCTTCCAGCAGAATCAATTCGGCGGGGTCGTGGGTGGTCCCATTCGCAAGAATAAACTGTTCTTCTTCGGCGACTATCAGGGACAACGAACGATTCAAGGCCTGGAAACCGGTCTGGTGCAGGTGCCGACGCTGGCGAACCGCACAGGAAACTTCGCAGACGCGGCCAGCACATTGACTGGTCAGGTGAATGGCTCCTACCTGGCCCAAACGCTGAGCAGCCGCTTGGGATACGGCGTGACGGATGGAGAACTGTACTACACGCCGAACTGCACGTCCACGTTGCAGTGTGTTTTTCCAAACGCGATGATCCCGCAGCGGGCACTCTCGGCGCCGGCGACGCGCTTATTGCAATACATCCCGACTCCCAACGCAGGGTCGGATATTTTCTCCTCCGGCGCAGCGAAGAACCGGCTGAACGATGACAAAGGTTCCATTCGACTCGACCTCAACTCCGAGAAACGCGGAACATTGTATCTCTACAACTTCGCCGATGGCTACAACCAAAACAATCCCTACCCAAGCGGCTTCGGCGGCGCGACAGTTCCTGGCTTCAACGCGCTCTCGAACGGACTCACCCAACTGGTTGTCCTGAGTCATACGTTGAGCTTCGGTCCGACCGCCGTCAACGAGGCGCAGGTCAGCTTTACGCGCCTCAACAACACACTCGGCACTCCTCAGGGCGGCGTCGGTATCAGCCTGGCGGATCAGGGTTTTGCGACAGGCCCCACGGGTATCCAGCCGGGTTTCCCCAAGTATGAGGGCGTGGAAACTCTGTACTTCAATACGTTCACCATCGGCACCAATCCCTTTGCGCTGAGCCAGGTGAACAACACCTACGAGGCGAGCGACAGCTTCTCCAAAGTCTACGGCAAGCATACCCTGAAATTCGGCGCGCAGTACACCCGATTCATGGTGAAACAATTGCCGGACCTGGTCGCCAACGGCTCGTTTTCCTTTTTCGGCTCGGGTGCGCAATCGACAGGGAACGGCTTCGCAGACTTTCTGCTCGGCCTGCCGGATAACTACTCGCAACAGTCTTCGCTGGCGTTTTATGAACTGTCGGTTAACGCCGGAATCTTCGCCCAGGACAGTTGGCGTATCCGGCCGAATCTCACCCTGAATTACGGTCTGCGATGGGATTATATCCGGCCCTGGTCCGAGGAGCACAATCAGATATCGACTCTGATCTACGGCGAGAACTCGGTTCAGTTCCCGGGTGCTCCCACAGGATATGTGCTGCCGGGCGACCCCGGCGTCCCGTCAACCATCGCTCCTACTCCGCTCAACGATTTCTCGCCGCGTCTCGGCCTCGCGTACTCACCCGGATGGTCGAAGGGCTTCTTATCGAAGCTCACCGGCGGACCAGGCAAGACCAGCATCCGCGCAGGCGCGGGCCGATTCTTTACCGCGATTGAGGGACTGACCGTCGCGTACCCGACCGGGAATCCTCCGTATGGCCTCACGTACCTCAGCCCTGAGCCTCCGCAATTCGCGCAGCCGTTCGTCGGCGCACTGACCGGGACTCAGTATCCACAGCAGTTTCCCGTAAGCGTTCCGCCATACAACGTATCGGCTTCGAATCCGTTCACGACCGACTGGAGCCGGTACGTCCCGATCAACGGAGCGATCAGCTACTTTTACAAAAACCGCACGCCCTATGCGATGACCGGGAATTTGACGATCGAGCGCCAGATCGGTTCCAGCTATCTAGCTACGGTGAGCTAATGTGGGCTCTCTTGGACGTCATTTGCTCACGTCTCTTGGCGCGAACCCAGGCGTTCCGTCCCTGTGCATGAGCCTCAGCCAACCCCAGGAGGTAGCTCCTGGCACGCCAACCTGCGGCCCGTTCGGAGAGAATGGCGTTTATACGCGGGCGATCGGAACGATTGTGAACGGTACGCGCGCGCCTTTCAGCAATGCAATCGGCAGCGACGGATACTTCGCCAACATGGGCAACTCCAACTACAACTCCTTCCAATTCACGCTCAAGCGGACCAAAGGCGCTCTCACGCTTCTTGCCAGCTATGGCTTCAGCAAGTCGCTCGATTGGTCGTCTGATTTGCAGGAGCAGGTGAACCCCTACAATTACCGCCAGGAGTACGGACTTTCCGCCTTCGACATCGCGCAGGATCTCGTTTTCAGCTACAATTACGAGCTTCCTCTTGAGAAACTGCTACACACAACCCGCCGGATGTCGCAGGGATGGGCCGTGTCCGGCATCACGCGCTTCGCCACCGGCTTGCCGGTCACGTTTGCCAGCTTTGGCGACAACGCGCTGATCAATGTCCAGAACAACGGGATCAACGGCGTCAGTATCGATCTGCCGAACGTCGCACCTGGTAATCTTGACCTCAATCACAACCCGCGCAACGGGCAGCCGTACTTCAACACATCGCTTTTCAGTCCAAACCCCCTGGGCACCCAAGGCAACGCGTCCCGGCGATCCTTCTATGGTCCGGGCATGGACAACTTCGACGTCGCCCTCCACAAAGTCACAAAGACTACTGAATCGAAAACGCTGGAAATACGCTTCGAGTTGTTCAATGCCTTCAACCATGCTCAGTTTTTCGGCCCCAATGCGGTGAACGGAAACATCGCCAGCTCCACGTTCGGATATGTGACCCAGGCGGCGCCTCCCCGAATCGCGCAGGTCGCCGCGAAGTTCACGTTTTAATTTTGCTGGAGGAATGTATGGAGGATATGCCGGAGATCGAACGCAAGGAACGGGAGCGGGCTGTTCTATTCGATGAAGCCACCCGAATCGTGCGGAAAGCAGAGATGCGATCGATGGGCCTCAGCGTGGAGGAGGATGCGTGTCTGCATCTACCCGGTAAAAGCCGCCGAGTTTGATTTCGCCCACTTGCCACGGTGGATGAGCAGTGTTCATTTCTTTGATCTCGACAAGGAGTGGCCAACCTTCGTCCAGTATCTGCGCAGCCCGGCCTTAACCTTCCGAGTACCGTTCATGGCACCGGACCTGCCGGCGAACTTTGTTGACCGTCCGGTCGAGTTCACGACGTTGCGCGATCGTCTCCTTGCACCCGGAGGCGACTCCATCGCTATTACTACAGCGCTGCACGGCTCGGGCGGTTTCGGCAAGACGACGCTCGCGGCGGCGCTTGTCCCACGATGAGGATATCGCGACCGCGTTCTTTGACGGAATCCTATGGGTGACTCTCGGCTCCAATGTGAACCTTCAGGCGGCGCTTACGTTGCTCCATAACGCACTCGCCGGAGAGCGTAACGCTTTTGCGGATGTGCAGTCGGCTAGTCTTGCCCTGGCCGAGGAGCTTCAGGATCGAACGTGTCTGATCGTAATCGACGATGTGTGGGATTCCTCGCATCTTCAACCCTTTCTGCGCGGAGGCCGGAACTGTACCCGGTTGATCACCACGCGCAATTTTCGCGTTGCTGCGGACTTCGCGCACGTGAAGGTCGACGAAATGAGGGGCATGGAAGCGACCTCGTTACTTGTTCGGGGGTTGCCGGCGGCCGATCTCCGGGCGTTCGAGGAGACCGCACGACGCCTCGGCGAATGGCCTCTGCTGCATGCGACGCTACGGAGCTTCCAGTCTGACGCCGAGGCAGGCATCACGCAAAGAAGAGCGGCGACGAACCGAACGAACCGAATCCGTGGCGTCATTTCGAACTGCATCCAGCATAAGCCATTTTGCCGCCGGCGGCGCCGGAGACCGGGGCAGTACAACGTGAATCTGCGCATCGCGAAGGGAGCACCTACGAAGACCCCTCAGACTTTGACAGCGGCAGTCAACCCAAAGTGCGGCCCTCAACTGAGAGGGTGAGAAAGTTGACCGCTCAACCGCCAGGCGCGCCGTTCTGGGCGAGTGCGACCGGGGGGCGCACGTCGGGAGAGGGTCGCTTTCCCCGTGTATTGGCCATTTCCAGCAAGTCTATGCCGGCGTAGTTAACCAGAAACACAGAGAATCTCGAAGTGGATTTCGTTCGGCTTCGGCAAGCTCGGCCTGCCCTCCGGTCACGACCAGGAGGCTTAGTCATCGTCCTCGATAGTCTCGTTAACCCAAAGCGCGGCCCTCCACGGAGAAACTGAGAAACTTCACCCCTCAGGGGCCGGCGCGGCGTTCCGGACGAGCCAGCGCAGCGAGTTCGGGCGGACCCGCCGTCAACCAGAAGGCAAAGATAACTCGTAGCGGGTAATTTTGGCTCCCCGAGTGGAATTCGAATGCATAACCTTTTGGTTGACAGGCGTTCGATTCACTGAGAGAAATCGTACTGCAGCGTCTCTCCGCGCGGAGCGATTAGCCGGCAAAGGACTTGCCATTCCGCACGCAAAGAGCAATGAATGTGTTCACGACAGGAAGCGGTCGAAACACAAACATGCAGATGGAAACGAAATTCCTTCACCTTCGCACACCGGTGGAGTTGGGCTCGCGGTTCGGCGATTGGGAGGTGTGTTGGCTGGGGGGATGGGCCAGATTCCGGCTGCATTATCTGGTGATGGTGGTGAAGGTCCCTCTCCCGTGCGGAATTCTGCTGGCGAATCGCACAATTGACTTGGCTTTTGGTGAGAAGAGAGCCATGAATGGTGTCGCTATGAACACCTTCACCATTGACGCAAACAACAACATCACGGCTTTCGCATCGCTGGATCAAGCGCGAGCCGCCAAGATTCACAACGCCGAGTATTTCGGCTCATCCCAGGAACTGGCCAAGCTGGTCGCCTCCTGGCCTCGCACCCGCCCGGTCGAAATCTGGAACAGCTTCGCTGGGGTCGCGCCCTTCACCACGCTCAAGCCGGTGAAGAAATTTACCGACCGCAAGGTCGCTGTGGCGCGCATATGGGAAGCGATCCAGGTTCTGTTGGCGAACGTCGGAAAACCGGCGACCCACGTCGCGCCCGCGAAGGGCAAGCGGAACAAGGACGCACCGAAGAGCAAGCGACGCCGTACGGGGCCCGCTGCCGCGAAGGACCCGGTCAATACGGTTCGCGAGGGTAGCAAGAAGGCCGAAGTGATCGATCTGATGCGCCGCTCCCAGGGCGCAACACTCGCCGAAATCATGGAGATGACAGGGTGGCAGTCCCATACGGTGCGCGGCTTCGTCAGCGGGACGTTGATCAAGAAGTTGAGCCTGAAAGTCGAGTCCTTCCGTTCGGACGAGAAGGAGCGCACGTACCGCGTTAAGTAAGGCGGATCATCGCCTTCCATTCACGCCGCCGGGTTCGTCCTGGCGGCGTTTTTTATTTGCCTGAACTTTTTTGAGAAGAACCTTGCTTGTGTGGCCGCAAAGAGCGTGAATGTGACTGTGGTTGACGGTTACAGAGAGGAAAAACAAACGATGGATAACGCAGTATTGATGGAAATTGAGAGCCTGCGGAGGGCGAGCCTGGCAGTCCTCCGAGAGAAATTTCGCGAGGTGTTTCTGGAAGAAACCAGTTCCCGGCACCGGGAACACTTGTTTCGGAGAATTGCTTGGCGGCTGCAGGCACTGGCGGAAGGCGACCTCACCGAACGGGCGATTACGCGGGCGAAGGAGATCGCACAGGATGCCGATTTGCGAAAGGTCGCGCCGGAGGACTTCTTCAGCCTGGAAGGCAAGCCGATCCAAACGACGCCCGGCGACCGCAACCGGCGGCGGCAGCCAGATAGCCGCCTGCCGCTTCCGGGAGCAATGCTTCGCAGGAAGTGGAAAGGGCGGACGATTTTGGTTGAGGTTCTCGCGAAAGGATTTCGCTACGAGAATCAACAGTACACTTCGCTCAGCGCCATCGCATTGGCGGTCACAGGTACACGCTGGAATGGCTTGGCATTCTTCGGACTGACGGTGGCGTATGCGAAAAAATAATCTGGATGTTGCGAAGCCCGCGATTACCCGGCTCCGCTGCGCGATCTACACGCGGAAATCGACAGAGGAAGGGCTCGATCAGGAGTTCAACTCGCTCGACGCGCAGCGCGAAGCCGGAGAGGCCTTCATTCAAAGCCAGCGGCGCGAGGGTTGGATCGCCCTTCCCGAGGTCTACGACGACGGCGGATTCACCGGAGCCAACATGGACCGGCCCGCGCTGACGAGGCTGCTTAGTGCCGTGGAAGCGGGCGAGTTGGATTGCGTGGTGGTGTACAAAGTCGATCGCCTGAGCCGGTCCTTGTTGGACTTCACCCGCATGCTTAGCGTCTTTGAAAAACACAAAGTAAGCTTTGTGGCAGTCACGCAGCAATTCAATACCAGCACATCGCTGGGGCGGCTGACGCTGAATATCCTGCTCTCGTTCGCGCAGTTTGAGCGGGAATTGATCGGCGAACGCACGCGAGATAAGATGTCGGCAGCGCGGCGGAAAGGAAAATGGACCGGGGGATCTCCGGTGCTGGGCTACGACGTACACCCGGGCGGAGGACGGTTGGTGGTCAACGAAGAAGAAGCGGAACGCGTCCGCGCCATCTTTGCGCTATTCGAAGAACATCGTTCGATGTTGTTGACGCTGATCGAGATTGAGCGTCGCGGCTGGCGGCTCAAAAGCTGGACTCGCAAAACGGGTCATTTCCGGGCGGGCGGAGCGTTTGATCTGGGTTCGCTTCGCCGCCTGCTGACTAACATCTTATATACGGGTTCGATCCAGCACCACGGGAAACCGTACCCAGGGGAACACACTGCCATTCTCGCGCCCGGTACTTGGGAACGCGCGCAGGACTTGATCGCGCACCGCACGTCGGTTGCCCGAGGGAGAGCCCGGAACAAACACCATGCCTTGCTGAACGGATTGCTCTTTTGCGAAGCGTGCGCGACCAGGATGGTGTACTCGTACTCGGGAACGGGCGATCACAAGTATCCTTATTATGTCTGCCTGAACGCGCAGCGCAAGGGCTGGAAGATGTGTCCCGCCAAATCGCTCCCCGCACGTGCGATCGAAGAATCGGTCCTGGGGCGGATCAGGGAAGAGAACCCCGGAGTCTTCGATCCCGCAGAGTGGGAACAGATGGATCGCGTCGGGCGGGTCGAGGCGATACAAGCCGTGGTTGAGCGGGTGGGTTACGACGGGAATGCCCGCCAAATCTCCATCCGGTTTCACGCAGCGGACAAGCCTGAGGTGCAAGTATGAGCGGCGGCCAGGAAGTCACCTACGCATTCAATCTTCGCCCGGCGAGGGCAAAGCCAGTAATCATTGGCGACCCGATTCCTCGGATTGCTAGGCTCATGGCGCTGGCCATCCGGTTTGAAGGTTTAGTTCGAGAGAAAAAGATTCGGGATTATGCGGAACTGGCCCGTCGCGGCCGGGTGACGCGAGCCCGCATGACGCAGATCATGAAGTTGCTCGATCTCGCACCCGATATCCAGGAACAGATCCTCTTTCTGCCTCCAATCAACGGCCTTAACGACAGAAACCTGCGACCGATTGTCCGCCGGATCGACTGGGATGAGCAGCGGCGCATGTTTCAGAAGTTCACCGACCCTTCGAACAGCGCCCGGGATTCGTGGCTTTCTTCGTGAGGCCACTCACGCAGCCATTCTCAGGCGATCCTTTTGAATGGCGTCAAACGTGCGACCGTCGCCTTCGAGGGTAGCTTTCATGCCGCTCAGTCCTTGCCAGCGTTGGATAACGACATCGACATATTTAGGATCGAGTTCCAGGCCGTAACACACTCGTCCGGTCACGTCCGCTGCGGCGAGTGTGGTGCCGCTACCCAGGAACGGATCGTAGACTGACTCGCCCCCCTTGGTGTGGTTCAGAATCGACTTCCTCATCAGCGCGACTGGTTTCTGTGTGGGATGATCGAATTTTTCCTCATTCGATCCGCCCATAATAAACTTTGGCGATGGCGAATTCCAGATCGTCGAGTTCTCGCCCGCCTTGCCGTACCAGGGAGCGTTTTTCTTTCGGACGTACCAACAAGGCTCGTGGGCAAACCAATAGTGGGTCCTGGTGAGCACTGCGCGCCCCTTGTCCCAGATGATTTGCTGATGGTGCACGAAACCGATTCGCAGCAGGCCGTCAAGAACTTCGCGAGTGAATCTCGACGCATGCCATGCGTACGCGACTTCGAGACTCGGGACCAGCGCAAATGCCTCGGACCAGTCGGCGCGCGTGTCGCCGGAGATGGTCGTTTCCTGGTGCCCCTTGGTCCGATGTTTCAAACAACCGGGCTCGGCGGGTCCACGTTTGTTCAAGTGGGCTCTGTCCCGCCACTCGGAATCCAGCTCAATTCCGTAAGGAGGGTCCACCACCATCAAGAGCGGTTTTCGATCGCCCAGCAGCCGCGATACCGCCTCCGGATCGATCGCGTCCCCGCACAGCACCCGGTGGGAACCGCAGAGCCACAGATCTCTGACGCGGCTAACCGGGATAGCCGGCGCGGGCGGCACGGCATCCTCGTCCGGGACGTCGTTCAAAATCAGTGAATCTATCTCTTTCGTGTCGAATCCCGTCAAGGCGAGATCGTAATCCGACGTCTGGAGATCCATTAACTCCAGCTTCAATAGATCGTCGTCCCAGTCCGCCCACGTCGCCGACCTGTTGACCATCAGCCGGAAGGCCTTGACTTGCGCGGGGGTCCATTCGTCACACAGGATGACCGGGATGTCGGTAATCCCCAGCTTGCGCGCGGCTTTGAGGCGCAGGTGGCCGTCAATCACTTCGCCGTCGCTGCGCACCAGGCACGGAATCTTAAAACCAAATTCACGAATGCTGCCACACATGCGATCTACCGCGGCATCGTTCTTGCGCGGGTTGCGCGCATAAAAAACCAACTTGTCAATTGACCAAGTCTGGATTTCCAAGGACACTTCGCTCGGCAGCGCCGTGTCCCGTTTCTCAAGCTTCTTGTTTTTCATAGAATCATCCTTTCGACGGAACGAACTTATTCGTCCGCGCCGCTTTACGACCAGACCCCCACGCGCGGATAACGCCGCACTGGCTGGGGTCGTGGTTTCGTACACATGTAGGGGCGACCGCTCACCATCAGGTACCGCGTCGCGTCCATTAGGTGGTCGTAGCGCTTGACGATTTTGCCCGCACCTTTGTCGTCGCGGTGATACTTGCGAAACTCCCGCAACCAGTTCACTAAGCCTTCCATTACTTTCAGCCGGCCTGAAACCAGCAGCTGCCATACCTCCGTTATGCCTGCTTCCACCGCATTCTCCGCCGTTTGAAGACTCAGCCCCAGCTTCCCGTAAATCTCCATCAGCGTTCGCCCGTCAATCTGAGAGCTACCGAGGCAGGCCGGGTCGATTACTCCCGGAATCCATTCACCGCGACCGCGAATCGCCTGCGCGTGCGAAGCGGGCTCGCCTTGACCCTGATAGTGTTCGCTGTACAGATAAATTACGCCGGTGCCCGGATCACTCGCGCCCCACACCACCGCAGTGCGATTCCAGCCCACATCCATGCCATAGGCGCGCGGCCACTCGTCCGGGATCAAGCGATCCGGTACCACGATGTCCGACTCAGCAATGGGGTAGATGGCGCCGGAGCCGAGCGCCGGTTCTCCTTCGCTGCGCGCTTTAATTTGATAAGGCGGCGTCGTGGCGATCAGCATTCGTTGTTCCTCTTCGTCCAGGTGGGGAACATCCTTCCATCCGGCCTGAATCACATAGCGCGATGCCCGCAATTCCTCCCCGTCCGATTCCAGGAAGCTGCAAACCACCTCGCTCATGCCCAGCAGAGGCGTGAAGGTAGTAAAGGCGATTCCCTTGGTGGTCATCAACCGAACCAGCATCTCGCCGTACACATCCATGGGAGGTTCTTCATCGCACCAGATGAAGTCCTTGGCTTCGCCCTCAAACGAGCGACGCCCCTGTTCGTAGCTCTTAAAGCTGAGCTTGGAATCTTTTCCGGAGATATGGCGCACCCAGACCGTCTCGACGGAGCCGGCAACGCTACGGCCGGCCACCGTATTCACGATCAATTCGCCGGGAATCAATCCTTGGCCGGTCGATTTTCCGAGCAGAACGCTTTGCACCACGTCGCGCGTCGTCTGGCTGGTGGTACCGCAGGCCCATCCATCGGTCGCATGTTCAAATCGCCGGCCCTCCCACCAAATCGGATAGCGTCCGCTTAAATGACAAGTCGTTTCGAACGCGCCGGCCACAGTCTTACCGACTCGATTGGCTGCCATGAACAAGCGCTCCTTGTATTGGAGGCCGGCACCGAAAAACTCGATTTGCTTCGGGTAAAGCTCGCGCCGCCCCGGCCCAGTGTCTGAAAACATCGTCAAAAACGGGGACTGCCGGCGATCCCGCTCCGAGTCGATCGATTTCCGATCGAGCAATTGCTTCATCCGCGCCAGGTCTAAGTTGTTCATTGGTTCTCTCCTTCGCTACGTTCCGCTTTGTCGACCAGGGCCTGCAATTGCTCGAAGTCCTCGGGCGAAAGCCGCGTAAGGTCGAGTCCGTTCTGGATCGCGATGGGACCTCCGTCGGGCCCGCTATGTTGGTTGCTACGGACATCCCGGTAGCCCAACAGGTTCTTCGCCAGGAAGATCGAGGCTGCGGTATTGCCGTTGTTCGCTTGCGCAAACAGCGATCGGCGCACCGAAAGGCGGCCCTTGGCTCGACCGCTCTCCATCGCCGCGGCAAAGGCAGGCTTCTGGCGCCGCCGCTCGATGGTCCGTGCAGTCACACCGAAATACGCGGCCAGGTCTTCGTCGGTGCATTGCAGCGCACACAGTTTTTCCAGTTCCGCCAAGTCAATTCGTGCGGACTTGCGGCCCGCTCCATCTCGTTTTCCGCCATGCACCGCTGTCTTCTTTCGCTCGTACTTTGGGCCGTGTCCTATTTCAGTTGACATTACAATGCCCTCATTTCTTGGAGGTCGTCCGAACCGGCGCTCCACGATACTCGCCGCGATCCGAAGCACTTGCGCTTCGGACTACATCCTGAGTTCGTTGATAGCCGCCGTCGTTTGCTCACAGGTCCACTATCAGGGGTGAAATCGGTGACCAGAGGCGAAATTGGGGGTGAAATCGAAGGCACTCTTTAGAATCAACGACGTCCGTATGGGGGTGAGCGAGGGCTGTCTGGGGGGGTGAGCGGAAATTACTCGCCCTTGTAGCCGATACGTCCAAGAACTCGAGAGAGGCGCTCCTCTCCATACCGGCACTTCCCCCGGTCGGACATGATCGACTTGAGGGAGCTGTGCGAAATGCCCAGGTGCCTCGCCGCAGCCTCGATCGTACGCAGTCCTTCGAGGGCCATCCACTGTCGAACTTCAGTGCGATAGCCGCGTCGTCGTTCTGGTTCAGCGATAGCATCCGGGCTTGCCACCCCCTGTTTCACGGAAGAGTCCTCGCCGGGCATCACGGTTTTCTCAAGCGACCGGCGGTCCAGCCGAGCACAGTATATGGCCGAGGCCTCGAACAAATGTTCGATGAAGCCTCCCGTGTCGTTGTGGATACGGATCAGCGGACTGTTGTTCGCACGCAGATCAAGGAAGAGGCGATGAAGCCAATATTTAAGCGGCAAGGTTCCCGGTGGCGAGCCGAGTGCAATGCCTGCTTCCGTCGCGAGGCCTTCAAACCGCACTTGTAAACTCTCAGTTGTGATGCTCTCGAGCCAACCATCGCGCGTCCCGGACTCGAGACCTGTGACGTACGCATAGCACCGATCGCTCAGTCCTCGTTGTTGGACGATCCGATTTTCCTCCTCCATCAACTCGTTAAATTCGTGATGCAATCTCTTCCAGGGGTCCATCGCCGGGCTCTAATGCTGCTGCAAACATTTTACGTCGATGGTCTAGTTTCGAATGTTTGTAGGAACAAAAAACTTCCTGATGCGGCTTGGATGGCGTCGCTGCGAATTCCCCCCTTGAGATTCGACCGATCGCAGGATCCGAGGTGACGTTTGGCCGATATCTCCGCCCTCGCCTCACTTGAATTTGACTAGGTTGCTCGGGGAAACGCCGGTTCGGATGTTTCTCGAACATCATATGGAATCACCGATTTGGAAGCCCAATGAGCTGGAAATCAAGCGTTTTTCAACGGTTTTTCAACGGTAATCAAGTGCGATTTTCGAGTGAACGTTGCAGCCTGATTCGAAGCGATTGCGCAGCCACAGTCACCACGCGAGCGATCTGTGCGCATGTCCCCACCCGGAGCACTGAAAAGGCCGCCAGGGCGTCTTCCCGCGCCATCCGCGCGTCATGTGCGATGAATCCGTGGCGAGGTAAGCGTCCGCAAACGAATTCCCGGAAGTCGAGCCAGCAAGCCTTCGCGATCTCTAGATTTTGGTGGCTCCTCGCTCCTTTTTTTATGACCCGACAAAATCAAAAAGCGTTCTCCGGAGAAACAAGTCGAACTCGCCAATTTTTGCGGAGCCAACCTAAAGCCCTTGTTTTCAACACAACCATTTGACGACACGCCACTTGCGGCACTGCGTTGACGGCGGTCGGCAAATTATGAATTACCCATCCTTACCCGAATTTCCTATTCTTTGACCCCTGGGGTACCCCCAGTTTCCCCCCAGTGCTTTCGCGAATGACGCGCTAGACCGGCGCTCTGCGTCGATGCTGCGCGAGGACGCGGGCCATGCGAACAAGGACACGCACGCTAAACTGGCGTCATGACACGGCTGGCGGTATTGCTCGCGATAGCAGGCGCGGCGACGGCTCAGACCGGCGCGCCCCTCACCCTTCGGATTTCGAGTGAAACGGCTCCGCCCGGCGGCTACGCAGAGTTCAAAATCGCGCCGACCACGCCGACTTTAATTGGTAGCGGCGGCCTGACCATTCAGTTCGATCCATCGGTTTTTCAGAGCGTCACGAGCGCGTCCGTCTTGAGCGCGGACGGCGATGCGCTCGGCTCGGTCTATGTGAATCATTTCACTGTCGGGGTGCAGTTTTACTCCGCCTCGGCGAGTCTGGGCCAGTTGCCCGGGATCCCGATGATCCTGGTGACGGCGCAGGTGCTGCCGACGGCCGCTCCAGGCGCGACGGGCACCGTCACGGCGACCGCAGGATCGTCCTTTTCACCGAGCACTACCTTTATGGCGACGGTGAATCCGGGAACAATCACGGTCGGCGGAACGGTTTCCGTTTCGGGCGTCACTCCGGGAATGGGGCTGCTTCCCTCCGGTGCAACCATCGTGATCAACGGCACGGGTTTTACCCCCGCGACTTCTGTGACAATCGATGGCGTCAGCCTGGCATCCACGCAGTTCGTGAGCGCGACGGAGATTGACGCAACGCTCGGCGGGCAGACGGAGGTCGCGGGCAAGCATCTGCATGTGGGCGGCGGCGATTACGTCATCGCGGTGGACAACGTAAACACGACCGGCGGTACCGTCCTGCCGCAGCTTCCGCCCGCGCAGCAGGGCCTGGTCGGGTGGACGTTCGATTATTCGAACCCGGAAGTGTTCGATGCTAGTTGCCTTCAGAATCCGAGCGGACAGCCGGTGACGGCGGACTATTATTTCGTCTCGCCTCCGTCGATCTTGACGCACACGGCGGTGGTGATCCCTCCGTACGGAATTTCAGTGATCGGCACCGGATCGCTGATCGGTCCTGAGATTGGCGACATTTATATGGTCAGCACGGCGCCCCTGCGCATGGTGGACATTCGCAACGTGTTGGGAGGCCCCCCGGGGATTTCTCCCCCGCTGCAGGTAAATCAGCCGAATCTTCTGGATTATCGTCTGGATTTTACGACCACGTTGCCGTATCAGATCGGACAGCCCGCTCCGCAGCCGCTGACGTTCTCCTTCCCCTCTGGTTTTCCGTATGCGATTTCGACATCCGCAAACTGGTTGAGTTTCACTCCGCAGCAGGGAACGGCGCCGGCGAAGATAGCGATGAAGATCGATCCGACGAAGCTCGGCCAGGGAACGTATCAGGCGACGGTGACGTTCACCGAGAACTCGCCGGCGGATTTGGCTCCGTACGTCACTACGACCACGGTGTCGACCGTGACGGTGAACGTGAATGCGCAGCCGACGATCTCAAGCGCTGGAACCGCATATTTTTACGTGCCTGGGACCGCAACGCCGACTCTTTCCGCCACGGTGACGATTTCGAGCAACGGGACGCCGGCGCCAATCACCGCCGCCGTGATTCCGGGCAGCGGCGGCAACTGGCTTTCCTTCACTGGTCCAACCTCGACGCCCGCGACGCTGATGCTGACGGCGAATCCATCGGGATTGGCGGCAGGTACGTATTCGGCGACCATTCATGTGCAGGGTCCGATTAATTCAATTGATGTTCCGGCGCAACTTACGATCGCGGGCGGGAGCCCTCCGCCTGTGACGCTTACGTTGTCACCGCCATTGGTTGCCTTCACGGTGGAGGCAGGCAAGGGCTCTACGGGAGCAGGTCAACTGGTGAATACCATCCCTCCGCTCCAGACCTATACGACGAGCATCAGCGATCCATGGATTGTCGCCCCGGCGTTCGGGCCGTCGCTCGATGTAAACGTCGATGCGACGAACCTGAAGCCGGGCAACTACAGCGGAACAATCACCGTGACGCCGGGCAAGACGCTTCAAAATGTTCCCATCGCGCCGACGCCCGCCATCGTGAATGTTTCCGCCACCGTGCTCCCGCCGCCCACGCAGATCACGGCGATGCCGGCGAGCCTCGCGCTCACGGCGGCTGCCTTCTCCACTGCAAGCGCGAATCTGGTCGTAGCGTCTCCGTCGGGGCCTGCGTTAGTTTCGATTGGGGTGGGCGGAAACAGCTTGGGCTATCAAATCACACCGGCGGGAAGCTCGAATCAATTCATCGCACCAGCGACGATTCAGATCACGGCGCGTTCCGCGACGCCGGGAGTCTACAGCGGCGCGGTAAGTTTGGTGTGGACCGGCGGTTCCCTGACCGTGCCCGTGACGCTTACGATCACCGGCAGTCCGGCGACGACTCCGGTAATGACCGCGGTGGTCGCGTCCGGGTCGGCGATCACAGGAGCCATCGCGCCGGGTGAGTTGATATCGATCTTCGGCACGGGCATCGGCGGCGCGCCCGCGACCCTTCAGCTCGATGCTTCGGGCAAGGTTGCCACCACGCTGAGCAACACGCAAGTAATGATCAACGGCATCGCGGCCCCGCTGATTTATGTGTCGCCCGATCAGATCAACGCGATCGTGCCTTACGAGCTGGCTGGGCTCGCGCAAGCAACGATTCAAGTTAGCTACGCCGGCAGCCCGGCGCCGCCCTGGAGCGTCCCGGTGGTCGCGGCAGCGCCGTCGATTTTCACGGTTTCAGGATCGGGGGTGGGGCAAGCGTCCGTCGTGAACGCCGATGGGAGCGTCAACACGGTTTCGAATCCAGCGGTGCGAGGGACGATCGTGCAGATTTATGCCACCGGCGGAGGGCAAACCACGCCTGCTAGCTCGACCGGCGTGGTTGCGGCTGGACCGGAAAATCTCCTGGTGATGCCCGTCGTCCAGATCGGCGGCGTGAATGCCCAAGTGATCTACGCCGGGGCAGCGCCGGGCGAAGTAGATGGGGTCGTGCAGCTCAATGTGCTGATTCCGGCGCCGCTTACGCCGGGTGGAGCGCTGCCGGTGGTAATAAGCATCGGTGGGGTGAACTCGCAGACGGGCGCAACGATTGCAGTAAATTAGGGCGGCTTGACTGCCAGCACACCAGAGCAAAGCTTCGCGACTGTCCAGCTTCCGATAATCCGGCGGCCGACACACCTTGGACGCCGTGCACCCGTTAGACTCCCCTTCTCCGCTCAGCCTTTCGCACTTGCGCTTCGTCCATTCCGAAGTGATGGGCGATCTCGTGCCAGACCGTATCCGCCACCATCTGCTCGAGTTGTGCTCGCGTGCGTGCTAAGCGTTCGTGTGGGCCTTGGTAAATCGTGATCTTGTCTGGCATGGCGAACCCCTCGAAAACCGTGCGGCTCGCCAGCGGACGACCTTCGTACAAGCCGAGTAGGCCGGGCCGCGGTGGTTCCTGCTCGACGACGATGGCAACGTTTTCCATGTGGCGACGAAACCGCCAAGGAATGCCCCGCAGCGCGTTCTCGACCAGGAGTTCGAACTCGGCAACAGGCAGCACTCACCATCATCGTAACGCCAAAACTAAGACCACTCGCTGGTAACGGGGTAACGGTAACAGGCGTTTTCTTTCAGCGTGGTGGCCGTTACCGCGTTACAGAGCGGGATTGCGGGCCAACCTTGAGGCGGAAGAAAAAACTCGCAAAGAATGACCAATCGTCGTAGAATCAAGACCAGAGGCTCGGTTCGACAGGCGAGCGCAAAGCGCACCCTCCGAAAGGATCCTTCACTTTTGAAGTATTGGAAGGTGAGGCATGCTTTTTCAGAAGGTCGCGCAAGAATCGCGTTACCCCAGAAACCCCAGGTGCCACTCGGACGTGTACGACGTGCCGACCGCGGCAGGTGAGTCGTCGACGCGGGATGTGGCGGCATGAAGGTCGAGATCCGACCGCTGAACCAGATCCTCCCGTATGAAAAAAATGCGCGCAAAATTCCCCAGCGCGCCATCGATAAAGTCGCCGCGTCTCTGGAGGAGTACGGCTGGCAGCAGCCGATCGTGGTCGACAAGCACGGCGTAATTGTGGTCGGGCACGTGCGCCGACTGGGTGCGCTCCAACTCGGGTGGACAGAGGCGCCGGTCCACGTCGCCGACAAGCTAACGCCGGCGCAGATCCGCGCATACCGGCTCATGGACAATCGTAGTCATCAGGAAGCTGATTGGGACCTCGATCTCCTCGCTCCGGAGATCGCCGAACTCGGCGCGCTTTCGTTTGACCTCAGCCTGACCGGATTCAACGTGCACGAACTCGACGTACTGCTGCGGAATCCACTGGACGAGGAGAAGGCCGACCAGGCGCCGCCGCTCCCTGAAATCGCGGCGACTCAGCCAGGTGATCTTTGGCTCTGCGGCCAACACCGGATTTTGTGTGGCGATGCAACGAGCGCCGCCGACGTTGCGCGGTTGCTCGGCGATCGCAAGCCGCGCCTGCTGGTGACGGACCCGCCGTACGGAATCAGTCTGGACAGCGAATGGAGAGATCGCGCTGGCTTAAATTCCTGCGGAGCAGCTGAGCCCAGCTACATGAAGAAACGCACCGCTGGGCATACCGAAACTTCGATTTCTGGCGATACCAGAGCCGATTGGTCCAAAGCGTACGAATACGTGCCGAGCCTCGAGGCTGCTTATGTTTTCCATGCGAGTGTGTATACGCGCGAGGTGCTCGAAGGGCTGCTACGGCTGGGCTTCTTGTATCCGCAGCAGATCATCTGGGACAAGGGGCGGACCGTGCTGACGCGGACGCACTACTGGTATCAGCATGAACCGTGTTGGTACGTACGTAAAAAGAATGCTCCGTGGTTTGGGAAAGCTGGGGAGAACTCGACGGTCTGGCAGTCGCCGAGTCCCAAATTCATAATGGGCGGCTCTGACGAGGCGAAGTTTGATCATCCCACCCAGAAACCGGTTGAACTGATGCGCCGGCCTATTCTCAATCACACGCGGCGCACGGAACTCGTGTACGACCCGTTCCTCGGCAGTGGCACAACGCTCGCCGCCGCGGAACTTACCGAGCGCGTTTGCCCTGGCCTTGAGCTCGATCCGAAGTACGTCGACGTCGTCGTCACCAGGTGGCAATCTCTGGTCGGCAGAGGAGCAACGCTCGATGGCGACGGGCGGACGTTCGAACAGATCAAAGCTGAACGAGTGGGAGTCGCGGCATGAATCGAGCGCTGCCGCCGCGAGATCGCGGAAATCGAGTCGCAGATTCGCTCCGGGCATCCCGATTTGCAGGGATTGTGCCTCGCGTTGTCGGACTGGTCTGCGGAATTACGGATTCTCCAGAACGAAAAAAGCCGCCAGGGGGAACCCGGCGGCGTGAAGGGAAGGCGATGATGCTCAAATCAGCAGCTGATCCGGTAGCAACGCTCCTTTTCGTCGCTGCGGAAGGACTCGACCTTGAGGCCGAGCTTCTTGATCAGCGTTCCGGAGACAAACCCGCGAACGGTGTGGGGCTGCCAGCCAGTCGCTTTCATAACCTCCACAAGCGTCGCGCCCTTGGGGCGGCGCATCAGGTCGACCACTTCGGCTTTTTTACTGCCCTCCCGGGCAACGTTGCCCGTTTTCTTCGCGGCCGGGCGCGCCGTGTCGCGTTGTTTGCCCTTCTTGGCCTCCTTGTCCCGCTTCCCCTTGGCGGGCGCGACGTCGGGCGCCGGTGGCGCAACGTTGGGAACCAGTCGCTGGATCGCCTCCCAGATACGCGCGACGGCCGCCTTCCGCTCAGTGAATTTCTTCACCGGCTTCAGATTGCCGAAGGGCGCGACGCCCGCGAAGCTGTTCCAGACTTCGACCAAGCGGGTTGCGGGCCAGGAACCGGCCAGTTTGTTCAGTTCCCGGGCAGAGCCGAATTGTTCGGCGTTGTTGATCTTGGCGGCAGTGGCTTCATCCTGCGAAGCAAAGGCCGCGATGTTGTTTACAGAGTCGATTGTGAAGGTGCTCATGCCTGACATTCATCACTCTGCTTCGAACAAAAGGCAAGCGAAACGTTCGATTACGAAGGAAGCGATCGGATCGTCTGTCGGGAGCTCAGTAGAGGCCTTCCGTGGCGGTAGCGTTGCCATGGAGCCAGTAAAAATCAAGCTTACGACCGCCTTCAAGGTGGAGCGTCAGGCGCTTGTGACTGTCCACCCGGAGCGGAACAGAGGTGGAGAGTATTTGGACGTCAACTTGGCCCACTTTCGCGTAGACAAATGGCTCCAGTCCGACTTGATGACGGCAGCGTGACATATGTGGAGGCCGGACTGGTAAACCCAAATGCAGTTGAAATCTTAACGTAACGCGTTTGGTTGAGTCCGTCAAGAAGTAAGCGAAGAAAGGGGGCGGGAGTTTTTCCCGCCTATAAAAAAGATGGCAGGCGGCCGCAGGCAATACAATCCGACAGACAAAGATCAACGCACGGTCGAGGCGATGGCTGGTCTCGGGATGCGCCAGGACAAGATCGCGCGTGTGCTCGGTATCGACGCGAAGACCTTGCGGAAGCACTTCCGCAGATTACTGGATTCCGCAGCGGATATAGCCACCACAAAGGTGGGCGCAACACTGTACAATCTCGCTACATCGGGCCGTTGTGTGGCGGCGACGATTTTCTGGATGAAGAATCACGGATGGAGGGAAACCACGCGGGTCGAACACACAGGGAAAGACGGCCGGCCATTGGTCGCTGTCGATGCCGCCCGTGCCCTTCTGGAAAGCGCCGCGGACTCGCGCCCTCCCGAAGATCCAGATGAAGACCCCATCAAGAAATAGGATCTCCACCTCGCTTACGGACCCGGTGCACTTCGCCGGCGACGTCCTCGGCTCGGTTCTGTGGCGGAGGCAGCGGGACATCATGCGGGCGGTGGCGACTAAGCCACTCGTTGCGGTCAAAGCCTGCCACGCGAGCGGCAAGACGTATCTGGCAGCCAGATTTGCTCTCTGGTGGTTGCTACGCTATCCCGAGGGAAAAGTTATCAATACCGCTCCCGGCTGGCGGCAAGTTCGGCTGATGTGGGATGAAATCCGATTGGCCGCAAGTCAGTCGCGGATTGCGTTCCCGGTTCCGAGCGCCACCGAACTTCGCATCAGTGATGCCAATTACATCCAGGGCATCTCGACCAACGAGGCAGTGAAGTTCCAGGGAATCCACGGCCGCCAGATTCTGATCATTGCTGATGAAGCGCCCGGCATCCGGGCTGACATCTGGGACGCAATCGAAGGTGTCCGTGCCGGTGGCGACGTTCACGTTCTCATGTTGGGCAACCCTGTGATTCCGAGCGGTTATTATTTCAATGCGTTCGGCCGCGGCAGAACAATCTGGACCACGTTCACAATCAGTGCCTTCGACACTCCAAATCTCGCGGGGATCACGATGGAGCAGCTTCTGGCCATGAGCGACGACGAACTGGCGCATCCGCCGGCACCGTATCTGGTAACGCCCCGGTGGGTCAAGGAGCGGGCGCTGGCCTGGGGCCCGAAGCACCCGATGTTCAGCGCTCGCGTGCTCGGTGAGTTTCCAACCCAGTCTGCTTATTCGGTATTCAGCCTGGAACTGATCGAGCGGGCGAAGCGCGATCCTACCCAGCAGGAAATCGAGAAACTGAAAATACTGCCGATTCAGGTCGGAATCGATGTCGCCGGACCAGGCGAAGACGAAACGGTGCTGGTTGCGCGCTCGGGCGGAGCAATCCTGGAGACCCACGCATTCGCGGAGCACGATCCACGGGGACGGGTTGTGCAGGTGCTAGGGCGCCTGAAGCAAACCGGCAGACTGCTCTACGTGGTCGTGGACGAAGTGGGCATTGGTTACAACTTCGCTTTCCACCTTGCAGATCACGGCTTTCCGGTACTTCGATTCAATGCCGGCCATCGCGCCATCGACGCGGAGCGCTTCGTGAACGCGAAGGCTGAAGCGTACTGGGGCCTTCGCGAGTGGATGGAGCAGGGACAAGTTTGCAGGCTCAACGATCTCGAAACCGAGGCTCAGCTGTCGGCGATCCTCTACCGGGCGACGCCATCGGGGAAAACGGAAATCGAAAGCAAGGAAGACGCACGGAAGCGCGGACAGTCGTCGCCCGATCGCGCCGAGGCCCTCGTCATGGCGTTTTGCAAGATTGTGCCGCGCGAACAGACCATCGTTTTCAACGAGCGCGTCGTGATTTCGCAATACTGAATCGCCGGTCTCGTGACGATAATGCTACATATCAGTTCTCAACTTCACAAGCTGACTTCCGGTCCGTAACACTCAAATCCGACTTTTCTCCAAGTGGCGCGTCATCCGACCGAAGTCGGCGACGCAAGCCGACTTATGGGAGTAATCTCTGCAAACGCCATGTCACGGGAATAACAGCCAAAGTGCTTCCCGGACGACTTCAATGTTTTGCGACTATATGATCAACTAGAGAGCATCCGAATCGCAGCGATTCTTGCGCTGATCGGATGTATGTTAATATCGCTCAACACGTTGGGCCATTCAAATTGGGTCCCTTCAGGAGGTTGATCTTATGGGTGTGTTCCCAAGGATAAGTGATCCGAAAATACGCACAGGTTGTGCCGTGGCCATTGTTCTCGCCTCGATGGGAGTCGTTACCTCTTCTCAGGTCTCGACACAGACGGCAACGGCTTCGATCGATAAGTATCAATGGCTCGAAGAAGTCAATAGCGAACGCGCGCTTGCGTGGGTGCGAAAAGAGAACGAACGCGTAAAGGTATTGGAAAACGATCCGCGTTTCGCCGGCCTAGCAGCTGAGGCGCTTAAGATACTCGAGTCCCCCGATCGCCTCGCGATCCCGGATCTTAATGGCGGCGAAATCTACAACGACTGGCAGGACGCGACCCACGTGCGCGGAGTTTTGCGTCGCACGACGATAGCCGATTACCTTACGCCAGAACCGCACTGGCAAATGGTGCTCGACTATGATGCCCTGGCCAAACAGGAAAATCAACGATGGGTCCCCAAAGGCCGCACCTGCCTTTATCCGGGAAATGAGTTGTGCCTCGTCGAACTTTCCCAGGGTGGTGAAGATGCCGTCACGATGCGAGAGTTCAATCTGAGGACGGGCAGTTTTGTCGAGGGCGGTTTCGTGCTTCCAAGATCCAAGCAGATGGTGGCCTGGATTGACAAGGATACGCTGCTGGTCTCGCGCGACTGGGGCTCGGACACTCTAACCAAATCCGGCTATCCCTTTGTCGTGAAGGAATGGAAGCGCGGAGAGCCGCTCGAAGGCGCGAAAGAAGTTTGTCGCGGTGCTGCGTCGGATGAGAGTCCCACCCTGCCGATCGTCGTTCAGGATGGAGATGGAAATCGTCTGGCGATCATCTACCGGGGCTCCACGTTCTTCCAAAAGGAAGTGTTGTTGCTCAAAGGCGGGAAGCTGGCAAAGATCGCGCTGCCAGGAAAGATTAGGTTCATCGGTTTGGTACGTGGCCAGATCATCTGCTTACTGGACGAAAACTGGAAGCCTGAGGGACTTACCGACACGTTTCGAATGGGTTCAGTGATTGGCCTGAAGTTAGATTCTGTCGACAAAGATCCGGTCCATCTCAAGCCCATCGCCGTGTTTACGCCAACGGCAAAGGAATTTGTGGAGGACGTAGGAGTGACCAAGGGTCGTCTCATCGTCGAAACACTTCAAAACGTCCAGGGGCGCGTCTACTCATACGAATTTGGCTCCGAGGGCGGCTGGACGAGGACGAAGCTTGGCGTGCCGGACAACAGAACGGTCGTCGTCGAGAGTACGAACTGGTCCGATAATCAATTTTTCCTGAGGGTGAGGGGCTTTCTGGATCCCCCGTCGCTTTGGCTCGGCGATGCTACGGCGGGCGCTCTGAAAGAGATAAAGGCAACGCAATCGAAATTCGACGCGTCAGGCGCAACCGTGGATCAGTTCGAAGCGGTCTCGACGGACGGCACGCGCGTGCCCTATTTTGTCGTGCGGCCAAAGAACATGAAGTTCGACGGTAACACTCCGACGGTGATTACCGCCTACGGCGGTTTCCAGGCTTCGGAAACACCGACATACTTAGGCGTGAAAGGAAAGCTGTGGGTGGAGCGCGGCGGCGTACACGTTCTGGCGAATATTCGCGGCGGCGGCGAGTTTGGTCCCGCGTGGCATGAAGCCGGGCTGAAGACTCATCGCCAGCGCATTTACGACGATTTCTACGCGGTAGGTCAGGATCTCGTGAAGCGGCGGATCACGTCGCCGCGGCGGCTCGGCATTACTGGCGGATCGAATGGCGGACTGCTGGTCGGCGTCGAGATGACGCAGCATCCGGAGATGTGGAACGCTGTTTCGATCAATGTTCCATTGCTCGATATGCTCCGTTATGAGCAGATTGCAGCGGGAGCGTCGTGGGTTGCCGAATACGGATCGGTGAAGAATCCGGCAGAGCGCGACTTTCTTGCAGCGATCTCTCCGTACAATCAACTCAAGCCTGATTTGAAGTATCCGGAACCGCTTATTTTCACTACGACCAAGGACGACCGGGTCGGTCCCCAGCACGCGCGAAAATTCGCCGCGAAGATGGAGGAATTTGGAAAGCCCTTTATCTACAACGAAATCATCGAAGGAGGTCACGCGGCGGGGGCTGATCTGAAGGAGAGAGCGAAGACCACGGCTCTCGAGTATATGTATTTCATCAGGAAGCTGATGGATTAATATGCCCGCGACGCGCCATTGGGCCGCGGTCGCCAACGCCCGCATCGTCGGCCACTCTACGAAGCTGAGGTTGGTCACTAGCCCGAGCGGCCCCGCAAAAGGCCAAAAACGGATTTTGGGAAAGTTGCCGACAATGTGCGATAACGGTTCTCAGTTTCGCCGTGCAAGACCAAATGAACCAACCGGGCGAAGTCTCGTGTATGATGCCAGACGATTGAATAGCCGGAGAGGTACTTTCATTCGGCAGGTCGGCAATCAGCCAAGTACTAGGCGGGTAAGCCCTTCCTCCCTGGATTCGGATAAACGTGAACATTGCCTGCGAGTCTCGAGGTCACGTCCGAGCCCGTTGTAGAGTACCGATCCTGCCCCATGCTCAGGCACGTAAGAGTAAGGCCAGCGCGGCACCTTAGCCTGACTGCGGGAGTTACAATCTGTTTTATTTGGCGTTCGCTCCCAGGAGAATGTGATGCTGCGCAACCGACCGAATCATAGTTTATTCTGGCCATACGTCTCCCACGAGCGTCGCGCGCACTCCTTCGCCGCCGCGGCCACCTTAATCGGGGCAATCGTGCTGCTCCTGGCGCCTACCACTCCGGCGCAAACCCGGAACATCAAGCAGTCGTCCGGCGGATTCTGCAGCCCGCCCATCAACGAGGTTGTCGGCGATGTGACCGTGATTTGTAACGGAGTCAGCCCCAAAGCCCTCGCCCGTCTGAACGCCCATCTGGCAACCGTAAACAAGACCCTTGCGGAAAAGATTCAGGAAGCCGACCAGTGGGCGGCCTGGTATTTCGATCTGAAACGGAAACTGGAAATGCTCCAGGCGCCCGAAGAGGATTACAAGATGGCCCTTGCCCTCATTGACGCGGGTGAATTGGAGCAGTCCGAAGCGATCCTCAAACCCCTTGCCGACAAACAAGGGACAGAAGCTGCGGCACCCCAATTCGCGCTTGGCCGCACTTACCAGATATCATTCAATCGTGACGGGGCCCTCGAATATCTGCGCAAGGCCTATACGAATGTGCCTGATAACCTACAATACGCGCTTGCCTACGCCGAGGTGCTTTATTCGGGGACGCAGGTGGAAAGCGCGGCAAAGGTGCTATCCAAAGCCACCGATGCCGCGCGCCAACTCTCCGGCGGTCCAGATCCGGTGCGTTTTGCCGAGGCGTTGGCCCTACTCGGCGACGTGTACTTGGATAGCGGTGACGATGACCGTGCAATCATAGCCATTAAGGAAGCCTGGGGTATTCGTCAATCACTTCTCGGGAACCAAGACCCGCAGGAGCAGCGAATCGCGATTGCCCAGTTGGAGGCCGAACTGGGATCGGCCTACCTTGCGGAAAACCAGCTCACGAACGCGATCGATGTGGAAGAGTTGGCTATCCGAGACTTTACCCAGCTTGCCACTGAGGGTGTTCCTCTGGCTGTGTATCACCGCGGTGCAATCTTGGGCAATGTCGCCGGAGTCTATAAGCTTGCGGGCCGCTTCGAAGAGGCCGAAGTATCAGCGAAAAGAGCCCTGGGGGACTTGACCGAGGAGGCCCGGAAGAGACCGAGCGAGATCAATTGGGAGGTTGCCGGCGCGCATAACACCCTGGCTGCGATATACATCCTCGAAGGCAAGCTCCCGCTAGCTTTTGCCGAGAGTGAAGCCGCGCTCCGTTTAGCCAATGATCCGCAGACCCTTTACCAATCCGCTGAGGGAAAGGCAATGTTTCTGGCGCGCGCGAACCTCCTGCCCTCGGGTATCTATGCCGCCCTCGGAGATTGTAAGCGCGCGCTCGCCGCTCAGAAAGAAGCTGAGAAGAATTACCAGAAACTGGAGACTTCCGAGAACGACGCGGTTCGCATCGAGGGAGTTCTGGCTCTCAATCAAAGTGTTGGGATTGCACTCAATTGTGGACAAGAGGCTCTCGCTGATGCACTCCTCAAGAAGTCCCTTCAGACGATCATGCCCGTCAAGCCCTCCTACTGGGGCGTTGCGCTTGATCGGAAGTTAGAGACCATCCTTCTGGCTTCCACGGTTTATCAAGGTATGGGTCGAAGCAACGATGCGATCCAGGTGCTGCAAGACGGTTGGAAATTGGTGGATCAGTACTATGCCCAGAAGGCGAGCCGTCTGATCACCCCCATGGCCACCTTTGGGAACCTGCTCGGTAAGGCCTTCATAGACTCAAATCGGCTTCCCGAGGCCGACATAGTCCTCAAAGAAACCTGGACCCGCCTCACCGAAGTCTCCGGTGCCGACCCGGACACCTTGACTGCTTTCAAGGCCATGGTCGCGACGACTCGGGCGGAACTTGAGGCTGAAAAGAAAAATGCGGCCGCATGCGTTTCGTTCAAGGAAACGGCCCATCTCGAGTATGTGAAGCAGTACAGTAAGGGCTTAGCTCTGGCTGAAGATCACGTCGTTGAATCCGTGCGCGATCTTGCCGAACTGTACCGGTTCGCGGACGGCTTTCATGCGACCGAGAAGGAACTCCGCGACACAAAAGCAGTGATCGACAGCTATTACGACCGCAATCCGGGCAAGTTCCTCGAACCCATGACGAGTATCGCATCTCTGCTTGCGCTGAACCTAGCTGGACGTGGAGAGCTTTCCGAGGCTGGAAAGATCGTCAGTGACCTACGTCAGCGCATGAAGGAGGCTACGCATGCCGACGCGAATGCGCTGGCGATGTCGAAAGTCCTGACCACCGGGGCGGATGCCAGCATTGAGTGCCACGGGGGCGTGAGCACGTCTTGCCTGGACCTCATGGAAGACGGCCGCCGCCAGTATGCCGAGTTGTTCGGGCGGGATCTTGACCATGTGGACGAAAGCCTGCTCGACCTTGTCGATAGCCTCGCGGAGGCGTACCGTGCCAAAGGCTCCTTTGAACAATCGGAAAAGGCCGTACGAAACACCCGGGAGATCGTCGATGTCTATTACAAGGTCAAGCCGTCCGAATATGTGATTCCCATGGCCAGGATGGGTAATCTACATGCCATCTGCCTCGTCGACCTCAAACGGCTGCCGGACGCCGAAAACGTTCTGGCCGAAGTACGAGAGCGCTTGAAGACTGTCTCCGGCGTCGAACCGGACACGATGTCTGCCCTAGACGCGATGACCATCGCGACCCTGGGCAGGCTGCAACGCGAAAAGAAAGACGAAGCCGTTGCCGTCACGTCGTTAGAAAGCGCGCGGCGTCAATACACGGCGCTGTACAAGAAGGGGCACGAGGATCTCGGGGATGGCCTGGCGACAGTTGCTGAGGACCTTTACAAGCTCTACCAATTGCAAAAAAAGAAGGGCCTCAGCTCCGCCGAGATGGCGCTGCGCGAAACCAAGGAGGCGTTCGAGTCCAAATCACTCCAGCAAGCCGAAGGGGAGCGCCACTACTCCACAATCCTGTTGCTGCTCGCGATCATTCACTACAACCAGAATCGCCCGCAGGAATGGCTCAATGAGGCGAGACGGGCGGAAACGCTGATTCGCGCCAAAGCAAACTCCGACAATGAGGACCTGGGTAGCGCCCTCTTCCTGATCGCCCAGGGGATTCAGCAACTGCACCTTCACGAAGATGCTTGTAAGTACGCCATCGACGCGGGCCGCTTGGGGCCCGACGAAATCAAGAAGGTATACGCCAAGAAATGGGAAAAGAAATGTGCCGTCAAACACTAAGTTATTAGTTCCCCTTTTTCGGCGGTGCGGGCGCGTTGTCTACCACCAGCACGCTGCCGCCGATCGCTGCCAACGCAGGACTGAGATTGCCTCTTGTGCGCTGATCGAGTAACAATCCCTGCATGGAGGGGCTCATTGCAAGCGTCAAAGGACTGAGCGGAGCGGATGGCGGTGTTACGGTTACGGAAGCCGACGGCACATTGGACTGCGGCTCCGCATTTCGAATGATCGTCAGATTTCCCGCGACGCCCGCGACCGCTGGACTGAAATCTCCCCGCGTGCTCTGCGAGATTCTGGTCTGCGCCGTATCGGCAGGTTTAGCGCTTGCGGGCGGTCCAGCCAGGAGAAAGGCGACCGTTAGCGTCGCGCGCCCAATCGAAGCGCACTTGCCCGATCGATCCTGGTCAAGCCCCTCGATCCGGTAGTGCACCTCCACTTCATTCGCCGTCCGGTTCTTGACCTCGGCAAATCGCGACTTCAGATTGGATCTCTGCTGCATCGAAACTACAGCGTCAACCAGTCGCTGCCCCGGATGTTGCGCTGCAGTGAACGGGACGGTGATCGTTTGATCGGAGGAAGCTCCGCAAGCCACCTCCAGCGGTCGTGTTGTTAGTGCGGCGGTGGACACCTCCGACTCCGCCGCCGAAACCGCGGGCACATCCTCCGGCTTCGTGAGCGCGTCCCGGTAAGCCGTGCGAAATGCTACGTAAGACTTGTCGTCCTTGTTGAAGGGCTTCACAATTCCGATATGATCGCTTTCAATCGGAAGCACCGGACCGTCGCACAACATGCTGGCGCTCATCTGCTTCACGATTTGAACCCCCATCGTCGCCTTCTCCTCGTAGGCGCACCGACTCGTCACATGGAATTTGGCTGCGCGCCAATCCCGTTGAACCACCGTAACGTAGTTATCCGCGTCCGCCGGCGACATTCCGGTGATCTGCGGATTCTTGCTAAACACGCTGGCAAGCCGCGTGATCTCCGCTCCTTCCGTCGGCGTAGCAAAAAAATAGATCAGCGGAACACTTTCCGCCAGCGGTTGATATCGCGTCAGCATCTTGCGCGTGACGAGTCCCCCCATGCTGTGACATAGGAAAATCACCCGGCGGTGCGCCGAGAACACTTCATCCGCGATCAGGTCTTGATGGGCCTGTTCCACCAGTTCGTCGATCGTGGTGGCTCCCCGCAGATACGGTGAGTTGAAGGCCAGAACATAAATATCCGCGTCGGTGAATGCATCGTCATTCGTCAGCAGTTCGGGCCAATATGCCTGTGAATCGGGATTTGCCCACGTTGCCTGAGCGTCGCCGAAAATACCATGAACAAATACAATGACCGACTTCCCATTGAGCCGCCGGATGTAGCGCGACCGCACATCAGGGGGCGAATGCGTTTCTTGGGGACTGTTGCGGTGACACCCACATGCGATCGACAAAATAAGGCTTACAAGAAATACGCGAAACACGACGTTGCACCTCGCCGATCAATGAATTGGTTGCTGAGCAACGATCATACACCCAACTTCAACGCCACCGTTGGCTGTTCACGAGACAGCTCGCCCCGCCAAAATATCCACACCTTCGAAAACCCTGCGCTAGAGCCTAGCGAAATGCGTTTGATCTATACTTGTTTTCCATGTATGGCGAGGACATAAGCACTGTCTTGATCGTGGGCGCAGGATTCTCTCATCATGTTGGACTGCCATTGACGAGCGAATTCACCGACGCAGTCCTGGCTGCGCGGGATTTCAGGAGCGGTCCCAGTCGAATCATTGTCGATTTTCTGACCGAATTCATTTACGATGCTTTTGCTGTCCCGCGTAGAGCCCGCGGGGAGCGCTGGCCAGACCTCGAAGATATTTTCACATGCCTCGACCTTTCTGCGAACACCGGTCACCACCTCGGGGGCAGCTTCGCTCCAGCGGATCTTCGTACCGTAAGGCGAGCACTCTTGTCACGAATCATCCGAATGTTGAATCAGAAATACGAGGCCGCTCGCAAAGGGAAAGCACCGTCTTGGCGCGCCCTTGACTCTTTTTTCTCACAACTTGACCTCCAGCATACCGGATTCATCAGCATGAATTGGGACACCGTGATTGAGCGTAAGCTAGCTCTAATATCCCCTCTGGCTGTGGACTATGGTTGTGACGCCATCGCGGCAGGCGTTCCGGATGTACCTGATCGGGAATCCTTTCGATACAAGCGAGATTATCTCAAGGCCCTCAAACAGAGTGGAGTGATCAAGTTCTCGGAGTCAAAAAAGGATCGGGAGAAGGCTAACAGACGATCGACAGTCGTGAAGATTCACGGGTCCGCTAACTGGTTGTACTGCGATAACTGTCGAGCGGTTTTCTGGCTTCACCCGGATCAATGGCAAAAGATCGCCGACCAACTTATCAGGGCCGATGATCTGTCGCGCATCGAGGCGTTCTTAAGAAGGCGTGGAAAGCTTCCGGCGGACAGGATCGACGAGAATCGCGTCCGAGTGCAACTTAATTGTCGATGCTCGGAAGGGGCTGCGTTGGGAACTCGGATTGCGACGTTCAGTTATCGCAAGGCCCTAGAGTTCCCAATGTTCCAGAAGTCGTGGGCGGCTGCGGAGGCACTGCTGCAAGCCGCCAAAAAATGGGTTTTCATCGGCTACTCGCTACCAGCTGCTGACTACGAATTCAAGTACCTCTTAAAGCGGATACAGCTTTCGCGCCAAGGGCAACCTGAAATACTCGTCGTTAGCGGCGGCGGTAGACGACAGGGTTCATTCGACGTACGAAAACTATCGTAAATTTTTTGGGAGCAATGTAAAACAACGAGGTTTCTTCTCATCCGGGTTGACCGCTGAGGCGGTCGGAGCCATCTGCCGATAGCCACGAGCGATTCGCAACGTCCCGACAAACGCCGTTCACGCCCTTTGGTCGGGATGCGGGCGCGCACGAGAGTCGAGAACGAACGGCCAGCGCCGATGATGCTTTGGATCGCTCGCCGATAATGCCAATTATCTGGCGCATGCCGGATGCTTCCCAGAGGACGTGAAGGAACTCCTTCCTTGCCCCCTCGATCGTCTCCTTTAGGTGTTCGACGTCGTCTGAAGGCTGATTTGCAGTCTGAACGGTTGTCGAGCAATCCTATTATAGGAACAGACGCTAAGGAGCAGCGGATGACTGCACCGAAAGTCTTTATCTCGTACTCGCACGACTCGAAAGACCACAAAACATGGGTGGCGAAGCTCGCAACAGACCTGCGCGGTAACGGGGTCGATATCGTGCTGGACCAATGGGACCTGGCCCTCGGACAGGATGTTGCCCTTTTCATGCAACGCGGCGTGGCCTCATCCGACCGAGTGATTATGGTCTGCTCCCAAGAGTACGTGAAAAAGGCCGATGGCGGCTCCGGCGGCGTTGGCTACGAGCGCTTGATCATCACCAGCGAGGTCATCGAGAATATTGACACGAAGAAATTCATCCCTGTAATCCGCGGGAATCCTTTGGCGCTGAAGGTTCCCCGTTTCATGGGTCCTCGTCTCTACATCGATTTCACCGACGATGCTGATTACGTTTCCAAGCTAGAGGAGCTTTTTCGCGAAATCCACAACTCACCCGCGAATGCAAAACCAGCACTTGGATCGAGCCCATTCTCCGGTTCCGTAGTCCCAGGTAGTCCGGCCGTCAGAATGGTAGGTCCCACCGGCGTGACGGTTTCCGGAGTTGCCCTGCTCGATGATCCTTGGTTCGTCAGGCACGCCGACACCGCCGCTGCCGGTCATGCCAAACTCGGCTTCAAGGCACTGACGGAACTTCGATACGGGCCGCATAGCCCGGTTAACAAGTCGCAGATTGATCTTCTGAACGCTGTTCGGAAGTCTGAGATTCGTACCTTTGGCTGGCCCATCGGCATCATGCTGGAGAACCAGGATGAATATCGTCCCCGTCCCATGGCAGATGGCATTCGCGCCGAAGTCGCCGTTGAGAAAGCTCACCTCTCAGGTCGTTCCTCTTACGACTACTGGGCTCTTCGCAACAATGGAGATTTCTATCTGCTCCAGAGTCTATTCGAGGATGATCGCGACGTTAACGCTGTCTTCTTCAACAGCCGGCTCGTCAGGGTGACAGAGGCGCTAATGTTTGCTGCGAACCTGTATGATGCGCTCGGCGAGCCCGGCGACACCAAACTGAGCATCCGGGTCACACATCGGGGAATTGCCGGCCGAACGCTCTCCACTTCGAATCCGATGAGAGGCCTCTTTTCTGCCCCGCAAAGCGCAGGCCGATGAGTCGCAGGTGGAAATTGTGGAAGAGATCGGCCGCTTGCGGGAGAATATCATCGCGGATGTCCGCAAGATCACGGAACCGCTGTTTATGCTATTCGATTTCATGGAGTTCGATGCCAAGGTGTACGAAGAGGTCGTTACAAGTTTTGTAAGTGGCAGGGCGACCTGAGCCAACACAACCCCGGTGGCATTCGCAAACAGGCGATTGCGCAGTATGCTCTGGCCCGCGGACGCGAACACACGCGCGGCAAAAGTGCCGGGCGAGGCGGGTCAACGATAATGCTAGACATCAGGCACGTCTCCGGTTTTGGCGTCATACGGCCACATGAGGTGGCGAGTCTATTTATCGGACTGCCGCTGGATCGGTTTGCCCGTGGGACGATTCATTTCCTTATTTTCGACTGAAAACTCAATTCTTGTGGTTCGTGCTACAACTGTGCGTGATGAGCACCTATGACCTCGCCAGCGACGTTGGTCTGCGAACGGCCGCGGAAACTATCGGCAGTTCGAGTACCTGGGATGAAACAGGGCAGCAATGGATTCGCGAACTTGCGGAGACGATTCGCTGGGTTCGATCCAGTGATGAAACTCAGCGAGGCACGCTCGATTTCCAGAAGAGACTGTGGGATGACAATCACGTCGCGGCAGTTGGGCAGGGCAACATTGCAATTGATTACGCTTTGGACGACGCTGATTTTCGACACCGAGTTGCAGCGAGGTCGATGACGCCGCTCCCCGTCTCCGTGGAGGACCGATTCAGATTCCTGACCGCGCTTTACCAGGACCTAGCAACGCAGGTCAAGCCATTCGTGCGGAGCTTACCTCACCTGAAGATTTTCCGTGTCCTCGCTGCTTTGTATCCGGACGCGATGACGACGATCGCAAGCATAGGTGCGCTGGCCAAGCTAACTAGCGTGATGGGCGGCGACCGTACTCTCGATTCCGCCAGCCGTCACGTGTGGGTACGACACAGGATGGATTCTCTACTCGGAGCCCCTGACAGCAATCCATTGGCGCTCGCCGAACGCATGGCGTTGCCCTGGTTACTCTACGAACGCTTTGTACAGCCTCCGCCCCCCGAACGCACCGAGAAGGAGACCGCACCGGCCGAGACGCAGCTGATTCCGCTCTCCGCCGCTCGTCGACGGCGCGGGCTCACCGCGATCAAGGGGCTTTTCCCTGGTTTACTGTCAGCCCTCGAATTCATTCGTGACGGGGTTACGCGAGAGGAGCTCATAGATTTTCTCCACGGCTCCGCCCCTGACTCAAAAGTCTCATCACTGGGTGTAATGATCAATGTTTACAGGAGCGACCTGGGCGCAATTCGACTGGAGGGGGAGCGCTACGTACTGACGGAGAGAGGCGAGAGCGTTCTTGAGTCGCAAGATCCGAGTGATTTGGCCGACTGGCTCCTGACACGAATTCTCGGCGTAGATAACGTGATCGTAGCGCTCCATGAGAAGGGGGCCACGCCTACCTCTGACTTGATCGCCCTCCTTCGAACCGTGAATCCCGGCTGGACGTCGGACTACGCTCCCCAAGCGATTCTCGGCTGGCTCCGCTCTATGGGCGTTCTCCGTGCTGAGGGCTCTACGCAAGAGTTGACAGATGTGGGGCGTCAGTGGGCAGACCGGGTCCACTGGCAGCCGGAGTCGCTTCCGCCTGATCCGCTGCCGCCCGCGCTTGAGCCACTTTTAGCGGTTCCGCTCCCGTCCGACTCGCAAACCGACCCCTCGAAACGGCCTCTTCTTACTGACGAGATCCTGCGGCCCAAACTGGCGGACATTGTTGACTACGTTCAGGCGGCTGGGAGCTTTGAGAGATCTTTAATCGAACGTCTTCATTTCAGCTTATGGGCGCAATCGATCCGTCACTTCGCAATTTTGACCGGTCTCTCCGGTTCTGGAAAGACGCTACTCGCTCGCTCGTACGCCAAGGCGCTGATTCAAGACGGTTCAGCAAAACAACTCCTCACGCTTCCCGTTCAGCCAGGATGGTATGATCCAGGCGCTCTGCTCGGGTTCACGAATCCCCTACGCGGCGATTCGTACGTCCGAACCGTGTTCCTTGAGTTCCTAATGGCTGCGGCTGTCGATCTGAAACGCCCGTACATAGTGGTCCTCGACGAGATGAATCTATCTCATCCTGAACAGTACATGGCGCCTCTTTTGTCGGCGATGGAAACCGGTGACACGATACAGCTTCACACAGAAGTGGAGATGTTCGATGGCATCCCGCGTGCAATCCGTTATCCGCACAATTTGGTACTGATTGGGACGGTGAACATGGATGAGACCACTCACGGACTTTCCGACAAGGTTCTAGACAGAGCCTTTGTTCACGAGTTCTGGGACATTGACCTCGCAGCCTATCCGCGATGGGGAACGAAAAAAATCGACCCAGCACTCGAAAAACGTACCCGTGATATTCTCGCGTCGCTCATGAAAGGGCTCTCGCCCGCCAGACTGCACTTCGGCTGGCGGGTAGTGGATGATGTCCTGAACTTTCTCAGCCGCGCCGCAGTTGATGGAGGGGAACTCTCATTTGAGTCGGCACTCGATAGCGTGGTTTACGCCAAAGTGTTACCGAAATTGCGGGGCGAAGATACCGTACGCCTGCGAGAGGCACTCCGTGCCTCCGAGGAGACGCTCGCGACAGCAGGTTTAGAGGTGTCGCGGGCGAAAATTGCCGAGCTTCGGCGAGATCTGGAGACGACTGGGACTGCTCGTTTCTGGCGATGACGCTCGCCCCTGAAATACGCTGGTGTCTCGATGGGGACGCCTTAAATGAGTGGCGGGTGCTTCACCCAGCACCGGCAGAGAACCTTGGCTTCGCCGAAGCGAGGCATTACCTCTTTCAGAAGCCCCGCGCCGATTGCTCCTTTTACGTTGATGACGAGCCGCTCCCCGATCATCCCACTAAACCGTCATGCTGGGTTTGGGAGCCGCTCTTTTTCGCGGGTGAAGTGACTGCCGAGATTGTTGTGGCCGATGGTACCAACCCGGTCCTGTTTTTGCTGGACGTTGCCCCTGATTCAAGCAAGCTCGGCCGCGAAGTCTTCACTCGGATGGTCAATGAACTCTGGCAGGAAGACCCAATTCTGGTAATCGGCTCCGAACCCGCAACCACTCCGAGTGGAGAACTGGGTAGCCAAGAGGATCCATGGGCGGCGTTCGCGCGCCTCCGACGATACGGACGTGACTGTCTACGAGCTTTTGCCTCTATCCGCGCCAGCCCACGTCGATCACTCCAGGCACGCCGTGACTCGGTCCCACTTCACCAGGTCCGTAGAGTCGATCGGCAAACGGCGGCCGCGTTACTTCGTAGTCCGGCTATCGGCTTGTTCGTTTCCGTCACCGAGGAGTCGCCAACGTTGACGGCCAGCACCCGGCTTGATGTTCCACTTGTCGAAGAGACGGATGACTCGGCAGCGAACCGAGCGATTTTGGCTCTCATTCTTGCGCTGCTGCGCCGAACGCGAGCGCTCGGTGTGCGCTTGGAAGGCTTGGTCGAACAAGAGGTTGTGAGCAAGACACGCACGTCCCTTGCGGTACGTTGGCCGAAACGCAAGCAATTCTTGGAAAACCTAGCGGCGCAGCTGAAGATACTGTTGCGTCTTGAGCCGTTCGCGAAAATACAGCGCGCGGAGATCACCGCTGCTGGCCTCACCGCGATCGCCTCAGATCCAATCTACTCGCGGGCGTGGAGCCGCGGTTGGCGGGCTCTTCACTACGGTATCGAATTCAGCACACACACGGAGCGGCTTTGGATTAGCCCTTCGTGGGAAATCTATGAAAGATGGTGCTTTCTGCGGCTCGGGAAGCTCCTAGCCGTCAGATTGCCAGCGTGGAGGTGGCACCGATTGCCGAATCGCTGGCTCGGTTCGTATGATGATCATCAGGCGGAACTACTGCTACAGCCGAAATTCGCGGCTAATAATCCTGGGACGGATAATATGTGGTCCATATCGGGGCAAAGGATACCAGACTTTGTGCTCAAGGTTGAACGCGCTGGCGACCTTCGTTTCGTCGTACTGGATGCGAAGTATCGCGCATCGCGGACCAATGTCCTCGACGCGATGGAATCGGCTCATATCTACCAAGACTCCCTTCGGATCGGATCGCGTCGGCCAGAGGGCTCGCTTCTTATAGTTCCCTCATCGGGCGGAGCTCGGTGGCTCGAAGATCCTGCTTTTCAAGAAGAACATCGCGTCGGAATCCATGTTCTCTCCCCGGAAATCGATACGCCGCTTCCAAGTTTGGTTGCGGGAGTTCTCGGCAGTTAATCCGACACTGCGGGAGTGGTCCACCAGCGGCGTCTGAGGGCGTTTGCCGATAATCCGTCATATCAGTTCGCAAATTTGCCAGGGAACAATCGCGCGATCAGGAGGAGCCGCCAATCAGGTTCTTCGGTCTACTCGGCGCTTGTTGGAACCAGCCCGTTTAGCCGAAGACGGGCGGGCTGGGGGAACAGCGAGCGCCTCGAGCGACGCTAGCGATTCGTCGAGCGCAGCTTGCTGAATCCTCAATCGTCTCAATACCTTCGTAATTTCGAGCCCTCTGGCACCCGGTCTTAGGCTTGTGGATGCGGATGGGTCCGACACGGAAAGTGCGCCGGTGCCGTCCTCAAGTCCCGCCAGCAACTCCGACATCGTTACACCGAGAACGCCCGAAATTTTCACCAAGTTCGCAAAGCTAATGTTCTTTTCGCCGCGTTCGATCTGGCCGATGTAGGTTCGATGCAGCCCGCTGACATGGGCGAACTCCTCCTGGGACCACTTCCTGGCCTGACGACGCTCATGAACCCGTTTGCCCAAAAGTTCCAGTAAGTCTTTCACCTACGTAGAGTCTGGAGGTTCGCGAGCTCCCGCCACTACAGCCGGTTAATAGCACCGCCGATAGATCGCAGAGGGGGCTCCCTCCCGAGACCATGACGAAATGCGTGCAGAAGTCCCCGACACCCGGATCGCTCCGGCACCCCGCGAGAATTATCTCCGCCACTTTAGCAATCGCGCTCGCGTTGTCCGCCACCTCAGTCGCGCAGCCGGCCGCGGGCCCGGTGCAGCAGCATATTGAGGGCTGGCCGATGGCTAAGTGGGGGATGACCGAACCGGAGGTTCTGAAGGCGTTTGGCGGAGCCGCCAAGAGCCTCACCGAAGAAGCTGGGCAATCAACCGACTCGAAAGCAACGCTCGGACTCGAAGACGCTGCCATAGGCGGAGTTTCTTTCAGGGCTCTCTTCCTCTTCGATCCTGCTGGCAAGCTGGTGAGGATTCAGCTCGACGGTCTGACGCCAAGCTTTCCGCCGATTGGTCATTTCAGGAAGGTGGAGGACTACCTAGCTCGAAAATATGGCGAACCCGTGAGCGGAACAACGGCAATGGGTGTTCGATCGGTTTGGGTCTTGCAGAACAGTGTAATAGAACTCGATTATGCTCCGATGGCAACCGTGGCACTTAGCTTCGAAAGGCGGGATGGGCAAACAAAGGAATCCGTCAAGCGCGGGTTAACCGAAATTCATCGAACACGCAGCCTCGACGCCGATCTAGCCGAGTCGGCGCCTCCGGCCAAATCTCCCAGCCGGGTTGATCCGATAAGCGCGGCGCGAATGGGGAAATGGCGGCTAAGCAAGTCGACTTCTCAGTTCGACGACAGTTCGACGGTAGTGGTGACTCTAGCCGCAGAGAACATCATTAGAGGCTGGCTCGCGACATCGACCCCTCAACTTATCCTTCGTTGTCAAGAGAAGAGAACGGAAATGTACGTTGCCGTTGGCATGTCGGCGGCAGTGGAGTATGGTGAGGTCGATCGCCACACAGTTCGACTCAGATACGGCGATGATGCCGCCTTCAACGTCATGATGTCCCAATCAACGGATAACAAGTCTCTGTTTTTTCCCGACCCGATGAATAAGATCATCGCAATGTGGAACGTACAACAGCTTCTGGTCGGGTTTACTCCGTTCAATGCCAGCCCGGTGACAATCCGATTTAATGTTTCTGGTTTACCGAACGCAATCCAGCCACTGAGAGAAGCCTGCGGATGGTAGGAATCCATGCGGAAAGCCGACCTCTGCGGGGCATTACCCGGATGACCCTAAGTCCTCGATTCCGAACGGCGCTGGACTTCGCCGTCGTTCTGGGAGCGTTGGCAACCATTCCGCTCACGGTGCTCCAGGAACGCGGCTCCGGTTCTCGGACCTTGGACGCGTTGGACTGGACGGTGTGGTCCGTTTTTGTCATCGAGTTTCTGTTCATCCTTAGCCTCTCGCCGCGGGTCCATCTCCGCCGGCTTTCAACCGCCGCGGACTTTGCGGTCGTTGTTCTCTCCTTCCCGTTGCTTCCGAACCTACTCGCGCTGGTACGCCTCGCGCGCATCGTCCGGTTGCTTCGCTTGACGCGGTTGACGGCGGTGGCGGTCCGCGGGCTCACGGCTCTGAAGGAGATTCTTGGCCGGCGCGGGCTCCTTTACATTGTGGCGATCACGACACTGCTGATCTTGGTGGGCGGCGGCTGCCTGTCGATCCTTGAGCCCGAGACGGTCAAGGGCGGATATGGCGACGGAATTTGGTGGGCCGTCGTGACGGCAAGTACCGTTGGCTACGGCGACATCGCACCGACCACCTTTTGGGGCCGGCTGATCGCGGTCCTACTCATGCTCGTCGGTATCGGATTAATGTCGACCTTGGCCGCATCCATCACTAGCCATTTCGTTCAACAGACCGCGAGCACGGAAATGAAGGATGTCGCCGCTCGACTCGATCGCATCGAGCAAATCCTGGAAAAGCTTTCGCACGAATGCTAGAAATCCGAATCATCAGAGGCATTATGCGTTTATTGATTACGGCTCTCTTCTCGCTCGCGACTCTGTTCGCGGGCAGCCGGCAGCCGCCAACGGTCCCGCCGAAGCAACCGGCGAAGACCGGCACTCACAATAGTGTCACCGGCGCCCGGAGCCCCGGACCCACCGCTCGCCCGAATCAAGGCACGGTGCACCCAGCAACAAAGGGCAGCCCGACAAAGCCTGTCCACGTGCGCCAATACACTCGGAAGGACGGCACCGTCGTTCGTGCGCATGACCGCGCCGCTCCGGGGACCGCGAGCAGGAGCAAGGGCAGGTTACGCCCAAGAAAGCTCCGTCAAGTGCGCCGCCGCGACACCGCGCTAAGTGACGCGACCATTTCTCCGTGATTGTCAGCGCGCATCTTCACGCTGGCGGATCCGGGCGAAACGCGCCCATTCCCGTTCTTCCTGTTGGCGGAGGACATTGGTCCATTCGAAGTTGGCCCAGGCGCGGGTCTCCTCCAGAGTGGCCCGGCAAACCTTCAGGAACCGATGCTGCTCGCGCTCCGGCAATAAGCCCAAAGCTCCCAGCCGCTCTAGATCCGCCAGCACCTGCTCCACGTCCCGATTGAATGCGGCAAGGGCTTCATAAGCCAGTGTCTTCGAAGCATCGCGGGGAACGCCCACGTGATGGACACTCTCGGCGTTCTTCCTTTTGGGTTTGGCCACACCACATGACCGCTCTTCGGCGCGTGCCCAGTCAAGTCGCATTCTTCTTGAAGATGCCCCGCCCACGAGGTAATGTTCGAGTGGCCGATAATGCCGAACAACAGGACACCTAAGATGAACGAAATGATTGTGTTAGGAAAGATCGCGCGATGGGAGAAAGTGAAGGCGCTGGTACTCGACAGCGTCTCCTCACCGATTACGAAACGCGTGTACAACATGGCGCTGAACGAATTTATGGACTGGTTCCAGCAGGCGCCTCGGTCCGGTTTCACCAAGGCCACCGTGCACGCGTGGCGGGTATCCCTGGAAGAGCGTGGGCTCGGGTCGTCCTCGATCATCATTCGGATGTCGGCGATTCGCAAACTTGCCGCAGAAGCGGCCGACAACGGCCTGCTTGCAGCAGAATCGGCCGCCGGAATCAGGCGCGTGAAGAGCGTGAAATCGGTCGGCATCCGCGTGGGGAACTGGCTGTCTCCGCGCCAGGCGCAGGCCCTGTTGAGCGCGCCTGACATAACGACTGTCAGCGGTCGGCGCGATCGCGCCATTCTCGCCGTTCTACTCGGGTGCGGGTTGCGGCGCTCTGAAGTGGCGGCGATAACGTTCTCGCACCTCCAGCAGCGCGACGGTCGCTGGTGCATCGTCGATCTCATTGGGAAGCATGGCCGTGTCCGCACCGCGCCGATGCCGACGTGGGTGAAAGTTGCGATTGATGCGTGGACGTCGACCTCCGGCGTTAGTGACAGCCACGTGTTCCGCCCGGTGAATCGCGCCGGATGTGTCGCCGGCGAGCGCATGGGCGAAAAGGTAGTTTGGCAGATGCTCAAAGAATATGCCGCCGAGATTGGTGTTCCCGGACTAGCCCCTCACGATCTGCGACGCACGTGCGCGAAGCTGTGCCGGGCGGCCGGCGGCGAACTCGAACAAATCCAATTGCTACTGGGCCACGCATCGGTCCAGACCACCGAACGGTATCTGGGCACCAGGCAGGATTTGGTGAATGCGCCGAACGACGCGATAAGGTTGAAGGTGGCCGTTTGAGCGCCCACTGGACCTAGGGAATCTTGACCGTGGTGCTCGCTACGCCGAACGGCTCCGAGGCATGCGCCGATCCGATGGGTTGGCCGTTCACGCTGATCGCGACGCGGATCTCTCCGTCTTTCCCGTCGTCCAAAACTTCGAGCCTGTCATCAGTGTGCAATGCATCGATGCGGGTGACGCGCGTTTTCTGCGCAGTCAGCCCGACAATCGACCCTTCCTTCGGATAGAAAACCTTGCTGAACGGAACCGGCACGAGTTGTTGCTCGATGTCGCCCGTGTCGGATGTGAACGTGATGAAGGCGAAGCGCACGCCTTCAACTTGGAGTTCAGTGCGGATTGCGCCACCTGTCGCCGCCGGCGCGGTCCCGAGCGAGATTACGCCATGCGGTGCGTCTGTGCGCTGCGTCTTCACAGATCCGCCGTTTTTTGAAATCTCGACTTCAAGCCACGAACCAGTCTGAGCATTGGGCGATTGCTGATCAAGGACGGTTCGCCCATCTGACCCGACGCGCACTTCCGGTTCCTTGCCACCTGTGAGATTCTGGACCGTCAGATAGATCGCGGTCGCTGCGACTCTGAACTCTGCTGGGCCGACGCCTTTGAGTTCGGTGGTGACGGAGGCGCCTTCGCTGGGCGTCGATAAGCAACTCCCGCGAAACTTGACGCCGTTACCGCCGCGCACGGAGATCGTGAAGATTGCTTCCCCGGAATGGAGTACGACTGGGCTTTGGGCAAAACCCGGAAGCGCCAGTAACGTGATTGCCGCAATCGAGTGATGTGTCATGGATTATCCGGATTCCGCAGAAGCAGGAATCGACCCACAGCTTTGATGCCGCGTTTGGCCTTGGATTCGTAGGGATCGGGACCAGGCCGTGCTGCTGGCGGTGTCGCTGCCGGCGCTTGTGGTGGATCGGTCGCCTGCGGCACGAGGACCTCCTTAGGCGTGAACTCATCAAATACGATCATTTTCCCGTGTTCAGTTGTGGACGCCGCCGGCGGCGGAGCAAGGGCGTGCGTTAGCGCTGCTGCTCTGGCTGGGTGCCTGACGGCTACCGGAGCAGGCGGAGGCGCTGGAACCTCAGCAGAGGGCACTGCCGCGGTCTGCTCAGGCGTCGGCAAGGGGTCCGAGAGAATCGTAGCCCAGTGATACAAAGCGCAACCAGTGATCAACGCGATCAATAGAAGGGGTTTCGGTGCACGATCACGGAACAGGTCCGCTAGCCGTCCGCTCAGGACCAGATACATGAACCCACCCCCGAACAGGCAGACGGCCGATAATCTCGAGACCGATGTTCATTTGTCGAGGGTGATAATTGTGCTCTCTATAGATCGACGTTCCGCAGTGATTGCTTTACGCCGCAGTTGGCGGCGCTTTTGCTCGGTTGAGGTCAGAGGCGGTGTCCTCCTAACGAGGAAGTACAGCTACGTCGCTTAGATACCATTGCTTGTGAAAATCGTTGAACTGTTCCAACTCCTTCCCCATAACACCAATCAGGCCGCCGGTCCATGTGGGGTAGGCGGATGATCCATCGGGTTTGAAGACGTTTTCAGAGAAGGTCCGCATGGTGTAAACGGGATTTTGCGACCCGTACTCTTCCCCTAGCTTTTTGAAATACTGCCCGGCCAACAGGAATCTCGTCTGCCCCCTGAAGGCCAACCCGACTGAAGTAAATTCTCGTGAGTCCACGGAATGGGCGAACTGGAGCAACACGCGGAAAACGTCTGCCATACTGTTCGTCGGTTCGAGCGACTCGAGGTCATACACCAAGATGGACCGTTGCACGTAATGACCAAACCGAACGGATACATGAACCCCGTTGTTTCTCGGATCGCCCTTCAAAACTGCGTCCATCTCCGACTGGAGCGCGAGATAATTGTCCGCCGCGATGACGAGCATGACCACGAGAGTGAGAGCAAAAAGAGCGACAACCGAAACGACGATTCGAGAACGAAACACATACACCTCCGCTGTTTCGGGGCTTTGGGCCCTAACAGTGTGTTCGGAAGAAACTCGCTAACGGTTTAGTCCACCCTTCAGAAGCAGCGCTTTCTCGCGATAATGGTACTGGAGAAATCCACGCGGCCGCCTAGCCCGGCCTCATGAACTGGGCGGACGGTTAACCCGCCCAAACGGCGGCCGCTTCGCACTTTGGGCGGGTGAAGGCGGGAATGTCTTCCAGGCAGCTTCGGGCGAGAAGGAAAATTGAGTCGTGGCCTGTCCTTTCCGTGGAGGAACAGATAGAGTTGCGAATGTTCAAGAGCCATCATCGAGGGCTGGACAACATAGCGAATCTCATTAACTTGTCGAGCCAAAAGGATCCGACTTATCGATTCACCCCGTCGACACGGCGCCAGATACAAGCGAAGTTCCGCGAGTTGGCCAGCGCTGGATTCAGCACGGCCGAATGCGAGGTCGACGAACTGCCAAACGACGTATTAATCCAGATTCACACTTTGCTTTCGAGCATTCAAGTCAAGATTGATCCACTCGAAGCCCGAGCGGCGCTCTCTGAAGCCGCGAATCTTCCACTCAATGTCCATAGCGAGCGAGTTCGCAAGTTTAAAGAGATCGCGAGATCTCACGGGAAAATCGAGACGGCAGTGAAGGAAATCCTTCGCGTCTCTCGCTCAACATGGTATTTGTATGAACGACGTCAGTTCAGCGGAAAGCGAAGACTCGCCGGAGAGACGAAAGCAGAACTTGACAAGATCATCGACGAGTTGAAATCGCCCCGTTAAGCAATTTTCGGAGGATTTCGCACGTTTTCGGACTGGTCCGACAAAAGGCAATGACGCACGATCAAATCGTGAATCGTCAAACCCAATCCAACAATCGAGAGTTCGGGACCGAGGCCGACGTTGAAGTCATCACTGGCCGGAGGCGGGCGACGCTGCAAAAAGATCGCTACCTGCGCCGCGGTTTCCCCTTCTACCGTGTCGGTCGCAAGATTCTGTACGACCTCAACGAGGTTCGGTCAATCATTCGCGCTGGGCGCATCGAGGGCAGTAGCCCGAGGTCGACCGCCCACGAGACACAGAAATGACGCCCCTTGAAGCGGCCGCGCAGTGCATCGATCGAGGGCTGCTGCCCATCCCGATTCCGTTTCGGGAGAAGGCCCCTAAGATTCGAGATTGGCCGTCCTTGCGGCTCACGAAGGCGGATCTGGAGAAGCACTTCAACGGGGTGCCCTCCAACCTGGGTGTAATCCTTGGCGATGATTACGGCACGGCCGACGTCGACCTCGATTGTTCTGAAGCCATCGCGGCAGCACGCGAACTGCTGCCGGAGACCGGGCTGATCTTTGGCCGGCAATCCAAACCAGCGTCGCATTACTTTTATCGGAGCGATCCGCCTATACGATCCAAACGCTTCCTCGATCCAATCGAGAAAGTATGTCTGGTGGAGCTGCGATGCCGGAAGTCAGACGGAACCGTCGGCCTTCAAACGGTTGTCCCACCGTCTGTACATCCTGAAGGCGAGCAGATACGATTCGAGCGTGGTTTCGATAAATATCCCGCGAATGTTGACGCCAGCACGCTCCAGGCCGCGGTTTCGAAGATCGCCGCCGTCGCAGTTCTGGCGAAGCAGTGGCCGGGCGAGAAGGCGGGGCGGAATCAGGCTTTCATCGCGTTGGCTGGGGCGCTGGCACGCGGCGACTGGTCGATCGAGGAGGCGACCGCCCTGGCCCGAGCACTCTACCGCGTGCTTTGGGGAGCCGGGGCGGATCTGAGCGCCGCCGATGCCGAAGTGCGCTCCACCTATGAAAAACACCGTGGAGGCTTCCAAACTACCGGCAAACGCAGCTTGACGGACCTGATCGACCGGCGAGCGGTCGACTGCGCGTTTTCCTGCCTCGGCATTTCCCAGCCATCCCCGCCTCACAAGGCGCCGTCACCGAAGGCGTCACCCGTAGTTGCGCATTCCAAATCCATGGAGGATCTGATTGCCGATGATTCGATCGGCATTCCAGAGCTGATAATCGAAGGCCTCCTCCCAAAATGCGGTTTGGTTTTGCTTGGCGGGCGGCCAAAGGACGGCAAAAGCTGGTTTGCTTGCCAGCTGGCGCTGAGCGTGGCCACTGGCCAGGCACTGGGCCGCTACCTTAAGGTTCGCGAGCCGGGTCGAGTCCAATTGTGGGCGTTAGAGGATCAATACGGCCTCACCAAGGACAAGGTGAAGAAATTGCTCCAGGGCACACGTCCCGACGGGGTCGGTGATATCCGAATCTTCGCAGAGCTTGCCGAACCGATTCTTCGCGGCGGCGATGAGATCATCAAGGGAGCCCTACAGCAGCACCCGTCGGAGCTGATCATCCTCGACTCGCTTTTCAAGCTCACTGGCGCCACGCAAGCTCAGTGCGACATATCTCAGCGCGACTACGATGTCATCGATCGCGTGCGGAAGATCGCGATCGAACACAACTGCCTAGCCGCTATTGTGATGCACACGAAGAAAGGCGCAAGGGGCGGCAACCCGGTTGAAAACATCATCGGCACATCCGGCACTTCCGCGGCGGCTGACGCCGTGATTGAGCTGAAGCGCACAAGTGCTCGCGAAGGCAAGCTCACCGTCGTAGGCCGTTTGGTTCCACAGGAGGATTACGAGCTGGCGTGGCACGGAGGGCCGGACGAATGGGGTTGGACGATCGAAAGCACAGGGGATGACGCTTCAATTGGGGAAACGAGCCAAGAGGTGCTTGGCTATTTGGAAGCACAGGGTGCAACCAAACCGGCTACCATCGCCGCCGCGCTCCGCAAGTCGTTTGGTTCGGTGTGGATGTCGCTCCAGCGTTTACAAGCGCGGGGCAAGGTAATTCGCGGAAGAGATAAGAAGTGGGAGCTGTTCAAATGACAACTGAACGGACTGCACGAGCTGCACGCGATCGCACGAGCTGCACGCACTGCACTAATCTAAACACAGCTAAACATTCGTTCAATTCTTCCCCCTTAAGAATCCCCCATAAATCCCAAAATCCGAGACCCCCCCGACGTATTGGCGTCATGTGGGCAAAGCCCTCTCCAAGGAAAGGCGCGGCAACCAGCGCGGCGGGCGCCGGCCTCCGTCATGACGTTGCGCGCCGGATGCCGAATCTGGAGCGCGATCGTCTCGTGGAACGCGCCGGAATCCGCCAATGTCGCATTGGCGTTCGACCGGTCACCACCTGGAGGTCGCGATGACGAAAGCATTGCCGCCATGGCGTCCTAAACCCGCGGTACTGGAAAAGGTGAAGCGCCATTTTCTAGGATTCCTCCATTTCGAGCGGGAAATTTACGGTAAGCGAAAGAATCTCGCCCCGCGGCTCGGATTATCGATCCGCACGCTCGACCGTTACCTTCACCACCTGGCGGAAATCGGTTGGATGGAAACGACACTGCGGACGCCCCGGACGGCGTTCCGGACGGTGAAGGCCGCTGCTTATGGCGGATCATTTGGCGGATCACCTGGCGGACCAGTTGGCGGATCTCAAAAGAGAGAGAATCCCAAAAGAAAACCTCCTAAGGAAACACTTGAAGGAATACCGCCCAAGCAACATCATTCGCGAGATGATGCTGATAGTTCCGTCGAAGAACAGGAAATCCTGGAGCTCGCTGGCTTGCGGAAAACCGCCGCGAACCTGAGAGTGCTCAGGGGGTTCCTTTCGGCCGGTATCCCAATCGCGCAGATCCGCGGCGGTGTCGCCCTCGGGCGTCTGCGGCACATGAGCAACCGGGCGGCCGCCCCGATCGTCTCCCTCAACTTCTTCGCCAACACAATCGTGGAAGCCGGCGATAGGTATGGAGCCGACCAACTCGAACACACGATACAGAGACTCAATAGGGAATTGGCGCGGCAACGGCCCCGGCACCCTCTTCGAGTCGCAAGGCGCTTGCCCGTTCATCGCCGCGCAACTGGCCGCACAGATCAACGGGACCAATTGGGCCTTCCTCAACCCCACGATCGCGCTGATGGCAACCGTGAGCGGGGCTAGCTTCACGGTCTACGCTGCGCGGTACGGGACCGTTAACACCTTGGGCACGGCGGTGTCGTTCGCCTCGGGCCAGAACTTTCTTGGATCGCAAGCTGGCGATCCCATCCTTATTAATGGAGTGCAGTACGCGATCGCGTCGGTAACGTCGCCCACATCGGCCACCCTCACGACCTCTGCTGGCACGCAGACCGGCGTCAACTACCTCGCGCCTGGCGGCGGCCGCGACGGCAACTCCATCGAGCTGCTGGAGATGCACAAGACCTCGACCGCGTACCTGACTCCGGCCGGAGCGTCCAAGCTTACCGGCGGTGCGGACCCGTCTTCCGTCCATTTCCAGATCGACTTCACCGCGAGCGGAATTGATTCGCTGCGCCAAGCGTGGCTCACGTTCGCGCCCGCGCTAAATTATGACTCCGGCTCGGTCAATCCCGCACTGGTCGCTTATCAACAGAGCACCTGGAGCGCGGTGTTCACAAACTGGACTCTGGCCGATCCCAGCGGTGTCCTGCCTCTAAAAATCGCCGGGCCGGGTAGCGTGACTGTCGGCAGCCGCGACTTCTGGGCGACCTTCACCGGAACAGGCTGGAGCGAGCAGACAGGCTTCTACTATCGGGGCTTCGCGCGGCAGTCTTCGCACTCGACCGACCACGTGACGGTTACCTATTCGTGCCAGTACACGCACAACTTGTACCTAGGCACGTCGCTCTCGTCCGCAGGCGGAGAGTTGACGACCACGCTCGACGGCGTGGCGCAGCCGACGATCGATACCTACGCGGATACCACGTCGCCAATTGCTACGCGCCGTCTCATCGCAGCGAGTGTCGCGCCTGGCACCCACGTCGTCGTCCTCACGGTATCCGGCTCTCACAACTCGCTGTCCACGGGCACCAGTTGCTGCGTCGACTATTTGCAGGCGGCTGTCCTCTCTGACGTTCAATCGCCCGCAGTAACCTATCCGAACGTCAACTGCGCCTGCGATTTCGACACCGCGCAGACCTACGCCCTCGCGCCCGCGCGTGCCTTCTGGATTCTGAGCAAGGCCGGATTCGCCGGCGACATCGACTTCTACTCCGGTGTCTTCTTCGCATTGAAACGCGTGCGCTCGGGCGGAAGTTTCCATCAGGCCACCGTCACGATCTCGGCGGGGTCGAGCGGTTTCAATCTCGGGTCGCTCTACGGCGATGGCGACGCTATGTTCCTGCAGGTGGGTGGCGCGAGCTACGGCGACGGCCTCGGAACGGCGTTCGGCGCAGCAGTCTATCCGACCGACACCGTAGACACGCTCGCGCTGCGGTTCATCAACGCGATCAACACGCTGTTCGTCGGGATCTCGGCGGCGAAGACCGGGACCGGACAGCTTACGATCACGACGCTCAGCCCCGTCGCTGGCTTCACCCTGTTCACAAGTTATGCCGCAGGCACGGGCGCGAACGGCGCGAACCCGTCAACCGGCTCGATCACCTTCAGCGGGGACATCAAGGCGGGTAACGAGGGCGTATGGCAGGTTGACGCATCGCAATCGCAGCCGCTCAACCAGGCGTTCGTCGACTACTTGACAGACTTCTGTGGCCTGGTCCAAGCGGCTGGCCAGACGATGACCGTCGCGTTCTCCCAGGAACTGCTCGCGCCGCCGGATGTGAATACCGCCACTGGCGCATGGGCGCAGCGATTCGCGAATGGCAACCAGGTCCTCACCGATACCGGTTTCGGAAGCTGGGGCGCCGGCTTCGTCGAGGCGGTCAGCGGCTCCGGCCCAATCGCTATCCAGCAAACCGGGCACGGCTACATCACCGGGAACACGGTTCATATTTCGAGCTCAACCCAATCCGGCGTCTGGGGGATCACCGTCACGGACGCGAACCACTACCAGCTCACAACGCGGATCTCTGGCGGCTACACGCCCAGCGTTGGAGATGCCACCTTCATCGACCTCCAGACCACGCAATGCACATTCAATCCGTCTACCGTGACTCCCTACCTGGCAGCCTGCTACACGCAGGTGGCTGGAATCATGAACACCGCCGGTCTGACGCCGTGGCTCCAGTTCGGTGAGTTTTTGTGGTGGTTCTTCAGTGTGGTCCAGAACCTAGTGGTGGGCTACGCGAGTTGGACATCACCGATTTCGATCGGCACGGTTACCCCGCACGGCTTGTCTACGGGCCAGCGCGCGATCCTCGCCGGTATCCGGGGAAACACGGCGGCCAACGGAGGCTGGCCGATTACCGTCACCGACGCGACCCACTTTACGCTCGACGGCTCAAGCGGGAACGGCAATTACGTTGGTGGCACCGGAACATGCAGCGGCGGCGGCATGGCCTACTACGACGCCTACACGGCGCAAGCAGCGCAAACCTCACTCGGCAGGTCCCTGGCTGCGTTCTACACCCAGGACGACGATCCGACCGTCAACGGGTCTGCGGACGCAAACTTCCTCGCCAGCCTGATCAAGACCCACATCGATTCCATCCGTACGGTGGTCCTCGCAGCCTATTCCGGCGCGAAGTTCGAGCTGCTGTGGCCGTACGACGTGAACTTTGCGACGTGCTATTACACGCCAGACGTCCCATACCCGCAGGGCGGCCGCCTGAATCGCGCCGTCAATCTACCTTCGCAGTATCTGGCGCAGACAAGCTCGGGCCTCGATCGCCTGAAGATGGAGGCGCTGTCGTGGGGCGCGACGTACCGGAACTTCACGAACGCGCAGGCGGCGATTGCATTCCCGGTCGTCACGCCCGGCAGTTGGCCGGTCTCCGCGACCGCATACCTGGTCCCGTGGTTCAATGGCGGGTGCCCGTGGAAGAGCGAAGTGCTCCAGGCAAGGAATCAGTCCGTTCCCCTCGTTTGCTTCTGGGCCTTCGACCACTTCTGCCTATTCAGTTGGCCGTTGCCTCTTCCTCAGCAGGTCGGGCGCGTGGCGTTTTTGTAAGCCTGACCGTCGGCCCAGTCCGGTTCGATCGACGCTCGATTGAAGGGTCACATGCCTGCGCGAGGTGGCCCTCGATGGGCAGAATCGAGAACATTTCTCATGGGCATTGTTTTGGTGATAGCCTTGCTTATACGGGCCGCGCTTCACGGGGCGCGAAACGAGCGCGCATGGCTGGAACCGACAAGATCATCAGAGACCCGATCCACGGCTTCATAAAGCTGAAACCGTGGGAGCAGGACATTGTCGATCACAAAGTATTCCAACGGCTACGTCGTATTCGGCAACTGGCGCTCACCGAGATGGTTTACCCGGCCGCCTGTCATAACCGCTTCGAGCATTCGCTCGGAGTCATGCACGCCGCAACTCTGATGTTTGACCAGTTGCGCCCCGTTCTGGAATCTCCAGAGGTGACGGAACCGAAGTTCTCGAAGGACGAACTGGATAGGGCTCGGGTGATCGTGCGGCTGGCTGCGCTTACCCATGATGTCGGCCATTGCCCTTTTTCGCACGCTGGAGAAGAAGTGATGCCTTTCAAAGGGGCGGGCGAAAAGCGTTACAAACACGAAGAATATTCTTCAGGTCTGATTCGACACCAGTTGGCGGAAGTCATCAATGGACACCCAGACAACCATATGGGGGTGACCGCGGAGGAGATTTGCGATTTCTTGTCGAAGAATGACAAGAACCTCTCGGCGCAAGTCCTGTTTTGGCGGCCGCTGATATCCGGTCAGATGGATGCAGATCGCGCCGACTACCTCCTCCGGGACTCGCACCATGTTGGTGTCGCCTACGGGCGTTACGACTTGAGTCGGCTGGTCGCGACGCTTCGAGTTGTCCGTGACCCCGAAACTGGAGCGTTAATGATTGGCGTCGAGAAGGGAGGGATTCAAGCCGTTGAAGGCCTGATCCTGGCTCGCTACATGATGTTCGTCCAAGTTTACTTCCACCATACCCGGCGCGCCTACGATCATCATGTGACGAGGACGCTCAGCTACATGCTCGATCAGGAGTACGGTGATGCCTACGGGCAGCGTGGCACTTTCCCTCCACCCACGAGTCGAGAGAACGTGGAAGCTTATATGAACTGGAATGACACAAAAGTTCTTCGGGCCATCGACACCGAATCCGCTGGTCCCGATGGGCTGGTGATCCGAGACCGGGGTCATGACCGTGTGGTCTTCGAGACATCGTTATTTCCCGGAATCAGGGATCTGGACCGGCTTCATGAGGAGGTCTTGCCCAAAGTGAAAGATTTAGGAGCGTGGGTCGACAAGGCGGATAGCTCTTGGTACAAGTTCGACAAATCGGCAGATATTCGAATCGCACTGACAGACAGTGGAGTCGATCCTTCGCCGGTGCCGTTGTCCGCGAGGTCATCGCTGATACAGGCGCTGCACGAGGTCACGCAGCGGAGAATTTACGTTCCCGCCGGCAGCAAACAAAAGGCGAAGGAGGCGCTTGGGATTTGATATGGTTAACTCTATGCATATGAACTCCGATATCACTTGGGAGAGGTACGCTCTGATCGCTGAAATCATCGAGCGCTTCAGCGGTGCGAAGTACCGCCTGGGCAAGACGGCGCTCCAGAAGATGATTTATCTGCTTCAACGTTCCTTCGGTGTCGATTGCGACTACAGCTACACGTTATACACCTACGGCCCGTACTCCTCTGACGTCGCACGGGATCTGGACGTCGTCGCGGGTTTTGGTGGAGCAGCCCTGAACTACGACTTCAGTTTTGCTGGATTCGAAATCCAGCCGGGTCCGGCAACTGGAGAGCTCCAGGGGCGTGCAAAAGAGTTCCTCGAAGCAATCCGGCCGAAGCTCGACCGCCTGGTTGCTGACTTCGGTCGCTTCAATGCCAAGGAACTGGAATTACGATCCACCGTCGTGTACCTCTCTGCTCCGGGTCAAGTTCGAAAGGATCTGATCAATCGCGTTCACGAGGTGAAGCCTCATTTCAGCCCTGCACAGATTGAAAGCGCGATCGCCGAGTTGGAGAAAAAAGGATACTTGACCGAAATCGCGACAGGTTCGGCCAATTAGAGTGGCTTGCGGGAGTTACAATCGCTTGGCGGCTCCCAGATCTCCTCAGGTGAGTTCGGGCACATCAACGATCCAGCGTTGCCGTGACTTTCCGCAGTGCCTCGCCGTAAGATCGCAAGTCGCCGCGAGTATCGCTCTCGCAGGTAACAGGTAGGTCAACGATCCTGGTTCCTGTACGATCCTGGTTTCAATGTCAGGAGATCTCTCAGCGGAAGACGGCAAAGCCCTCGTCAGTCTCTGCCGGGCGGGCCGGCTCTATGCGGTAGAGAAGTGGATCGCCTCCGGGAAGTCGATCCGTACGCCGCCGCAGATCAAGAAGACGCCGCTTCAGGTGGCGATGGAACTTGGCTTCCACAGCCTAATCGAGTTGCTGATTCGCCACGAGGAGAGATTGGCGGTCAAGAACGAGGCGCTCGCGAACGCGGTGGAGCGAAAGCGCCTCGACTTCGTAGAGTTGCTTGTCTCCCACGGCGCCGAGATCCGATCCGTTCCGCTGTCCGATGTGCTCGTGACGTGGGAACCGCAGATGATAGCCTTCTTTTTGGACCGCGGGGCCGACGTTATCACGAGTGCACCGTTTGCAGTTGCTTTCGGCCAGAAGATCCGAACAGCGCTTCGCCCTTATGTCGAGTACAAGAAGTCTCACCCGGAACTCGCATCCGGCCTTCAAGAGCAAGCGGATCGCGCCCTCCGACATTTCTGCAATGAAGGAGATCTGAAATGGATCAGTCTGCTTCTCTGGGCTGGTGCGAATCCACGGTCGCGCGGCCCTGATCTTGACGACCGCTGGTCCAACGATCCGGAGTGTCACACTACCGCGTTAAAGGAGGCGTGCTCCAAGGGAAATCTTGATGTTCTAAAGAAGCTCAAGATCGATCCTCATACCGATGATCTGTCGGAGCTGCTTTCGAACGCGGCACTGACATCCAAGGAGACGATCGAGTATCTGCTGTCGCTTGGCGCGAAAACCAACGATAAGCCGAATGGCGGGTCTTCAGCCCTCGATCGGTGCTTGTGGCGTTTGGGGTGGGGGAGTCACAATTCTTTTTTCAATAAGCGGCTCTCCACGAAGTACGATGTGAGCGGGACGTCCGAGTGCATCCGGGTGCTAGTCGAGCACGGCGCGCACTGGAATCCTGATGATAAGACGGAGCTGAACTCCGTCCGCAAGGCGCTCTATCAATGTGAACCCGTGGTTGTCGTGGACCTGATGAAGCTTCTCGCGCGGAACAAAGCCTGCCCCGAGGAAACGCTGGAACAACTCCTCGATGCGCCGCGCATGCGCGAGCATTTGTCTTCACTCGGCATGCGACTGATCGGCACCTCCCCAAAAAGAACTAGCGGCCGACAGTAGTTGTCGCGACTCCGTCAAACATTCGCAGCCCCGCACGGCGGATAATCGCCCACATGAGCGCTGATGATCGTTTCTGGAATAGGGACGAGCTGTACGAGGAAGTGTGGACAACACCCATGCAGACCCTCGCAAAGAAGTACGGCATTTCCGATGTCGGACTGGCAAAGACTTGTCGCAAGTTGTTCATACCATTGCCTGGCCGAGGATATTGGGCGCGAAAGGACGCTGGCCAGAAGGTAGAACGCCTTGCGCTACCGCCTCTGAAGGAAAGAATCGTGCTTCAGAAACCGACTCCCCGGTCGGAGCCTCCCAAACTGAGCGATTTCGCGGAGCCGGAAGAGATCGCACAGATCGAGCAATTGGAGCAGACGGCGGGCGAGGCGTTGTTGAAGCGCGGCAGCCTGTCCCACCCGTTGATCGTGCAGACGCGCAGCGCGCTCAAAATCGCTCAGGTTTCCGAAAGCAAGATCCTGTGGACTCGGGAATCGTGCCTTGACATTCGCGTGTCCAAGGACAGACTTGATCGTGCCTTCCGGATCATGGCCAGCATCATCAGCGCGCTTGAAGAGCGAGGTTTCACGGTGGCCGTCGAAGGTCGACGACAAGAGAAAAAAGAAGTCCAGACCGTCGCCAAGATCTTTGGCCAGGTGATCAGGTTCGGGCTGACTGAAAAGATCGATCGAGTCGAGATCGCGGCTCCGCCAAAGGGGGGATTGTTGGAAAGAGTGCTGACTTATGGCGGGAAGCCGGTCACGCACGAGCCTTCTGGCCGACTCTCGATCGAAGTCTGGACGGAGTGGGGTTACAATAGACGAAATTGGAGGGACGGGAAAACGCAGCGGCTTGAGGATCAACTCCCACAGGCGGTCGCAGGTTTCATGCGCCTTGCGCTAGCTGATCGGGCTGAGGAGCGGAAGCGAGTCGCCGAAGAACGCGAAAAACAACGGATCGCCGAAGAGCGCGCCAATCTCGAAAAGGCGATCAAGGCTGAGCAATCCAAGGTGAATGCACTCCGGAACTCCACCGCCCGGTGGCTGCGCGCCGAACAAATCCGGTCGTTCGTTTCGGCTGCCCGTAACGCCGCGGTCCAGAACGGCGAGTCAGTTGAAGGAGGATCTCCATTCGGTGATTGGGTCGTATGGGCAGAGCGACAGGCGGATCGCCTGGACCCGCTCAAGGAGAGTCCGCCTTCCATCATCGATCAAAAACCGCGAGCGGAAAACACGGGCTATTACGGTTATGGTTACCAGAAGCCTGATCCGCCGTTTCGCTTCCCTAAGCCGATCTGGCGGATGAAATCATGAATCGGCACCAGAACATTACGGCTCTGAAGCGTTTGCGTTGAGCCGCACGCAAGTGCATAATAGGTCCAGAAAGTTGACCTTTTATGCAGACATCTTCTCCGCCCAGCGAACGGCAAAAGGAACTCTACCAACTCGCCGAATCGCAAGGCGGTTACTTCACTGCGAAGCAAGCCGCTACGCTTGGATACGCAAGTAACAAACGAATTTATCACGTCCGGGCGCACAACTGGATTCGCGAGCACCGCGGAATTTATCGGCTGGCCCTCTTTCCAGAGCCGGAGCGCCCAGACCTGATCCTCTGGTGGCTCTGGTCACGTGACAGAAGCGACCAGCCGACCGGCGTCTTTAGCCACCAGACGGCGCTGAGCCTCCACGATCTCACCGACACGAATCCAGCCAAGCTCGATCTCACTGTCCCCAAGCACTTCCGACGTGGAGTCCCTATCCCAAACGTTCTGCGCCTGCACCACGGCGACGTCGCAGCCGAGGACCGGGAACTCATACATGGAGTCCCCGTGACGAATGCGATGCGGGCGATTCTGGATGTCTGGATCGAAGGATCAATCCCCAAGCCTGTCCTTCGCGAGGCGTTTCGCGAGGCGATGAAACGAGGCAACATTACGAAGACGCAGGTCGCCATGCCTCAGCACGATGCAGAACGCGCCTCCGCCCTGACTGAGATTCGGAAGGGGGCGAGGTGATCCCCGAAAGAAAATACGCTTCTGGCCCGGCACTCCGCACTGCGCTTGAGGAGCGTCTCAAGCGCGTGTCCCGAGAACACGGAATTGACCTTCAGCGGCTTCGCCGGCAAGTAGCCTTCGATCGGTTTCTTGCCAGGCTTTTTCGCGGGCCGAATACAAACTGGGTTCTGAAAGGCGGCTACGCGATGGAACTCCGGTTCCAAACCGCGCGCACCACCAAGGACCTCGATTTCACCGTGCGAGTTGCGCCAGCCGGTCGCGACGACATCCTCCTGAAGCAGATCCAGGATGCTGGAGCAGTGGATCTCGGCGACTTCTTCTCTTTCCGTATCGGTGAGGCGATGATGGACCTCGACGGCGCGCCATATGGTGGAGCGCGCTACCCCGTTGAGTCAATAATGGGCGGGCGCACCTTCGTAAAGTTCCATCTGGACGTTGGAATCGGTGACGTAGTTCTTGACCCGCTTGAGCAAGCTCATATGCGGGACTGGCTCGGCTTCGCGGGCATCTTGCCGCCAGCCGTTCCGATGATTCAGCGCGAGCAACAGTTCGTGGAGAAGCTTCACGCGTACACTCTGCCTCGAACCGCGGCACCCAACAGCCGAGTGAGGGACTTGGTGGATATGGCCCTACTGATTCAATCCGGAACGCTCCAATCGGATCGCGTTGTTCAGGCTCTTCATGCGACCTTCGATCTCCGGGCTACCCACTCAGTTCCCAAGACCCTCGATCCTCCTCCAGCGGACTGGGATGCACCATTTGCGAGGTTGGCGGCGGAGTGCCGCCTCGAACTCTCCGCTAGCGAAGCATTCCGGGTCTTGTCGGAATTCTACATGGCTCTCTGAGTCCGACAGCGTTCACCGAGATCGTGCCCGCCGCGACCTCCCGCTTGGTGTACTCTTAGGCCTGCTGCTTGATCATTGATAATTGAACTCCACAGCGAAAGTCCGGCTCCTAACTCTTCCCCTTGGTTAACGGCCCGGAGAATCTGAAGCTTTTCCGGTTCTCCAAAACCGCGTTCGGATGTGTGTTCCTCTCGGGGAGCCAGAAATTTCCGACAAAACGTCTCTCCCCACCGGTTTACAGGGCGGCCGGCGTCATCAGTGCAGATTCGCACCAACTGGAGCAATTCTGCGGATTTATGAATTCTCCGTTCCCGGTTCATGACGCCAAGGGTGCACACAGTGCAAGGTTCTGCCTGACACGGCCCCTATTCTCTGAGCGTCTCTGCCGCCGACCCCACCGGTTAACAGGTCCGGTCGCCGTCAACACGGACGTTGTGGCGCGGAGCGGGGCCAGTCCTTTAACAGACGGTAGAATATCGACGACTGCGCGGCGTCGACTCCGGCGACAAGCCGGCTTACCGGTCGTAGCCTGCGATCACCGCCGGTCGCGGTGTGCTAAATTCGGCTATGGAATTGTTGATCGTCACGGCAACTCCTAGGCTGGTCCGTGCCTGAAAACAAGCATCCCATTTGAAACTTGGCAAGTCGCACTCCCCCGGCGAGTTTTGGCCTTTGATGGCGCGACTGCGGGCGCCTGTTGCGCGGTGCGAGCCTTCCCGGCTGTTGCTTTGTGGCTTTTCTGTTTCTCGGGCGTTGGGGTAGTCATTGTTTTGATTTTTCTTTCTGCGGCAATCGCCGCGGTTATGACATTCATCACTCCGCGTCGCCGTGAATGCAAGTCAATTCTGGTTCTCGGGAACTGGGCGAAGGAGACGCGATGATGAACGTCAACCCACGCGGCGCACCAACTTTTCAAAAAGCGCACGCTGGAGGTCCCAGCGCGGCTCGTTGACGATTCCGCGCAGATGGCGTTCTGTGATGCCTTCTTTGCCTGCCGATCGCGGCGGCAGCCAGAGAATGTACTCCTGGATCGATGGCGCGAGTGTCAGCAGTTTCAAAATCTGGCTTATCCGAGCACGTGACACCCAGCCAGCCCGAGTGAGGTCTGCGTAATCGCGAACCTCGCCCGATTGAACCAGCGCCTCGAATCTGTGGGCGAGCGCCAAGAGACACGTGACCCGAGGGGGTCGATCACGTTCGGCGACAGGAGGCGGAATGATGCCGGTCTTTGGTCCCCGCCCGCGGTGAACCGATAATGAGTATTCGATATTCATTTGGGACTGAGTTCCAACGACACCGCGACGCTTACGCCGTCATACGCGACCCGTTTGACGGTTGCCCGGACGAGGTTCCCAGGATCGCTTTCGTCGAACGCTAGCCAGTCCGCGTCGGAGATTCGGAACTGATCGCGGGCGCCATCGACGCTCAGCGCGGCACGAAGTTGCATTACAACGGATTCTTCGATGACGCGAGCCGCAATCGACTTTGTCGGGCATGCGCTCCATCCTTTCTTCCTCGCGACCTGGCAAATGTAATACCGGTATCGCCGGTCGCCCTTGGCGGTGTAGGTGAGCACCATCGGTTGATTGCAATTCCGGCAAAAGAGCAGTCCGTTCAGAAGACCGTTCTGCTTCGTCCGTTTCGCATGATTTCGGCCGCGGCGAGCCCCGCGCAATTCCGCATTAATTTCGTCCCATAACTCGGGGTCGAGAATCGCCGCTTGTTCGCCGGGGTAAATGGTCCCCTTGTGCTCAACCCTGCCGACATACGTCGCATTGGTAAGCAAACGCAGGAGCTTGGGCTTGTTAAAAACGGTGCCGGCACGTGGCGCCCCATGTTGGGTCATCCGCGACTTCGTGGTCCACTGGCGCCGTTGGAGCTCCGAGACCACGGCCGCAAGCGACCGAGACTTGGCATAAAGCTTGAAAATCTCACGAACACGGGCGGCCTCTACGTCATTGACGATCAAACGGCCGCCACCGGGAGGCACATCGTAACCGAGTACCGGAAACCCTCCAATCCATTTCCCTTTGCGCCTCGCTGCCGACATCTTGTCGCGGGTGCGCTCGCCGATAATCTCCCGTTCGAATTGCGCGAATGACAGCAGAATGTTGAGCGTCAACCGTCCCAGCGAAGTTGTGGTGTTGAATTGCTGCGTCACCGAAACAAAGCTGACTGACCGTTGATCGAACCGATCCATCAGGCGAGCAAAGTCGAGTAGGGATCGGCTTAGTCGATCTACTTTATAAACCATGACGCAGTCCACACGTTGGGCTTCAATGTCTTCGAGGAGACGTTTCAAGGCGGGACGGTCGATGTTTCCTCCCGTGAAGCCGCCATCGTCGTAGTGCTGCGGCAGCAGCGTCCAACCGAGGTGGCGCTGGCTCTTGATGTACGCCTCGGCCGCCTCGCGCTGTGCGTCGAGCGAATTGAACTCCTGTTCGAGCCCTTCCTCGGTCGACTTACGCGTGTAAACGGCACACCGGATGGTACGCCGCGTCTCTGTTGCCTCAGCCATTGCTGCGCTCCGCGAGCCCGAAGAATATGAGCCCATTCCAACGAGTGCCGGTTATTTCCCGTGCGATGGCGCTCAGGGAGCGATACCGCTGAGATTGATATTCAAAGCCTTTTTCGAGAACCTTGACCACGATCCGGCGGTCTTGAAACTGGCGCGTGATCAGAGCGCCAGGGCGGGGGAGGCGCGCATCTCTTGGGCGCCCCATCCTAGAAACCGGCTTCGCGGCGTTTTCAGCGCCCGAATGTACGAAAAAACCATCTGGTGCGCAAATTCGAAGATCGGCGTCGTCCGCGATTTCCAAGGCGCGCTGGCGTGCGCGCTCACTCAAATCTCCTTCGACTTTCGCCTGCAAACGCCACGCGATGCGGCGAAACAAAAACCGCCTGTTCGACGAGCGGGATTCTTCTCCAAATATCTCGCGGTATTTGAGGCGCAACGCGGCGGCTCTCGTTTGGCGCAGTTCATCGATTTCGGCAAGTATGGCTGTGTCCATCGTGTTCTCTCCCTGTGAATAGTGTGTTAACCACAGTTCCATGGACGCTCTGTTTCGGCTCCAAAGCAAGTGGGGATCGGCTCGACCTGCCGCTTGACTTCGCACGGATGAAGAGGGTCAACTGGAGACGACTAAATGCGCCGGAGGCGCCCGGACTAAAGGTCCAGAGTCACTGTTAAAAACCACGTGTCTTGGATCAGGCAGCGATGCTTCGGGATCCTACTGCTGCGTCTGAGGATGTTAACCACTGTTCGAATCGATGCCGTGGAGCCACTTATTCTGGTACGAACTCTCTCTGCCCGTTATTTCACAGCAAGTTCAGCTCTCGACGGCCCAATTTGCCGCAAGTGGCGGGTTTAGGCGCGGTTTGGGAGTCTCCGCTGCAAATTCGCTGGACCGAAGGGGTCGCCGGTGCCGGCGTAGTCAGGTCGAATTGGCCAACAGTCTCCGTTGTCGCTGTCAGGCCTCCCCGTTATTTAACACGTCCTGCCCGACTCGTGTCCCTTGTCGGGTCTCCCGGTACACAGCGTGCCATCCAGCTTTCGCGCAATCCGCAAATCGTCCACGCCGTGCGGTATTGGATCGCCACCGGGCCGGACCCGGCGATGGGGCCGCCTACACAGAATCCGATGTGTCAACTAGGAGCTGGGCTCGTGATCGCGACCGGCGCGGGATCCATCATGATCCTCGGTATGAATCCCGCCGCGCTCAAGGATCCATTGGTTCTGGCCGACCCCACGCGCCCCGTCCAACTCGCTGCCAAGGCGGCCGAACTCGTCGCCCTTTTCGCATCGAACCAGAATATGAGGCCGGGCGATGCGCTCGCCGCAGTCGCGAACGCCTACTGGGAACTGGGCATCTCTCAATTGCCCGACGCATTGCCGAGGACGCCCGATCAGAAGGTGTCCCTGTCCGAGTTTAAGGGCCGCAATGTTGTTTTGGTATTCTACCCAGCCGACTGGAGTCCGGTCTGCGGGGACCAGCTGGCGCTGTATAACGAGCTGCGTGAGCAGTTTGAGAATTTGAACGCGTCGCTGGTAGCGATTTCGGTCGACGGCATCTGGTGCCATCTGGCTTACGAAAAAGACCGTGGCTTTCACTTCACGTTGCTGTCGGATTTCGAGCCCAAGGGGGAGGTCGCGCGGCAGTATGGCGTATACCGCGAACAGGAAGGTGTTTGCGAACGTGCGCTCTTCGTGCTCGATGGTGACGGCGTGATCCGCTATAGCTAAGTCTCGCCGGTCAGCGTCAATCCGGGCGCGGCAGGCATTCTCAAGGCATTGCACAACATCACAGCAAAGGAACATGCGGCATGAGTGATGACGAAAACACCTTGGCCGAGCCTGTCAGCACGAAAGATCATGCGCAAGGTCCGGCTACTGCCCCGGTCACGCTGGTGGAATATGGCGATTACCAATGTCCCTATTGCGGCGAAGCCTATCCTATCCTGAAAGACATTTCCGGCCGGTCTGCGCGCCGACGCGCTCGCGGGGTTCGACGTGGCCGAGTCGCGGGCCTCCACTGGACATTACGTAGGTCTCCGACCTGAAAATTCAAACGGCCTTGTCTGACACGCAGGCTCTTTGCGCACTCGTATGCGCTGTTCACCCGAAAGCTGGGAAATGGAAACATTTCGATGCTATCACGTTTGCGGCAGGTAACGTTGATTGCTTGATGTGAGAACAGTGGCGCGCGAATTGTCAACGCACTTGCTGCGCGCGCCCCCGTGTTTCTGATCTCCACTGTTGCTTTGTTGCCTCAGCAAATTACATCGCACTCTCCTTCTTTTTAACCCATGACAAAAGACAACATTAGCCCTTAAAATGATCGGGCAGGCGGGCAGTGTCGTTCACCGCCTCGCTATCCTTTTCTCCGTTAATCGAGCGCTTGTTAACCAAGCGTTTGTGGGTTCGAATCCTACCCGAGGAGCCAAGTCTATCGAATCCGGCAAGACAGAGATTCGGCCTGGCCTGAGCAATATTCTATACGTCTTGAGGCGAATTGCTCCGCGGATTCCGTTTGGGCAAATGGCAAAGATGCTGCCGGCCGCGCGGCGTAACGGCCCCGCCATTCGAAAAGCTGGCATTCAGAAGGCGGCGGCCTCGATCAACCGAGCAAGGCATGAACACAGTCACTTCAAAAGATGGCACTCCAATCGGTTACACACAAATTGGAAACGGACCTGGAACTGATCCTGGTCCAGGGAGCGCCGGGAACCGCACACAATTACCGCGACCTTGCTCAAGCGTTGTCGTCGGATTTCACGGTCTACACCCCGGACAGACGGGGTCGCGGCATGAGCCCGAGACCCTTCAGTCCGAACCACTAGATTCAGCGCGATGTCGAGGACATTGAGGCCCTGAGCACTCATACCGGAGCGGCCGCGCCCTCTCGAAGCAGAATCCATCGATTTTGACAAACTTCCGCTGTTTTTCACTCGCATTAGGCCGCCAGTTTTGATGGCCTGAGAATAGGCAGCCTATTCGCGCTGATAGGGACAGTCAGTAGAGGTGCGCTCGTTGGGAACCCGGCAACCTGCAACCATGGCAACACCAAGCGTTTCAATAACTTGAGGTTAGGCAGCGTGTTAGAATCGCGTTCGCTTCCGGCTCTAATCTGGAGATCAGAAATTTTGACTAGTGACCTGAAAGGAGATCCCGCCCACTGAGACGTAGCATAGCTGAAGACAAAAAACGGGGCGGAACTGAAAAGGCGGGTGTCCGGATCCTGCTCGTCGACGATGAAAAATCGATACAAGACATCCTCAGCGTAGCTTTGCAGCCAGCCGGCTATAACCTTTACCCGGTTTCGACGGGTGAAGAGGCTCTTCAGAGATTTAAGTTGGCCCGGCCCGAGCTTATACTACTCGATTTATTCTTGCCCGACATGGATGGCAAAGAGGTACTGCGGCGCCTGCGAGCCTGGACGTCCACTCCGATCGTCGTGATGTCAGTTCGAGATCAGGAGTCCGAGAAGATAGCATGCCTCGACGCCGGCGCTGATGACTACCTCACAAAGCCCTTCACGATGGGCGAGCTATTGGCCCGACTGCGAGCTGTTTTGCGAAGAGCGTTCGGTGCCGCGCAAAGCGAAATGTTTATTGCGGGCGACCTCAGAGTCGATTTCAACAGACGAGAAGTCTTCGTCGAGCAGCAACAGGTTAAACTGTCAGCGACGGAGTACGATCTCTTGAAGGTTCTCATTCATCACGCTGGATTGGTGCGGACACACCATCAACTGATTCACGAGCTTTGGGGTGGCACGCATTATCATGATGCCGTGCACTTATTGCGGGTCACGATTAGCAATCTGCGCCGAAAATTGGCGTGCGATCCCAGGAATCTGCGCCGTATCGTTACCGAGCCCGGCGTTGGTTACAGGCTTCGTACCGATGCCGATTGGGCGCAAGTGAGAGAAAACCTTTGAGACCGTCGACGAAGAATTCCACGAGTGCCAGCAAAAAGGAGCTTGAACGTTCCCTCACCTCACTTCTTCGCCTGAGCGACAGGCTGAATTCGGTATTCGACCTCGATAAGTTGCTAGATGCTTTGGTCGAGCAGGCGCTCGACCTGACAAATGCACAGAGTGGATGCGCGGGTTTGCGAACTGCCCGAGGGATGTCGTGCAACCATTTTCTGCAAGGGTCCGACGTCGTCCCTTTTTTGTACGACTGTGGCCTCGGTACCGGGTGGGCTGGCTGGGTCTTGACGAATAAGACAACCTACTTCACGACAGATGCCTTGAACGACACCGTGATCGTACCGGAGATCCGTGAACGATTTGGTGTCGCATCCGGAATGTGTATTCCGATAATAGATAACGAGAAGGAAGTCATCGGTTTCTTTGAGATCTACAACAGGCAGTCCAGCAAGGATTTCACCCAGCAAGACTTGAAGAACTGTGTGGCAGCGGCGCAGATCGCCGCACTGGCCATCCAGAATGTCTTGACGAATGCGAAGCTGGTAGCTCTTGCGGCTTTCAGCCGTTCGTTGACGCTGGCCGGCGACCTCGAACAGATTGTGGAGGTCGCCGGCAATCATCTGGAAGCACATTTCCACTGCGGTTTCGTTCTCCTACTGCCTGCGGACCAGGGACTGGTGACACGTTTTCGAACGCCGGAGTTTCTTTGGACCGACAAAGAACTGGATGCAGCCACTTGGTGTTGGCAACATGGCCGAGAGGCGGGGGCTCAAACCGCAACATTGCCGGATTCACTAGCTCGTTACCTGCCGCTCATGGTGAGGGAACAAACCATCGGAGTGCTTGGGCTGGAATCGAGACCGGATGGCTGGTTGTCCGCCTCCCAGAGTGAGCTTCTGGCAGGATTTGTTGGGCAATCCGCCCTGGCTATTGAACGCAGTCTCCTTGAGCAGAAAATGCGCCAGCTTCGGACCCTGGATGAGTCGGAGCGGCTGCAAAGTGCAATATTGACCTCTGTCTCACACGAGGTACGCGCGCCGATTGCGGCTATTACCGCGGCGGTCAGCGCTTTGTTGAGCCCCGGTCTCTCGCTCGATCGGCCGCGCGAACGTCAGATGTTGCGAACCGCTGAGTATGAAATCAAGCGTCTGCATCGTCTGATGAACAACCTTCTCAGCGTCACGCGTATCCAGGCAGGAGTGTCGCGGCTGAAACTCGAACCATCCGACTTATCAGATGTTGTAGGAGCCGCGCTGGAGGAACTGGGGACATCGACGCAGAAGAGGCTGATCACCGTTCAAATCCCTTCAGATCTGCCCCTGGTGCCCATGGATTTCGATTTGATCACGCAGGTGCTCGTCAATCTGTTCAGCAATGCTATCAAGTTTTCTCCCTCTGACCAGCCAATCGATGTTCGCGGTCAAATTGTAGACGGCAAATTGGAAGTATCGGTGGTTGATCGCGGACGAGGCATACCGAACGAAGATCTTGAGCGAGTCTTCCAGAGGTTTCATCGCCTGGAGAGCATCAGTTCAGTAGGTGGTCTCGGTCTGGGACTCTTCATCTGCAAGGAATTTGTGGAGGCGCATCGCGGACAAATCCGCTTGGAAATCAACCCCGACGGGGGTACCATCGCAAGAATCGTTTTACCGTGTCAGACATTACCAGCAGTTTAGGCTTCAGAATTGATCGATTCCCACGACGCACGCTGACTCGTCCCAAGTTTCGCATCACGAATCGCGTCGCACCGAATGTCCATCTTCGCGTTTTGACACCCTTTTGACAGTGATTTCAATAGAGTGGTATTGAGCGATGGCCGAGTTCTCGTCCACAGCCAAAGAAGTCTACTCTGCTGAGCTGAATGCTACACATCTACCGAAAGGACGATTATGGGAAAGCTTGAGAATAAAGTTGCAGTCATCACCGGTGGCGCTACCGGCATCGGCCGCGCCGCAGCCAAGCGCTTCATCGAGGAGGGCGCCTTCGTCTTCATCTTCGGCCGCCGGCAGGCAGAGCTCGACGCCGCTGTGGCCGACCTCGGGCCCAATGCCCGCGCGGTGAAGGGCTCGGTCTCTGATCTGGCCGACCTCGACCGACTTTACGCGGCGGTCAAGGCCCACCGCGGAACCCTCGACATCGTCTTCGCCAATGCCGGGGCGGGAAGCCCGCTTCCGCTCGGCAAGATCACCGCCGAGCACATTGACGAAACCTTCGACACCAACGTGAAGGGTACGATCTTCACGGTCCAGAAGGCGCTGCCGTTGATGGGCAAGGGCGGTTCGATCATCCTGACCGGATCGAGCGCCGGCACCACGGGCGCCCCGGGAATGACCGCCTACAGCGCGAGCAAGGCGGCAGTGCGCAACCTCGCGCGGACCTGGGCGGAGGACCTGAAGGGCACCGGCATCCGGGTAAACGTGCTCTCGCCCGGGGCGACGGCGACCGAACTCGCGAAGGCAGCGCTAGGCGAGGAGGGCCAGAAGGCCTACGCCTCGATGACTCCGCTCCAGCGCATGGCCGATCCGGCCGAGATCGGGGCGGCGGCTGCCTTTCTCGCGTCGGACGACAGCAGCTTCATGACTGCCAGCGAGCTCGCCGTCGACGGCGGCCTAGCGCAAATCTGACGCGCTCGCCGTACGCCGCTCCATTCGATGATTCGGAGCGCCGCAGGGTTCGGTAAACCAAAGGAGAACATATGAGCTACGCAATTATAGGATTCGGCAAGATAGGCCAAGCACTCGCCCACGCCTTTGCCCGTAAGAACATCGAAGTCGCCGTCGCGAGTCGCCGGCCGCCCGAGACGTTGGCACCGGAGGCTCGGGCGATTGGATCCACGGTCGTCCCCAAGTCGCTGCGGGATGCACTCGAGGCTGACACAATCATCTTGGCGGTTCCGTTCGGGGAACATCGCGAGATTGCGAAGGTCCTGCCGAGTTGGAAAGGCAAGACGGTCATCGACGCGATGAACTCGTTTCCAGTCCCACCTGAGGAGCTGGACGGTCTGCCGTCCTCGGCCTTCGTTGCGAAGTCGTTCACCGGCGCCAAGTTGGTGAAGGGTTTTAATCACCTGGTTGCGGCCACACTGGCTACCGATCCGATCGTCGAGGGCTGCCACCGGGTCGTCTTTCTGTCGAGCGACGACGAGGACGCGACCGCTCCCGTGGCGGATTTGGCCAAACAACTCGGATTCGCACCCGTCAAGCTGGGAA
>Ga0210394_10000564_pt1 | contig 75090 bp, 72 predicted proteins | sample IncBWC12MmetaG_FD_160121 | JGI IMG/M metagenome (GOLD analysis project Ga0210394, IMG submission 160121) | Forest soil microbial communities from Barre Woods Harvard Forest LTER site, Petersham, Massachusetts, United States - Inc-BW-C-12-M | ecosystem: Environmental > Terrestrial > Soil >... | reverse complement strand
GAGAAATTCGTGCCCACGCACTGCAATTGAGCCTGCCTTCCAAAAGATGCGACTCTTCGAGGATACCCCCAAAGCCGGCTAAATCCTGATGCCGTCCCAAGGACTGCATCTGCTCGACGATGTAGCCCCGGACACGCCCGTTTACAATGGAGCCCGTCGGGTGAGGCTCACAAGCGATGACTCTCAGGTGCTTCATGACGCGTTCGGCGGAGAAGTGCGTCACAGGAGCAGACGCAGGAACAACAGTAGGAGATACCAGATGGCTGAGGCCGACAGTTGCCATCAGCAGAATAAGAAGGAATCAGCAAGGCTTCCTTGAAGGAGACCGACGAAGCCGACGGACTCATTGGCAAGCCAAATCTTCCTCGCGCCACGAGCCCTGGAGACATCGTCTTCGCACCCTTCAATCGGGCAATTGTCCACCTTCAGGCTCGCGCAGCCAGAACCCCCCGATCAAGGACATCGTATAGGCCAGGACGGCAACACTGCCAGCCGAATAGGCAAGGTGCGTAGCAGCGCTAGGACCGGGCATGATGTTGGCGAGCTGCATGGTAAGAAGTACGCTCGATGCGCCGATCACTCTGGCTCCGATGTTGATTGCGAAACCCTCGCCGGTACCGCGTAAGTGAGTCGGATACACCCGCGGCAGATAATTCCCCCAAAGACTAAACGGCCCATTAAGCAAGAGACCGGCGAGAAAAATCCCGCACATTAGCAGCACTAGACTGTGCGTTGCGGCGAAGAAATAGACCCAGGAAAAGACAATCAAGCCCGGAATAAGGAAAATGCGTAACAGACGACGTTGGCTCGCAATTCGGACGACCAGAAAGGCAAACAGCACGCGTCCGGCAATCGTGCCGAGCTCTTGGAACAGTTGCACCTGGCTCACCGTTTGCTCCAGGAAGCGGGGCGCAACGCCGTGCAACTCCGGAAGTCCCGGCACCATGCGAGGTGTCTGTAGGATAACCCCCGAAGCCAACGCATAACTGCACGCGACCAGGAGTGTTGTAACCAACGTGGTCCTTCGCAACGATGGCCGGAAGAGCTCCGCGATACTCGGCTGTTTCAGCGTCCCTTTGTTTTTTTTCTCTTGCCACAGTGGTGATTCAGGCAAGAAAGGCCGGACGAGGACGAGTGGAATGGCCGGTAGCAGTCCCGAGAGCAAGGCATAACGCCAAGCCTCGTGGCTCATGCGGATCGCCGGAAAGTGTTCAGCGTAGGTGACGGCCACATAATAAGCCCCCGTCGCCATGAGTCCTCCGAAACCAAATGCAGCCTGCGTGTAGCCCAGGGCGGATTCACGTTGCTTAGGATTGGAGAAGAGTTCCGCCACCCAGGCAACTCCGGCGACGTTTTCGACACACACGCCGATTACGGTTATACAGCGGAAAATCAAAAACTGGGGCAGCGTTGCAGCGTAGGCCGTGGCGCACGCCGAAAAGGCGTACAAAAGAATGCTCCAAACGAGAACTCGGCGGCGGCCAAGAATATCTGTCAGGTAGCCGCCAAAGAATCCAAACACGCCGCCACACGCCAATGGGATGTAAAACACGATGCCCACCCATAGATTGAACTGAGGACTGCCTGGCTTTAGGTTCCCGAGCGCGACGAGCGCAGGCCGCACAACGAGCGGCAAGACAGTGATCTCGTAAAGGTCGAAGGCGAAGCCGAGAGCGGCGACACCGCATATGAGCCATTGAAGCGGCGTCAAGCGTGCGATGGCGGGAGCCAATTCCGGGAACTTGACCTCACCAATGACCTCGCGCCGTTTTCCGGTCAACTCCCGCAAGCACGTTTCTCCATCGTCCGGGGGCGCAGGCCTGCTGGACCTGCTCCGGTATCATTTCAATTCACGCCACCTTGTGATGCAAGTTCAAATAATTTAAGAATCGTTGAGTAATAGTCATCAATGGATTTTACGCGCAGACAATTCCGAGTTTTTCTGCTGGTTGCGCAACATCGAAGCTTCTCGCGCAGCGGAAGCCCTCTACATCATCTGCTACGAGAGCTGCGAACGTATCGGAGAGGCCGACCGGATCGCCGGATGAAGAATACAACTCGACGTTGTCATCGGCCCATCCCAGAACACAGCATAGGAGTGCCATCTGCCGGAAGGTCTGTGCAGGAACTGCTACAAGGCGTGATACTTCGTTCAGGGAACAACTTTTGCAAGTTCGAGAACTGAGAATCCAACTGACTCTGCGGCCTTGGCTAGGCTTTGTGCGAAGCGATCCCAGTGATGACTTGCGACGAGAAATTCAGCCTGTACAAGGGTCTCAAGGTCCTGTGGTAATTCTTAGGAATCTTGTCTTACGTAATGACCCGAGCCGGGGCTCCTGTGCGTTCGCCAGCATCGTATGTGAGCGACCCGAGAAGCTCGGTTGTGGGTTGGAAAAGTCCACGAACTCCGAATCAACCCCACATCCATTCCCCAGCACCTCTTTCCGGAAGGTTCCGAATTGCCGTCCCGAATGTACCGGGCGCAAGCGACGTTTCTACGATCAAGACGTTGGTCGATCACGCGCTATCTGTCGACCGGGACTATTCACCCCTCCGCGCAGACACAGGGTCCAGGCCGGCGGTCTTCCGCGCTGGGCAGTGTAACGGGCGAACCGCAAGCTATTCGAATCCCAGAGAATCGCGCTGAACAGGAAATCTACAAACAAATCCGCTTGGTGTGTACCGCGCAAAGGATGAAAGCGCGCATCCCATCACCACGCCTTCTCGACGCGCACGCGATTGTCGTGAAAGACCGCGCCTCGGCCCATGTCGGAATCGCGGTCGTCCACGGTGGCGTTGATCGTCGCGCCCGCTTTGGAGAAGCCCGGCCACCGGCCCTTGGTGCTGGCGACTACACCCGGCCGAACGGAGTCACTCACGTTCGCGACGGCAAAGAACGCGCCTCGCGCGTTCGCGACGCGCACGCGATCTCCCGCGGCAATTTGCCGTGGCGTGGCATCGTCCGGATGGATCAGCAACGTTGCCTCTCCCGATCGCCGTTGTTGCCTCGGCACGTTCGCGAAGATCGAATTTAGGAAGTAATGGTTGGCAGGTGCGATCAAAGTCAGCGGGCATTCGCGGACCAGCTTGGTATCGTGTTGCGACGTTTCGTGCGAAGGAGTGTAACCGGCAACGGGATCCATTCCGGACTGCGCCATACGATCGGAGACGAATTCCAGCTTGCCGGACTCCGTCGGAAAGGCGTCAGCGAACGGTACAAACGGATCAGGATAGTTCAGCCGCATCCACCCGCGAGCCTTGAGTTTCTCGAATGTGATACCAGCTAATGACGGATGCCCGCTCTCCAGTAGCTGCCGGGCGATCGTCTCGTCACTGTCGTACAACGCCGGCGTATCGAGGCCCATTGCTCGCGCCAGTCGCCGGAACATCTCCGTCGCCGCCAGGCACTCGCCCGGCGGCGAGACCGCTGGTTCGTTCCAGGCCAGGTATAGATGTCCGTAGGCGATCAGCAGATCACGATGTTCGATCGCCATTGTTGCCGGTAGTACGATGTCCGCGTAGCGTGCGGTGTCGGTCATAAAGTGCTCGGCTACTACGGTGAACAGATCGTTCCGTGCAAGACCGCGCAGGACCTTCGTTTGATGAGGGGCGCTCGCCGCCGGATTGGCGGCGTACACGAACAGCGCTTTGACCGGCGGATCGTCGGTCTCAAGAAGTTCTTCGCCGAGTCGCTTCGCGTCCAGCGCGCGCGTTTCCCGAGGCCTGAGATCGTCGCGGCACAGAGCGGCCCAGTTCACGCCAAAGAAGCCCCGCGTGTCGTAGAAGACGCCGCCGCCCGGGTGCCTCCAGTCGCCGGTAACGCCGGGAATGCACGTGATCGTTCGCACCGCCATCCCGCCGCCGCCGTGACGTTGCAGGCCGATGCCGATGCGAATGCCCGTCGGCCGCGTCTCGGCGAGTCGCTTGCCCAGTTCGACGATCGATTCCACCGGAAGACCCGTAATCGCGGCTGCACGGGACGGTGGGAAGTCGAGAATTCGCTCTCGAAACGCCTCCCAGCCGATGGTGCGCTCACCGATGAATTGCCGATCCTCCTTGCCTTCGAGCAGTACAACATGCAGCAGGCCGAGTGCGAGCGCGGCATCCGTTCCGGGCATCGGCGCGAGATGCCAGTCGCTCGCCGCAGCAGTTCGCGTCTGAATCGGATCGATGGAAACGATCGACGCCCCGTTCTTGTGCGCCTCCAGGATGGGTCGCCATAAATGGGGATGCGTTGACAGTACGTTCGCGCCCCAAAGCACGACGAGCTTCGAGAATCGGAACGTCTTCGGGTCCATTCCGACGCGATTGTCGCCCAGCGTGTAACCAGTGCCGAATCCGCCCGCGATCGTGCACAACGTGTATAAACCACGCGACGTGCCGAGCACGTTCCACAGCCGTTCTCCGGCGCCGTAGATGCCCTGGATCAGCCCCATGTTGCCGCTGCCCACATAGGGCCAAATAGCCTCGGCGCCATGCTTGGCGATCACCTCGCCGAGCTCCGCCGCGATCCGTTCGAGCGCTTGGTCCCACGAAATCCGGGTGAACTCGCCACTCCCCTTCGGTCCGGTACGACGCATGGGATATAGCAGACGATCGGACGAGCGGGCATACGCCGGGTAATTCACGACCTTGTTGCACAGCGATCCGCGCGTGTAGGGATGCGTCGGATCGCCGCGAAGTGCGACAGCTTTGCCGTTTTTCACGGTCACGATCCAACTGCAGGTGTCCGGGCAATCAAGCGGGCACGCGCCGCGAATCTGTCGTTCTTCGGGCTCAGGTGTCACGAGTTCAGGTAAAGGCATGTCGTTCCAACTCCATCCAGCGCCAGCCAACCCGTTGCCGAACTGCAGGTCACTTGCGCGCGAATATCTTTTCTATTTGTTGCAGGTGGTTTATGTCGTGCCCCGCAGTCATGTGGACAATATGCTCAATCGTTTCCCGTCCGCGCTCGGAATGCACTCCGTAGTGCTTCCACTGCTCCGGTGCCAGCGACTTGAGCAAGGCAAGGTTGCCTTCGCGGACCACGCGAAACTGCTCGACCGATTTGCGCGGATCGCGTTGCTCATAATGTCCTCTGGTCACCCACGAATCCTGATCGTAGGCCGCCATGGGAACACCCGGCGCGCCCAGAATCATCCTGATGCGGAACCCAATCACGATTTCGGCATCGCCAAGGTGCGCCACGATTTCGTTAACCGACCACCTGTCAGCGGCCGGGCGCTTCCGCAATTCGCTCATAGGCGCGCCCTCGATCAGCCGCTCGAGTTTCTCAGCCGTAGCGGCCTGAACTGCCAGAGGCTGCTTTCCTTCCACGTGGGCTGTGATCCGCTGAATGTACTGCTGCGCTGTTTCATTCATTGCCTTCGTCCCCCGCTACCAGACTCAAGTCTCCCCGGTGCAACGCGACGTGTCGGATACCCGGCTTCGAAGGCGACCGTGTCCCGTCATTGGGACGCAGCATCGAGACGCGTGCGCCCGCACCGTGGAGCATGGAAGTCCTCCAGTTAGCGCGCGGGCTCGGGTGTGACGTTAACCAACATGTTCGGCCGGAGATTGAGCGTCTCGACGGTAACCTTCGAGATCAAGCCGTTCACTTTGTCAGGGAGTGCCTGATCAGCGCGCTCATCGAGAATGGCCGCCAGGCTTACCCGCGGACGCAAGCGGACGTAGCGCGGCGTATTGCCGCCCACGACCATTCGATACCAGAGCGTTTCTCCCTGTAGTTTTGATTGCTCCGCGGCGAGTCCTGCCTCGAAAGCCTTGCCCGCCCCCTGATTGAGTTCCACCGTTGTGTACTCGGCTCGAGGGGTCGGAGTCGGCACACCATTTCCGCGCGAGAGCGCCGGCAGGAACTCGTAGATCCAGTTTCCCAGGAATTTGGCGTGTGGCAGGACGTTGATGAGGTTGTCCCGCTCGTCTTCGGCCGGCGACACTGGGTTGCTCAGTTCGGCGGCCGTATGTCCGAACGTCGCGTAGATGATCCACCGCTGCCGCTCAGTTGATGCCCAGACCGAATAACTGTACCAGCCAAACGTGTCCTTGGCCTGCCGGTGCCACTCGAGATGGCGGATGTACCCGGCCTCCCAATCGACCGAATGGCCTTCAAGCGCACGCATAATCGCCATGCGTGCGTAGGGACCGGGAGCCTGTTCCGTTTGCGCCGTCTGAGCGGTTGGAGCGATGAAGAGTGTCGGGAACACAGTGCCGACGAGAACCATTGCGCCAATGATGCTGATCCAACGATGTTTCATGATCTTTCCTCAAGAGAGCGGGATGGACGATGGGAATGCCCGTCTCCAAGCGCTGGATTCTAGCGACCATGAACCGACGGTTTTCGACTGAAGTCAGACGTTTTCCGCCAAAACATCACGTTCTGCTTGCTGAGGAGCCGTTCCCATTGCATATTGACCTCGAGATGTCGAAGACCGCATCAACCACAAGCTCGCGGGGAAGCGCGCGCCTCAAGCGGCGGCGAGTCATCGTTGTTGTCGTGCCTCCTATCGATGAGCTTGATCTCGTTGGCCCAATCCAAGTTTTTAGTGCCGCGAATCGCCTGGTTCGCAAGACCATCTACGAAGTCGAGATTGTAACCAATGCAAGAGATCTGAGAGTTCAGGGTGAGGGAGGACTACTCTCTTTTACTGCGCAAGGGCGCTTCCAGGATGTCAAAGGGCAATTCGACTCGCTTCTTCTCGTCTGCGGGCTAGGAACACGTTCCGCACGCGACTCGGCCCTTTTCGCATGGATGAGAAAGATGGCCCCGATGGTCCGCCGGATGGGATCGGTGTGCGTTGGGTCATTTCTATTCGCCGAGGCGGGTCTGCTGAATGGGAAGAGAGCGACCACGCACTGGAAATTCGGACGCGAATTGGCAAGCCGGTATCCTAAGGTGTACGTGGAATTCAATCCCATCTGGGTTAAAGATGGAAACATCTACACCTCCGCCGGAATCTCAGCGGGAATCGATCTGGCGCTTGGGTGGGTTGAAGAGGATTGCGGAGGCAGCATTTCTCACGAGATAGCACGCGAGTTCGTTCTGTTCTTGCGTCGTCCCGGCGGACAAGCTCAACTGAGCGCCTCCTTGTCGGCACAGGCATCGGAAATGAAGGCAATTCATGAGCTTCAGGTTTGGATTGCGGAAAACCTTCATAACAATCTGTCCGTACAGAAGCTCGCAGACCGTACCGCAATGAGCGTTCGAAATTTCGAGCGCGTGTTCACGCGCGAGTTGGGGAAGACGCCATCTCACTATGTTCTGCAAGCGCGAGCCGAGGCTGTGCGCCGGCAACTGGAGACAACGGACCAAGGCCTCAAACAAATTGCTGCCGCCTGTGGATTTGGCAGTACGGACTCGATGCGGCGTGCGTTCCTGCGATCCGTCGGAACGACGCCGCGCAAGTATCGCCGTCAGCTCCACGATCCTGAAAGGTTCTCTTAATTGCTGCAAGATTCGGCCCGGGAGCTTCCCTAGGGAGTGATTTCGATTCTCAGTTACTGTGGACTCCGCCTCCGGGGCGGCGCAAGGTTCTAATCGTGCGCGCATTGCCGAGAAATGCCCCAAGATCAGAAATCCCGAGCGCTCCAGAGCGACGCGCTCGCCAAAGTTCTTCTCCGGCGAATCATTCGGGCTGGGCACGACCTGCGTTGAACTTACGCACCTCCGCTTTCGTGCCAAGAATTGCATTCCAGTCCTTAGCGGGAGGATCGTCTTCGTGAGCCGATTTGCCCTCCGTGAGTTTTCAGCTGGCATGCGTCCTCCTGTGGTGTATCCACAGGAGTATCCCGAAAGACCTGTGGGATGTCCGACCGGACAAATGCTCTGCCCCGAAGATGGTCCGATTAGGGGCGCGATGCGCTCACAATTGTTTCTACTCGGACCGGGACCTCTAGGACGTCACCTTGGCCCAGCGGATGCGCGGCGTGCCTCGCGGCTTTGATGAATGAGATCATCGAAATTAGCATTGCCAGGACTACCCTATCTTTTGCAACGATGTCTCGGCATGGTCAATTGCGTGTGCTTGGCGAGAGTGCTCGCACAACAGTTGAGGTCAATCGTTCCATTGCGCGTAGATCGCCGGCCCGCGTGTAGGAAGTGCCTAGCCTAACGATGACTAGACGTTGAGAGGGTGAAACCAGCACATACTGACCATAGCTGCCGCGGGCCATGAAGGAGTCCGACGGCATTCCGGCGGCCACGCGCTGGTGCGCGGCGTCGCTGTTCCCTCGGTTGGTCCAAAAACCAGCTCCGTACCCATAGTCTTCGCTGCCAGGCGTGAGGCGGGAGGAGTAGTCCACCCAACTTTCTGGCAAAATGCGCTGTCCGCCGACCACCCCGTCCTGGGCGTAGAGCTGTCCCAGTCTGGCCCAGTCACGCGCAGTCGCAAAGATGTAGCTGGACCCGACTGGCGTGCCGGTGGCATCGAATTCAATGACAGGTTTTTCCATGCCAAGGCGGTCGAACAGTTCACGATGCGCAAAGTTCAGCACTGACTGGGTGTCTCCGCCAACCCTGTCACGGAGAATGCGGCTCAGGATCAGGTAGCTTCCATCCGAATACTTCCAGCGCATCCCTGGTGCTGCTGCCAGCTTCGCCTGGGCCGCGTCGGAAGCCATATCAGACGTTGTAAAGAGCATGCGCTTGGTGGGATCGAACCCGCTCAGGAAGCCTGCCTCAAGCGAGTCACCGAAGTTGGTACCACTCTTCATCCGCATGAGTTGATCGACAGTAATCGAATGCCTTGGATCTTTAGGATCTGCCCACTCCCCTACATTCGCCGGGGCTTCTGGCGACAACCGCCCCTGCCGGACGAGAATGCCAAGAAGCGCGTTGATGACCGACTTCGACATAGACCACCCGAGAAGCGGGGTCTGCGGTCCAATCCCATTTGCGTAGCGCTCCCCGACGATGTGCCCGTCCTTGACGATAACGACGGCCCTGGTCCAACGATGCGGCGGGTTTTGCGGTTCCTCAAACTGCTCGTCGATCGCAAGTCCGAGCGCGGAGTTGACTGGCTTCACGACACCGGCTCCCGGAAGAGCGTTGCTAATGATGGTCGACCCGTCGTCTGGTTCGTCGATTACGGCCGGAGGCTTCGGAGTTATCCCAACCAGAACAATGCAACCCTCGGCTTGCCGATATAAAGCATGCGAGTAGGCCATGCCTGCGATGCGCGCGCTGACGCTTCTTTGCTGCCAGTCGATGTCGTACCTCGCCACGTAGCGGAGCGGTCCGAGTGTCGGAACAATCTTGCGAAACTCTTCGCTGGCGTCCAGATGCGACACGAAGACCGAGGAGCATATCTGGTGACTCACGAGGCCTGAGGCGACTTTCAACGCTATTGCTGGACGGTAGCGCCCCACGCTCGTTGCACCAACGAAAGCGACAAGAGCAACTGCGAGAATAAGTGCCGTGAGAAGCTTGCGCGATACGATTCGGTGTGACCGGTTCATCGCAATTTTTTCTCTCATTTGCTATGAAATCAAGCGTCCTCAGGGCTCCCGGTCATGCTACAGGCTCAATCCAGAAGGGAAATCAAATCTCATGCAAGCCTGCCACGAAATCGGAGAGAAATGTACGGAAATCGTCCCGTTGGGCACCGCTGCACCGCTATCGGGCTCGATTCTCGCTACATCCAAATCAACAGATTCGCGGCGACAAGAGGTGGGTGACCATGACTGGTTCTATGGAGTACGCTGCGCCGGAACGCCTTGGCCCTCGGCTCACCAGAAGTTTCCGCGGCTTCGCTTCCACAGTGGGCAATGATTCCAGGAATAGGCTCTTTCGTTTCATCGCGGACCACCGACTGGGCATTCCTCCAGGTCCGCATATTGCTGGAGGAAGGTCCGTCCGAGGTTTAATGATCAAAAGACTAAGCCTTCGGCACTTCGCTAAGAATTTCTACTAAACGGTCTGCAATCCTCTGCTCCTCGCCGGGCTTGAGTTGCCAGACGGCAAAGCCGAAACTGTTGGGGTCGCGCGGCGGGCGGTGATTTTCGTCATGATGGTCACCGCTTGGCGCGTCTGGATTGCGCCCCCGCATGCCGCTGGCACCGGCTCCCATGCTGCCAATACCGACGGGCCTTGTGTCGGCCAGCTTCTGCATAACTTCTGCTCCGGTAGTCTTGAGTTTGGAAGGGTCGATCTGCCAGCTATAACGCGGCGTCACATTGCCGAGAGCTTGAGGGTTGAACTCTCGGGGAAGCGCAGTCACGCCGAACTTCTTCACTGCGTCGGTAATGACTTGGGCGCGCTCGTCATACATTTGTAGAGCGGCGTCGAAATCCTCGTTGACAAACATCTCCAGCGCCTTGAGCAGGCCGAAAATCGTCTCTTTGCCGATTTTACAGCAACGCCCGATGCGATCTTCCTGCGGGCTCATGTTCAGCAGCGAGTAGCGAATCAGCTCTTCTTTCCCAATCAGCACACCGGATGCCTGCGGCCCACGGATATCCTTGCCGCCGCTGAAGGCAACCATATCGAAGCCCATGGAGGGATACTCCCAGAGCCGCTCCTTCGGCGGAACATCGGCGGCGGCATCGTTGAAGGTGTACAGACCATGTGCTTTGGCGATCGCGACGGTCTCAGGGCCGCTGACCTTGCCTTTGTCCGAGAGGATGTTGGTGAAGTGGATCGCCACCGTCTTTGGATTGATGGCGGCAATCATCTCTTCGCGCGTTTCGATTTCGACCAGCTTCGCGCCGGTCTGGCGAATCTGGTGGTCAAAGGGATATCGATGACTCTTCTGGATGATGACTTCGTTCCTGGGGAAATTGCTCACGTCAGGAATGTCGCGCATGCGAGGTTCGAGGTCTTCGGTCATCATGCCCGCGTAACCGACGACCATGGCCGCGGCCGCGCCGGCGGTCACGAGGCCGGTGTAGCCGGCGGGAGACTTGCACAATCTGGCGATGAATTTGCCAGCTGCGATTTCCAGCTCGTCAATCAAGACGAAGTGCTCATTGCCTCTGCGGATCAGCTCCATGACTTCGGGCTTCATCACAGACCCGCCAATGACCGTCACTGTGCCATTGATGTTGACGAGCGGCGTCACTCCAAGCTCGGCGTAGATATCGCCGGTGGAACCAAGACCGGTTGTGATGGGCACGATGGGGCTGCCATCAATTCCGGGCACTGGCGGTTTGTGCTTCTTGCCCAAGAGACTTCGAGCGTTCGACCCAGCAGCACCGAACAAGCCTCCGGTGGCAGCTCCTAGCACGGCAAGAAATGAACGGCGACTCCAAGCAAATTTCATGAGTAGTCTCCTCTCAACCTTGGCGACGCGGGCGGATTGATGACCATCGGGCCACCTACGATTTCAATCGGCGAATCGCCAGGAATCCATTCCGCAGCCATGCATGCGCTGGAAAAAACACGTCACCCGCGCCATGGACGCGCTCAAAAACCGAACCGGCAACCCCTGGCCTGATTCACCGCCGCTGCTCTAGATACGGCACAAAACCGCGAACCTCCATCCTTATTTTGTAGACCGAAGTAGTCGCCGTGATATAGAGCGTGCGGTAGTCCTTGTCGCCCCAGGTGAGATTCGCGGGCTGGGTGGGAACCACGATGGTCCCGAGGTGGCGGCCCTGCTTGTCCCATACCCAGATACCCCCTGGCCCGGTGACAAACAGATTTCCCTTGCGGTCCACTTTCACCCCGTCGGGTACGCCCTGGCCTTTACCTCCAGGCTCCTCGCCGAAGATCCGACCGTTCTTCAGCGTGCCATCGGGAGAAAAATCATAGACGCGGATATTCCGTTGCTGGCTGTCATCTACGTAGAAGCGCTTGCCATCGGGAGAGAAAGCCAATCCATTGGGCTGCGTCAGATCTTTGGTCAAAAGGCGAACCTCGCCTTTTTCGTCGAGCCGATAAACGCCCTGGAACGGAATTTCCTGCGTTTCCCCGTGCGGCAGATCGAGCGTGGGATCGGTGAAATAAATGGCGCCGTCGGGCCCAACGACCACATCGTTCGGACTGTTGAACCTTTTTCCTTCGAAATGGTCCGCGAGAACGGTGTACTCTCCATTCGCGCCAACGCGAATAATCGCGCGTAGTACGCTCGCGCAATCGAGCAGCCGGAGTTGTCGGTCAAGCGTGCTCCCGTCCGGATCGCCCAGGGCGATCAGCTCCTCTTTGTGTCCGTCGGGATAAACTCGATAGATCTTGTTGATCTCTTCGTCGCTGACGTAAAGAAACCCGGCCTTATCCCACACCGGCCCCTCGGTGAATCCAAATCCACTCGCCACCGTTTCCAGCTTCGCATCGTGTCGTACCAGTTTCCAGAATGCCGGCGATTCCGCGCGCAATTCGAATTCGCGTGGCGGGTGTTGGGCTTGAGCGGAAGCCTGCGAAGTACAAGTGAAAAATATCGCGGCAAACCAGGCCGTCGTTCTTAAGTTGTCGCGACCCACGGGCACACTCCTTGTCCTTCTCGAAAGTCGAAAAAAACTTGTTCCGCCGAGCGATCCTTGGTTTCGTTCGGCGCTCCCCAATATTGTGCGCTCGCCACTTCCGTCAGGATCCCGCACGGGACAGCATCGTACCCTGTATTGAAACGATTAAATAGAGGGATTATCTGAGGCATTGGCAGCCGACTTGTTGTATCCTTCCGCAGCGTCCAGGTGGGTTATTCAGAGAGGTTTCACGATGACACGACCTAGCATTGTGGCTGTGGCTATCGCGATGGCATCTTCGTTTTGCGCCGGCGGCGCCCGTGCCCAGGTGGGAGAGCCGGTAGCCACGGTCCGTGTGGACGCGGCTCCTGGGCATGCCATCAACTCGTTTGATCCCGACAGCGCCCTAGGAAGCTCGATCGACGTTTTGTCGCGTACCGGAATCGACAAGGTTTACAGCCCGCACATTATTCAGGAATCCCTCTCCGCGGGATGGGGCCCGATCAGCTATCGCAACAACACCGAGCTCCGCATGGCGGCGTGGCACTGGACCGAGAACGGAACCTGGAGCGATCCAGCTCACAAGAGCGGGTATTTTACCGGCAGCACCGAACTGAAGGAGCCGACCCGCTACATCCTCTCCTACGCGCTGCCACATCGTGGGTTTTCGACCAGTGGTGACCGACCGATTCAAGGGCCCACGCTCATCTACTGGAAGAGCAATCCGTACCTTACTTCTAAATTTACGGGCGAAAGCGATGCGCTTCATCCGCAGTGGGTCGTCGTGGACCTAAAGTCCGAGAAAGCAGTAAACGCGATGCGCATTGCTTGGGCCAGTCCATACGCCACGACCTATAGCGTCCAATACTGGATCGGAAAAGATCCGCTCGATTTCGATCGCGGCCCCCAAGGCGAATGGAAAACCTTTCCGTCGGGTACGCTGACCAGCTCTTCAGGTGGCGCGGTAACTCTCACGCTGGCGGAAGCCCCGGTGCCCGCGCGGTACTTGCGGATTTGGATGACAGAATCGTCGAACACCTGCGATGAACACGGTGCGGACGATATCCGTAACTGCCGCGGATACGCTATAAAAGAAATCGAGGTTGGCGCCAGCGATGCAAACCATGAATTCATCGCAGCAGCAGAGGGCCCTTCCGAAAAAGAGACGTTTTCTTATTGCACGTCTTCCATCGACCCCTGGCACTCGGCGGGTGATGTCAACGCCGGCGGAACCCGCCAACACAGCGGCTTCGATCTGTTTTTCACCAGCGGCCTGACCAACAGTCTTCCCGCATTGATTCCCGTGACCATGCTCTACGGCACGCCGGACGATGCGGCAGCCCAGATCGCGTATATCGAAAAGCGAGGGTACCCCATCGCGGGGATCGAGTTGGGTGAGGAGCCGGACGGAAAGCACGCTCTGCCAGAAGACTACGGTGCGTTATATCTCCAATGGGCCGCAGCCATTCACAAGGTAGATCCGAAGCTCAAATTGGGAGGGCCGATTTTCGAGGGCGTCAACGAAGATATTACCGTGTGGCCCGACGCGCAAGGCCGGAAGTCCTGGATGGGTCGCTTCGTAGCGTATCTGAAAGCGCACGGCCGCATTTCCGACCTCTCTTTCGTATCGTTTGAGCACTACCCCTTCGAGCCGTGCACCATCACCTGGAAGACTCTGTACCAGGAACCGCAATTGACCAAGCACATTCTGGACGTATGGCGGGCAGACGGCGTACCGAAGAGCGTTCCGCTATGGATAACCGAAGACCACCTCGCGGCTAGCCTCACAGGCCCTATGAGTACGATCTTCGCGGCGTTGTGGCTCGCGGACAATGTCGGCTCGTTCTTTGAAGGCGGCGGGGCAGTTTTCTACCACTCGCCCATCCAGCCTGAGCCGGTGCGCGAAAGTTGTCTCGGTTGGGCCACCTGGTCAAATTTTGTAGCCGATCGCGATTACAACATCACCGGATACACATCCCTGTACTTCGCCGCCCATATGATCAATTTGCAGTGGGTCCAGCATCGTTCAGGAGTGCATCAACTGTTCCCGTCGTCGACCGGCATCAACGACGGCGAGGGCAACGTGCTGGTTACCTCTTACGCGGTGCATCGCCCGGATGGACAATGGGCGGTGATGCTGGTCAATCGCGACGAAAATAGCCCGCACACCGTGCGCGTCGTTTTTGTCCATTCAAAGAACCAACGCAAGGCATCTTTTTCAGGCCCGGTCACGTTAGTGACGTTCGGCAGTGAACAGTATGTGTGGAAGAATGATGCGGAGAACAGTCATGCCGATCCCGACGGGCCGCCGGTTAGCACGGCTGTGCCGGAAACGCGGGACCGCACCTTCGTTTTGCCAAAAGCTTCTATCACGGTGCTTCGCGGCGAGGTTGCCGGGCTCATGCGATAAGCGGAGCGGCCCTGGCGCCGTCGTTAAAAGCCCTAGACGTTGCGTCCCGATAGGTTGAATGAACGAGCCGGGTCGTCCGCGCTTTCGTCTTGAACATCCATGCCGCAGCAATGGGACGCGCGTGGGCGCAGGGAGTCGGCGGCTTTCCCGTTGCGGCGTTACTTCTGACTTTGACATCCTCCTCGCCATTCATGGCGAGGATTCCGACGGCGAAACCATGAGATTCGCATGGTCGCTTCGGCGGGTTCCTGCTTCACAGATCAGCCTAACAGCGCCGCATCTCCACAGGCTTCACCTGGGGCCTTGCCTGGCCCTAGGTCCATTGGGTTTGAAATATCCCATACAATGTGACGTCCTATGTGATGTTACATGAGAAGGATCGTTCTCGACACCGCGGTGCTGGTCGCCGGACTTCGCACACCATTGGGTGCGGGAAACGCCGTTCTGCGGTTGGTCGCCAAGCGGCGGCTGGTGGCTTTGGCGACGCCGCCTCTTTTTTTGGAGTATGAGGACGTGTTGAAGCGTCCCAAGCATCGGCTAGCGCATGGCCTAGCGCCCGAGGCGATTGAAGAATTTCTGGCGGAATTAGCCGCGTTGATCGAGCCGGTCGAAGTTCATCTTCAATGGCGGCCGCAGTCCCGGGACCCGAATGACGAGATGGTGCTCGAGGCCGCGAGCAATGGCCGGGCGGATGCGCTTGTGACTTACAACGTCGCAGACTTTGCCGGGCCCGCGGAGCGGTTTAGGATTTCTCTACTGCGTCCGGGCGACCTGTTAAAGAAGGTGAAGCCATGAGCAAAGCTACCTATCCATTGAAGCTTCCCCTCTCCATCAAGAAGGCTGCCCAGCGGCTCGCGAAAGAAGATGGCGTGTCGTTGAACCAATGGATCGCGGCAGCGGTCGCCGAAAAAGTTGGAGTGGTGGAAACCGCGGCCGACTTCTTCAAGAAGCGGGCAGGCAAGGCCGCCGGGGAAGGACTCATGAAGTTTCTTCGTACCGCACCCAAACTCGCGCCCGAGCCGGAAGACACACTCCGATAGGCAAAATCAAATTCCCCGACGAAGCAGGACTTGGACGGCGCACTCTATGGACCTGTCCACGGTTCGAGTGGGCCGTTGCCGGCTAGTAACGGAGAAAGCTTTGCGTTTGAGTTTCTCGCGGGAGACCGTATCCGCTTCGAAACCCGCCCCACGAAGGATTGACGGGTATTCTGTTGGAAGTCATCGTCGTCACCAATTGCGGCCGCATCTGTTTGGGCCGCAAAAAAAAAATCAAATTCAGCACGGTCTTTGCTGGCCAAGCGGTCGGCATCAAAGAAGTTCACGATCGTTAGCTTTATGGATCATGATTTGGGATACTTCGATCTGGAGACCCGCGTGTTGGAACCGCTGGAAAATCCCTTCGGCCCAAACGTGTTACCTATGTAGCCGATACGTTGTGTAACCCATGTATCCGGGCCGGACCCGCGGGTGAAATCGTCCGTGCGCAATCAAGAAGCGCGGCATAGGCGATCGCTTCCTGCGAAGGGGAACGCCATCGTCGGACAACGCTCCTCAACGCTTCCGCCTGGACTTTTTCTCACTCCAGTCTCGACGCCCAGGTTTCGGGCTTCACGGTTAACGGCGAATGCCTTCGACAGCGGAGGAGCACCGACAAAGATCGCAACCGGTTGGCCCCCGAGTTCCGGCTCAAGACGGACGACGGCTTGCACCGGAAAATTTGGAACGAATAGAGATGCGAAAGGCAACGTGTGTCCCCTGAACTTGGGAGAGGAAAGGGAAAAAACAGGACTTTCTAGCTGCTTCTGGTGTCCGGGGACATCGAGGCGCCCGGCGCGCATACGTGGATGGTTTGGCGGCGGCACCTGACTGAATTTTCGTCGCTGCTTTTGGTTGAGGCCGATATGAAAAAAATGAATGGCATTACTGGAAGAGCGGCGAAATCGCTTCTTGGCGTCGTGGCGTTGATGGTCCTGCTCGTGGCCGTGGCCGCGTCATCGCGGGGACAGGAACAGATTTCTAAGCGGGGTATAGTTACGCCGCTCGCGAGTGCCAATCTCGTTTTCGACGGCGAACCCGCGTGTCTCAAAGTTGCGCGCGAGAACGGCGATCCAGACAAAGGTGCATCAACTTTCCTTCTCGAAGCTCCTTCCGGGTGCGTGGTTCCCGCCCACTATCACACGGCGGAAGAACAATTGATGGTGGTCCGGGGCGACGTGCTCACCGGGATGGACGGCATGGCGGAAGCGACGCTTGGCCCCGGCGGCTTTGCTATGATGCCCAGCAAAGCCATGCACTGGTTTACCTGCAAATCAAAGAATACTTGTCTGATGTTCGTGACGTTCGACCGCACCTACGACATCGTGTGGGCCAAGCAAGCGAAGTAGCGCTCATCGCAGTGCGCCGTCAAATTCCGCGCGGTCAATCATCATTTTTTTTGGAAACGCGTTCCTCGTTATCCAAGTTGGCGATTCCCGGGCGCATCGCTTGGAACTTTCCGCGAAAGGTCAGACAACGGAGATATCGTCGTTGCGGTCATAAGAGAATCGCAATCATTCTAACCCTGCAGTCGCAGGAGAGAGAGCTTCTGGGCAGTGTAGAATGGGCTATCGATGCGCGGCCCAATTGGTCTTTGCCTTTTGCTGCTGAATTTTGTGATTGTTCCGCTGAGTGCCGCGCAGTCAGCGGAATCGGGGGCCCCCGAAGCGAATCCCGGTCGGCCTACTGTCTCGACGCCGGCGACACTCACGCCAGCGGGTTATCTACAGTTTGAGACAGGTGTCCTGGGTGCGAGTCACTCGCCTGAGTTCTCATCGCGTTACGGCCTCAACGAAGTGATGAAGCTGTCCGTCACACCCCGCCTCGAATTTATCGCGTCTGCCGAGCCGCTTGTTCACTACCGTACCGATGGCACAAGTGCGAACGGCACAGCGGAGGTATTTCTCGGCGCGCAGGCCGTGGTGAGTCATGGCGAAGGCTCAAAACCGACAATCTCGGCAAGCTATTTTCGGCGCGTCTATGACGGAGGAGTGCCGGAGGTTGATTTTGGAAGTCCTCGCAATTCTTTTCTCGTTCTTGCCAGCGCGGACGTTAAGGGATTTCACTACGACGCAAATGCGATCTTCAACGAGCAAACTCAAGAGACAGTGCATAGAGTTCAGTTCGGCCAGACACTTTCCATTTCACATCCTATCGCTGGGAAGTTCTCCCTTTCGGGTGAAATCTGGCACTTCACACAACCGTTCCTGCGCGGCTATGCCGTTGGGAATCTTTGGGCAGTGAGCTATGCTGCCCGGAAAACGCTCGTCTTCGATGCAGGTTTCAATCGAGGGCTGACCAGCACTTCGACGCGCTGGGAAGCATTCGTCGGCTTCACTTATTTGTTTCCGCACCGTCTCTGGTAAGAGGGCCCGCATTATCTGAAGTCAGCTCTGGGGGCCTAACGTTCCGCGGCGCAACGCGCGCTCCTTCATGAGTGCGAAGAAAACGGGCACGAGAATTAACACATGGATCGTGGATGTGATCATCCCGCCCACGAGAGGCGCGGCGATGGGTTTCATCACGTCTGCGCCGACGCCTGTTTCCCACAGAATCGGAATCAAGCTGGCGAGAACAACGCAGACGGTCATTAGTTTCGGTCTCAGGCGGTGGACAGCCCCCTCGATCACTGCCGCCTCGATGTCTTCGTGGCGCACCGGAACGCCGGATGTGAGCCGCTGATTAAGGGCTTCGTGAAGATACACAACCATGACGACTCCGGTCTCAACGGCAATGCCAAAGAGCGCGATGTAGCCGACCCATACCGCTACGCTGAAGTTGTAGCCCAGCAACTTCTGCAGAATCAGGCCGCCCGTCAACGCATAGATCGTCGGGAAAATGAGGACAGCCGCCTCGGTGACGGAGTGAAACACCACGTAGAGCAACATAAAGATGACAAAAAAGACCATTGGCAGAATGAGTTGTAGCCGCTCTTTTGCCCTGAGCTCGAACTCGTACTCGCCCGACCATTTGTAGGTAAAGCCCGGAGGCAACGCGAGTTTTTGCTTGAGCAAATTGCTCGCATGATCGACGAAGCCGCCGTAGTCTTTCGTGTTCAGATCGATGTACACGTAGCCGGTCAGCGAGCCGTCTTCATCGCGGATCATGGACGGTCCCCGAGAGAACGAGATTTTCGCGACATCGGAAACCGGAATCTGTGCGCCCGAGGGCGTGCCAATCAGGACGCGCAGCAATTCCTCGACGTTGTCCCTGAAGTCGCGGCTGTACCGGACATTCACGGGATACCGCTCGCGGCCCTCGATGTTCTCGGCGACCATTTCGCCGCCGATTCCCGAAGTGACGGCCTGCTGCACATCAGCAATAGTCAAGCCGTAGCGACCGGCCTCTCTACGGTTCACTTCGACGTTGAGATAAAAGCCTTGCGAAACGCGTTCCGCGAAGATGGAGCGCATCTCCGGAATCGTTGTGAGGATTTGCTGCACTTGCGCGCCAACCTGCTGGATGCCCTCAAGGTTTGGCCCCTGAATCTTCAAGCCAAGAGGCGTCTTGATGCCTGTCAATTCCATATCGAGACGGTTTTCGACCGGCATGGTCCAAGTGTTGGACAACCCAGGAAACTGGAGTTTCGCGTCCATTTCTTGAATGAGCTTTTCGTAGGTCATCCCCGGCCGCCACTGACTGCGCGGCTTTAGCATGAGCGTCGTGTCATACATATCGAGTGGAGCATTATCGGTCGCACTGTCGGATCGCCCGAGGGAACCGAAAACGGTTTCGACTTCCGGGAACGTTCGAATAATCCTGTCTTGCTCCTGGAGCAATTGCGACGCCTGCCCGCTAGAAATTCCGGGCAATGCTGTCGGCATGTACAGAGCTGAACCTTCATACAGTGGCGGCATGAATTGGCTGCCGATGTAAAGCGCGAGCGGAAGAGTGACGATCAGAAAGAGCAGGTTGAGCAGCAAGGTGGTTTTGCGGAACCTCAAGCACAGCCGTAGAACCGGCAAATAGATAGCTTGGGTGATTCTTGAAATGGGATTGCGCGATTCAGGTAGCAGCCGTCCTCGGATGAATAGAATCATGAGTACGGGCACGAGCGTGATCGCCAAGACGGAGGAGAAGCCAACGGCGAGCGTCTTCGTCCACGCCAACGGGCGAAACATGCGTCCTTCCTGGGCTTCCAGTAAAAAGACAGGCAGGAAGGAAACCACAATGATCACCAGCGAAAAGAAAATAGCGGGGCCAACTTGTTTCGCTGAATCCAACAGGATTTTCCGCCTCTGGGGCTCAGCAAGAGGCTCGGATTGAAAGGATTGGTGCTCTGAAAGCTGCCGGTATCCGTTTTCGACCATGACGATGGCGGCGTCCACGAGAACGCCAATCGCCAGAGCCAAACCGCCGAGCGACATGATGTTCGAGGTGACGTGGAGGTAGTACATCGGGATGAAGGCTGCGAGCACGGCGATAGGTAAGGTCAGAATCGGAATCAGCGCGGAACGGAAGTGGAACAAGAAAATGATGATCACGATGCTGACGATGAGGGCCTCTTCGAGCAGGTCGCGTTGCAGAGTTTCAATGGAGGCGTGAATTAGTCCCGAGCGGTCGTATCCTGCGACCACTTCCACGCCCGGTGGCAGCGAGGGTTTGATTTCCAAGAGTTTCTGCTTGATGCCTTTGATGACCCTGAGGGCATTCGTCCCGTCGCGCATCACGACAATCCCGCCAACGGTTTCCCCTTCACCTTGCCACTCGGCAACGCCTTCCCGAATGTCCGGCCCGAACGTAACCGTTCCCAAATCGCGGACGAGAACCGGCGTGCCGTTCTTGGTGGCTACAGGAACGGTTTCTAGGTCGTTCAGGGAACGTAAATAGCCGAGTCCGCGAATCATGTATTCCGCTCCGCCCATTTCGAGCAGCCGTCCACCCACTTCGTTCGTACTGGCCCGCACTCTTTCGATGACCGTTGAGAGCGGGATTCCGTAAGCGCGAAGTTTGTCAGGGTCCATGTTGACCTGGTACTGACGCACGAATCCGCCAATCGTGGCTACCTCGGCCACGCCGGGAACCGTTTCGAGCTGATAGCGCAGGTACCAATCTTGCAGGCTGCGCAAATCGGCTAAACTGCGTTGATGGCTGTGGTCCACGAGCGCGTATTCGTAGACCCAGCCTGCGCCCGTCGCGTCCGGCCCGATGACGGGATGCACGCTCGAGGGCAAGCGACCCGTGATCTGTTGCAAGTATTCGAGAACGCGCGAACGCGCCCAATACAAATCGGTTCCGTCCTCAAAGACGACGAACACGTAGGAGTCGCCAAACATGGTTTGCGCGCGCACGGCCTTTACGTGCGGTGCAGCAAGAAGCGTCGTGACAATGGGATAAGTGACCTGGTCTTCGATGAGGCTAGGAGGTTGACCCGCCCACGGCGTGTGGATAATCACTTCCACGTCGGAAATGTCCGGCAACGCGTCGAGCGGAATGCGCCGCAGGGCCCAGATTCCCGTGAGCACCAGCAGGAGTGTTCCCATGAAAACGAGGAAACGATTTTGCGCGCACCAATCAATCCATCGTGAAATCACGTTACATCCCTCCTGTGGCGCTTACGCTCAATTGCTTGGTCGCGATGGGTTGCCCATTCTTTTTGGCGAGAATGGTGACTTGCCAGGTTCCGCCGCTTTCCAGCTGTCCCGAGCCCTCGTAGAGCCCATTGCCCTTGTCGCTGAAAGTGACAGGTGTACGCATCGAGGCCATGCCCATCGCGGGCATCGCGGGCATAAGAAACGTCACGGTGACTTCCGCGCCGACGACGGGTGCTCCACTCGGATCGGTGAGTTTCACGCGGAACACGTTGTTTCCTTTCCGCGGTGTGGCCGGGTCAGAGCTTAATTCGACATTTCCTTGCGGAGCGCTGGTAGTAGACGCCGCTCCCGCGCCAGGTGGAGGTGGAACGAATGAACCGAGTGCAGCCTGAAGCTGGCTCTCGGAGTCGATCAGGAAGTTTGCGGAGGTAACAATTTGCTCGTCCGCTTTCAACCCTTTGAGAACGACAAAATCGTCACCCACGCGGGTGCCCAACTGCACCTCGCGCGGCTCGATGTAGCCGTCGCTACGCTCGACAAACGCAATCGCGCGGGTGCCGGACTGCAGGACGCCGCTTGCGGGGACAACAAGCTGGCTTCCCATGGGGACCTTCAGACTCACGTTGACGAACATGCCGGGTTTGAGTTGCAGTCCAGGATTAGAAAAGACAACGCGCACTTTGGCGGTCCGCGTATCCATATCCACCTGCGGATAGATAAAGTCCACGCGGCCAGTGAACGTCCGGCCAGGATAGGTATTCAAGGTGAGGACTGCAGGAGCGCCGATCTTTATACGTTCGAGATCATTCTGAAAGACCTGCGCCTGAACCCAAACGGTGGAAAGGTCGGCGACCGTATAGAGGCGCATTTCCGGCTGAACGGCAACGCTAGGCAGGGCATTGCGTTCGGTGATGTAACCGGAGGCCGGCGAATCGACCTCAAGTTCCTGTTGCACCTGGTCGGTGGATTCGAGGCGCGTGATTTCTTTTTGCGGAACGCCCCACTGCTTGAGACGCTCCGCAGCCGCGTCGAGCAGCGACGCTGCGCCAAATGCGACACCTTGAACCGTACTCTGCGCCACTCGCTGCTGATTCTGCCTGGCGACTAAGTATTCCCGTTCGGTGGCCACTAGATCGGGACTGTAAATTGTGAATAGCGGCTGTCCTTTCCTGACGTATTGGTACGTGGCATCGGCAAAGACTTTCTGGATATAGCCGGAGAACCGCACTTGGACGTAGGCCAATCGCCGTTCATCCACAGCGACACTGCCAGTGGTGCGGATCTCGTCTGCGACCAATTTCCGTTCGACCTTGCCCGTTTTCACACCGATACTCTGCAAACGTTGCGGAGAAATCTGCACCGGAACCAGCGGCGCTTCTGTAGCTCCAGGGGCTGGGGCCATCGAATCGGTTATGGAATCCGCCTCGGCGGAAGTGTCCTTCTTGGCTTCCATGTCCGCCAGGGGCTTCGCAGCGCGATAATGCCGCCACAATCCAACGAGGACCACGGCGAGAACGATGTTTCCGATCAACGCCAGTAAAAATCCTGTGCGATACGTTTTCATTGCTTCGCTCCTTGTTCATGCAACGAGAGTCCAGTGAGTTGTTCGAGCCGCGCGATGGCAGTCTCGTATTCGGCGAGGTTCTGCCAGTAGTCCTCGTCAAGATGTAGGACATCGAGAAACGCCGTTAGCAGCGCCTGAAAATCCTGTTTGTTCGATTGGTAGGCCGCGAGACCTGATTGAAATTCCGAACGCGCCTGAGGGGACAGCCCTTCGCGGTGAATCTTGAGCAGTTCGGAGGTCTGGTGCACGATCACATATTGCGACCGCAAATCACCAGCGAGTTGCTGCGACTGCGCCTGGAGTTCGCTTCGCGCACGAAGCTGCTGTGATTCGGCCTGGGCCAGTTCGGGGCGCTGTTTGCGACTGCCATAGATCGGGACCTTGATGCCGACGCTCAGCATGTAATAGGCGCGGAATTGGGCAGGGTCGGTGCGTTGCCACATGTACTGCACGTTGAAGTCGGGATAGAAGTCTTTGCGGGCGAGGTCCACTTGCAACGACTGCTTTTCGATCATCTTCTGCGCGCCAGCCATTTCCGGATTCTGCACTTGCGCCATAGCCAAGAGATGGCCGTAGGTTTGCGCGAGAGGTGTCTCCGTGAGATCGGCTGGTTCAATGTCCGGTGATTCCTGCGAACGGTTGAGAAGTTGCTTGAGCTGGGCTTCGAGCTTGCCAACCTGAAGATGATGCATGGCGATTTCGCGAAGCAGCTTCGTTTTTTGGAGTTGCGCCTGGAGAACGTCCTGCTGCGTTCCCAAGCCGGAACGGTAGCGGGCGTCGGCGGCCTGTTCCACGTACTTGAGCAACTCGCCGTCCTCTTCGAGGATGGTGAGCGTTTTGGAAAGATACGCGAGCTGGAAATACGTGCCTTTGAGCTCTGCGAGGACGGCGCGGCGCACGGACTCGATTTGTTGCTGCGAAACATCCGCGTCACGTCTCGCAATCTCGCCCTTCAAGCGCAACTTGCCTGGGTATGGAATGTCTTGCGAAACACCGAGGCCAAGGTAGGCGAAGTCGCTGTTGGTGTAGCCGGCAAAGGGGCGGGGACTGCCAACGCTGAGATGCTGCAAATTGAATTGCGGGTCGGGCAGCGTCGAGACTTGCGTTGGAATTTGCTTGGCCGCCTGCCAGCCTTGCCGCGCCGCCTCGATCTGCGGATTGTTCTTCTCCGCTTCTGCGAGCAACTCGGAGAGTGGAGTGATCGGCCCCGTGTGCGATGTTGGGGACTCCTGAGCAAAAACATACGCGTCTAGAACAACAGAAAGCAAAATCACAGAAATAGTTCGACCAATAGCTGCGCACGACAAACGGGCAGCGAATTTCGTTCTCGCTATCGAAAACATCTTTTTCTCCTAAATATATGGATCGAAGCCGCGGACTGTCGGTGAGTCACCCGAAAGGGCCTCGACCGAAAGAGGTCGGCGGGTTAAGTGGACTGTGGAGACGGAAAAAGAGACAAGCCGGTGTTTTGCCGCACCGCTGAACAGCGGATCAGATCAGGAGGGAAGAGTGAAGGGTGTACAGTTCGGGAGGAGAATGTGTCGGAGCCTCGAAATCCAAGCGAGATGCTTCGGGGGAAGTTACTAGCTGCGGTGAAACAAGAATATCGGTCACAACCATCACGGGCGCTTGGAGCGTCACGTGCGAGGCAGGCAGAACGTTCGGAGACTGCGCGGAAACCATACTCTTGCAGCAATCGTGACTCTGATTGGACGGATCGCAGGGCATGGAGCCGCAGCACTTCATACTCTCTTGGTCTTGCGTCATTGCGGACGTGCAGTCCGCAAATTGCAGGCCCAACAGGGTGACGACGGCCAAAACTACTATTAGTCGCTTGCCCATAGTGCTAAATCGAATCTAAGTGGATTAGACGCCCAAGTCAACGGAAGGATACACGGAAGGATACACAGATATTCGAGGACCACACCCTCTATAGGTTATTCGGGCCGCGTCATTTCTGAGGGCCGAGCGCGCGCAGCACGGTGACGAGAGTTACGTTGCCTCGGAACGCCCGGCGTGCAACGGGATCCCGCTAAACGTGAAGTTGACAAACGGTTGACAAAATGTTTTTTTCATTTTTGCCGATGACCTACAGCATGCCGGTTACTTGAGATTCCGGATGACCTCACTGATGATCAGGTCCTGGCATGATTGTTAGTTCCAGATTGCTCGTTCCGTACAAAATCGATGCTAAGCGCGGAGATCACTTCCTACAAGCCGCCGTCACAGGACAGTTCAGGACTGTTTCTGGATTTCTCCTGGGTTTAGGGGGAGACCGGAAGTAATGCCTCCGGGTTGGCAGATTGCTCCCGATAAACGCGCCAGCAGTGATCGACAAACGCTGGCACGAAGCCGACCGGGAGTCAGCACGCCGGTTGTGGCCGGGGTGATGAAGCAAGCAGCTCAAAACTAATCTGTTTCGCATCCGTTGCGATTGCGGCATCATGACGTTCTGTTATGCGCTACGCCTACTGCATCAACGCAGCCGACGACTTCAACGCAATCATCGATCTGGCCTGTGAGGCAGAGCAAGCCGGATGGGACGGGTTCTTCGTTCCGGACGGAATCGCTATTGACGTTCCCAACCTGGGCCCGCTGCCGCTCTTTGACCCATGGGTTGTTCTCGGTGCGATTGCGGCGCGTACGTCCCGTATTCGTGTCGGCACTATGATTACTCCAGTCCCGCGCCGGCGTCCGTGGAAACTCGCCCGCGAGTGCGTCACGGCAGATCACCTGTCCGAAGGCCGACTGATTCTTTCGGTGGGCTTAGGCGCGGCGCGAGATGACGCGGGATTCTACAAAGTTGGTGAGGCGATGGATTTGAGAGTACGCGCCGAACGGCTCGACGAAGGTCTCGCCATCATTGACGGGCTATGGAAGGGAACAGCACACACGTTTGCCGGTAAGCACTTTCGACTCGAGGGTATGACGATGATTCCGTCGCCGGTACAGAAGCCGAGAATTCCCATATGGGTCGTCGCCGTCTGGCAGAAGCCGAAGTCCATGCGGCGGATGCTGTCATGGGATGGTGTCATTCCCCAGAAATACGACAGCTATGATCCCCTATCCCCGGACGAAATACGGCAGCTTCGCGCCTATGTTGCCGAGCATCGCATCGGGCAAGGTGCCTTCGACATCATTACAGGCGGGTCGTCTGCCGGAATGAAAACCCAACGTTCTCCGGATATCGTCCGGCCGTATGTGGATGCGGGCGCGACATGGTGGATTGAAGGAGACATGGCCGCGGATACCGTTCAGAAATGCTTCGACCGTGTCCGGAAAGGTCCCCCAATCTAAAGCCGCGCACGGCTGCCCGTCAGTTCACCGTTTCACCAGATCGTTGAGGAGCCGTCCCAGGGGCTGCGGCCGAAGGCTTGATCGCAACGATACACAACATCATTGGGTAGCTAGCCGTTTTCGACGCGCGCCTTTATATCCGAATACGCCGTATCGATGAGCCTGCTTAGCGCTGTGGCGTTTGTGGCCGTTCCCGGTCTCAGCTTCACATGACGCATGAACTTGCCGGTGCCTTGCAACAAACGAGCCGGATCCGGCAGTGCTGCGCCGTGAAAAAACCCAACGTTTACGTGCGAGGTGAATACATTCACATAGCCGAAGGGCGCGTCTCCCAAACATGCAACCGGACAGCCGTCATGCAAAAGCTCCCGGACTTCGTCCCCGCACTTTCGCATCACCTCAAACCACTGATGCGCGATGGTTCCCAATTCACCTGCATGCTCTTTCATCCAGGCATCGATGCCGGGATCCCGCTCGAAAGCGCCGTTGAATCGCAGCAATTCCGTTCTCATCGTCGCTCGCCTTTCTGCTTTGGGGGTCAATTCCGGGGCAGCGTAACTCTTGGTAACCATGCTGCGCGAGGAAGATCTCTCAAAAACCGCTTTGTCAACCGTTTGTCAACTTCACGATTAGCCGGATCATCAGTTGAGACACAGTTCGCAAGCCCATGGATCACACTAGGTGGTTCCTTGAAAGTTGTGGCGGAGCAAGTTTCTCGCGGAGCCCGGCCAGTGGAGCATCGCTTAAGAGGCAGGGCCAGCAGAACAATCAATAACAGCCAGGCGAGCTCCCCATGCTTTGTTCTTCAGTAGGCTGAAACTACGCGACGGGATTGCTGTGCCGTCATAGCGCTATTCTAGCGGAAAGAACGGCGCGTGCAGTTGATGTTGTGACATCGCCATGGCACTCACCACTCCGAGAATCGGCTTGTCTCACAGCGGTGATCCGGCTTTTCACATTCAAAGGTCAGGCACTCCGTGAACGCGCATGGCTCGCAGCTTGAATTCAGCGCGAAGTGCGAGCGTATTATCGTGGCCTGGACTAGGCACCTTTGCTGAGGCTTTGCAGTGGAAGACGATCCTCTCCGACTCCGGATCGAGCGTCGCTTGGCCCTCGATTTGCTTTGGGAAATGAAACTCCACGCGCGGCTCTTCCTGATCATTACCGTCGAAAAACCACACGCGTTCCAGGTCGAGCGTCGTGCCGTTCGCTAACTCCAGGAACACCGTGTCGTGCAAATCTTCCTTTGCGGCCCGGAGAATCCGCAGTGGCTCGCGTCCTTCAATCACAAGAACATAATCCGGCAGTTCATCCACCCGAAGTGGTTCCGCGGTTAGCGCGGGATTACTTAACTGGCGGAGACGCTGTTGTGCCAGGCGGATCGTCTTTGAGGACCACCAAATCACGGGAACTTTAGGTTGTGGTTTGCTTCGACTGATCTGAATGCCGGGAATTGGACTCGCGGTATTGGCATTTACAGGCGCATCGGTCACCATGCCAGTCTGAGGGTCAGTGTGGCGTGAAGTATGCTCGCGCTCTAGCTTGACTCCCGAGGGGCTCCACGGGGAATCCTGCAGGATCCGAGAAACATCCGCCAGATTCCACTTTGCCGGCACCTTGTCCCAAGGCGATCCACCGAGCGAACCGTAGAGGGTCAGCAAGGCAACGAGGATAATGCGTGTCATCATCGCCCGATTGGACGCGACCTTGACGGTTCCGATGCCAGCGTCAACGGTAAAGTTGTAATGTCGAATCTTGCCAAGCTTCGGCGGTCCCAGTACTTCAAATGTACGACGTTAATCGAGCCCAAGGCTGGTCGAGGTACCGAGGCGTGCATTCGGCAACTTGTCAAAACTTGGCGCTACGCGCTAATCCTTAGACTTAGAGAGAAGTCGGAATCGTGCGCTGTCGATATCGGAATAATCCTGAAATACGCGTGTGTTCATGATGTCATAGAGGTCTTGTCGCTGAGGAAGTCTTACTACGAACGTATTGTTCGGCGATTCCTTGCGCATCGAGGAGAAGAGTTTTTCACGTGCGTCATATGAGGCCTGATTCTTATATTCTGTGAGCAGAATGACCTCCCTGTCGCTCTCCCGGCTGCCTTCTTCTGCAATGCAGTGATAGCTCAGGACAGCACCCTGGCGTTTGGCTTCTTCCCGTACGCGCATCCAGCTGTCGTCCAAATAGCCGAGTGTAATGCCCAACATTCCGGGTTTCACTTTAATGGATTCCATCGTCCAGACCGGCTTTTCGTTATCCGCAACGCTTTGCGCACCGCCCCCGGCCACACTGAAGAGATAGAAGAGCAAGAGGCCTGCGAATATACGTCTTTGCATGAGTACACCTCCATGTATATTCAAACCGACAGTAGCAGCAACTGGAGCAACATCCAAGCGCGATTTTTCGGTGTTTACAGCTGGTAAGTTCGCGTTACGGGACATCTCTAAGACTAGGCTCCAGTTGGGACGTGTGTGGCCATCCGCCCAGTAGATGAAGCGCCAAAAATATGGCGACGACAAAAAAGAGCGCTCCCAAGCAAGACAAAGCGAGACGGACCGAAGGGGACATCAAATCCGCGACAGTCTTTCCACGCCCTCGTCGCCCAGACCAAAAGTCGTAGACTCTCCCGGTTGCACCAGCGACCAGAAGGTTTAGCGCAGCGCCCACGAAAACGAAGACGAAGACCCACCCAATTTCCATTTGCTTGTAGAGCCTAGCAGATATCGGCTGCGTCAATGAGCCGTTAGGGAAGCGCATCAGCGGAACAACCACGGCCCGTATGGACGTCCCTTCACGAGCTCTCGGGCTTCCGCCTCTATGCGCGCATTCTCGGCACCCATAGCAGCTTCTCCGTCAAACATTGTGTGCAGGTTTTTGCACGATAGGTATGGATATCGTTTGTAGGACCAGCGAACGATGAAGTACAGCCCAGCAGCAGACCCAGTCGTCACGGCATATCTCTAGAAGCCCGGGTGCCAGGCAGCGGTTAAACCCGCATTCACCAAGACCCATGACAAACTGATGATTGCCAGAACAATCTTGCGCTTTCGAAAGAATACAAAAGCCAGCGTAGCCGCTAAAAACCAAAAACAAAATACCTTCGCGATACTCGCGGGCGTAAAAGCGTGTGCAACTCATGATGAGCAACACCGTTACGGCCGAGCCGATGAAGACCCAGTGAATAAGCCTTACAGGCGTTGCCTTCCTAGGCCAGCGGTTTCCCATGACGCACGCCAGCAAGCACAAATGTTTCCGGGCCGTGAAGGCTAAGACGTAGTAACCGCCTCGAGCGCAAGGTCTTCGCCCGCCAGATGTAGGTAATCCTGAAGTACGGAAACGACCAGGGCATGGTCGTCGCGCTGCGGCAAACCCGAAACGGAGATCGTGCCGACGCATCCTGTTCCTACAAGAAGAATCGGGAAACAGCCGCCATGGGCAGAATAGTCCTTTGGATCAAGGCCCGCCCCATCCTGTAAAGTGGTACGAGCGCGCTCGTGTTTTAATCCGATGGCGTAGGAACTGCGATGAAAGCGAAGAACGACGTTGCGTTTACGGCGAATCCAGTCCCAATTGTCCGGCGTGGTTCCCGGCATCGCGTATGAAAAAAGGGGATGTCCGTGTAGCTGAATGTCGATGGCTACTGCGACTTGGCGTTTTTCAGCAGCCGCCTTGAGCGCGGTACCTAGAGCCCACGCCATTCCTGAATCAAAATGTTGGAATTGCAGTCGCCTCTCCTGCAGCGCAATTTTTTCTAGATCTTGATCGATGTTCATGTAATTTCTATATAGAGAATCAGGTATCGTACGGAATGTTTTGGTTTCAAATTCAACATCATAACGCGGATTTGCGACCGCTGCTCAAATGCCTGATTTGTTCACGTCCACATGACCAGCCAGCATTCGCGAGTGAGTTCACATCTCCGCGTACGCTGTTACATCGTTGGACCGTCCCCGTTGCGCTCGTGGGAGTAATCGCCATCGTTGGCGGAACCTTTTTGGCCAAGCGTCGGGCCTGGGCTCGTTGGCTGGTGCTGGCATGGCTCGACGAAATGCGGCGTGTGCGACGAATTGCCTACCGCGTCCGGCAGCTTCAACACGTTTATCGCAGTTTCGCAACCGATGGCAAAGCGCGCTGGCAGAATGATACGCTGCGGCAGCCTTTGCGCATAGCAATTGAGAAATTGCTCATTTATTAGATTTTCCGCGTCCTGAAACATGGACCTAGGGCCGGGCACGGCCTAATGTGAAGGCTGTGGAGATGCGGCGCTGTTAGGCTGATCTGTGAAGCAGGAACCCGCCGAAGCGACCATGCGAATCTCATGGTTTTCGCCGTCGGAATCCTCGCCATTCATGGCGAGGAGGATGTCAACGAGTAGCCTCTGCCTTAGCCAGCATCACAGCCGACGTGCGGGCCGCCGCCTCGTAATACCGCACCATTCGTTGCGGTTCCTCCGCCTTGTAAGGTGCCAGATTATGCGCCCAGCGAAACCCGATGGGTTGAAACCAAAGTTCCACGTCCACTTTGAACGGTCCCGTTGCATTCCCGGTCGAGACCACATACCGCACCGAGCTTCCGCGGTCTGTGAATCCCGGATCGTTGGCCGCGTCGCCTGTCACCGCGATGTCCTTGTTTGCGGTGGCCTTATCGAAGCCGTGCGGCAACAACCGATTGTCCTTCAAGTACCCGACAGCATGGAGCAGACCGGTCGTAACCTTCCCCTCCGAATCCTTCAGGATCGGTTCGTAAATTTCCACTTCCTGTGAACTCGTAATCTCGCGATAATGCGGCTCGAACTTCAGAGGGTCTTCATCGTTGTCGTTGCCTGTAATCGACCCGTCCGGATTGAGCCCACCGGACTCAAACACCACACGCCCATTGGCGTCCCTCACCGCAAAATGTAGCCACGCCCGCCGCGAAGGATAGGCTGTGGGCAGCTTATGCCCGCCCAGATTCTCCACATGCACATCCACGGCAAGCCCATTCGGCGTCGCATCAACCCCTGTAATGGTCACTTTCGCCGCTTGCGTCTTCAAAAACTCGGCCGTACGTTTCATCGCCGCGTCCATCTCCTCGGGCTGCGCCTCCGTCGCCAATTCATCGCGATGATCTTGTAGCATCCCTTCCATGACGAAATTCGATCCGACAAACACGTGGCGATGCATGCCCTCGCGTGGCGGGCCGAACAGCGCCGTCACCGCTACTGCCTCGTTCACCACCGGCATATGGCAGTCCTGGCAGGTCTGCTTGGTCGCGTAGTCGCTATGCTGCCACTCCTGGAACGGCATCTGCTCCGGGAACTTCGCCAGCTTCTCACCCTTCGGGCCAAGCGCCGCAGTGAATAGCGTATGGCAGCTCCCACAGAGACCGGCCTCGCGCATATGGTCGCCCCTGGTCGGGAAGTACGTCGCCGTCGAGGAGTGCATCACGGTCTGGTGCCCTTTGTCGATGTCGAAGGGTCCATATTCGGGCCGCAGGTCGTTCTGGACCGGTTTCGCGATCACCACGTTCCCAACGAAGGTCGCGTCCGTCCCCAGCCCCGTCTTCTCAATCTGGTGGCAAACCGAGCAGGTAACCCCATCTGCTGCCGCGCGGTCCCCATGGGGGAACTTCTGCAACGGAAGACGCGAAAAGACCTGAGTGTGCCTTCCCGCATCTCGGTCCTCCAACCGGACGGCCGGCATATGGCAGATCGAGCACTCGTCCTCAATCGCCTGCTTCGACTCCGGATGATCCATTGACTCCCGCCGCACGCTTCCTTGCCAATAAGGATCGCGCGACGCGTTAGCCATAATGCTTGCGCTCCACTCGAATCCGATCGAAATATCCTCGCCCGAACTCGTCTTGAGCCCGTTATGACAAGCCACACACCGTTCCGATGTGCGAAAAAAAGTTCCAGGGGGCGTCTTGTCGCCCTTCGCGTTCTCCGTCTGCGACTGGCCGCGCAGCATTGCCGGAACCCCGATTACTGCGAGCCCTAAAACAACCGCACCACCCCAACGGAGTCTCATCGCCAACCATTCCATAACTTCCCATCCGCCCGGTCCCAGAGCAGATAGAACAGCACCTGCGGCGTTCGCCCCTGTGTATTTGTGAACGGCTCCCTTACGCCAAAGCCTATCCGGACGTGTTGTCGCCTGCTTACGGTGATCTGCATCTCCGGCAGAACATCCCAGTTGGTACTCGCCCCCGGCTTGAAATCACGTACCGCCAAGAACTCAACCATAGGCGAAAACAGCCGTCCCAGCATATGGTCCGGAGCCATCGCCTGCCCTACCGCCACCCGCCAGAACATGCTGCGCGGAGCAACGCTTGTATCCACCGGCAGGTCCGCTCCCAACTGTGTTTGCAAAAACGTGTTCTCCTTGAACAGCTGATCGAACGCCGCGAAGGGCTCGAACTGCGTCGTCCCCGCACCGAACCCTCGCTTGCTGTCCCCGGTCGGCAGCAAGATACCGCCCTGCAGACTCAGGATCGAACCCGTCCGCAGGCTGGAAAACATCTCCCGCTTGACCGCCAGCGTAATGTCCCCAAAGCCCGCCGTCCAGTTGTGCGCCTGGTCCGCGTAGTTCACCGGAACGTCGGTTTCAAGCTGGGTCCGGGCGTCAATGATCGTCCGTTCATCAATGATGTCTGCAGTCCACGCCGGCGCGCCCGAAGCACTCGCCGCCGTAGAGATCACAATCTCGTTCTCGGGAAACGCCTTCTCCGTTACCAATGCCCGTGGCAGATTTAGCTCGCCCAGCGGATCGTGGTGGACATTCCTACAGAATCCCCGCATGTACGCGATCACATCGTTGATCTCCTCGTCCGTCAGCAGATCCCCAAACGCAGGCATAATCTGCGAGAGTCCACGCGATGGCCCGCCATGCACGATCACTGCCTTCCAATTACCGTTCGGTTCGGGCGTCGTCCCCGCGCAGTCCGTAAAGTCCGGAAACGTATCTGGCCGCCTGAATACCGTACTCGCCATGGGAGCACCCTTCCCCGCGCTCCCGTGACACGCGATGCAGCCACCCTTGTAGATCTTTTCTCCATTCCTCACATCCGGACTTTTCGCATAGTGGAGCGTCTGCGCGGAAAGAAGCAAAGGGCGGCCAAGAAGCACGACAAGCCACACGATAAGTGCGCCCGCCGATGCCGTCAGAAACCCAAGGGGGAATCTGCGCACTCGTGATGCGGGGACGGCATTCAAGTGCCAGGCCGCCTTCAGTGCCACAACTCTGTCGCCAACCGCGGTCGCCTTGTATCTCATTCGCCCTCCGCCTTCTTACACTTCGATGATCAGAAAAGGATGTCAAAGACCGAAAATTACTCGCCCTGCCCACTTTCCAGCGACACCAGCCTGTTCCTAGGCATCTGAGATCACGGCCCTTTGAACGAACGGAGGTGGTTTCGTTTGCCAAACCAATCCAAAAATCGATTCGAAGGACTTCCTCATTTCTGCCGTCGCTTTTCGGCGGCTCGACAGATGGAATAGTCGCATGCGGCTTTCCAAACATCGCCTTGGCGCTAAGCCGAGGTTTTCAAAGATGGTTAGGTTAGCTATGGAGGGAAACCCAACCGTCCGAGTGTCGACAGGCTGATGGCGGTGTCAGTATATTAGACTCCTTGCTGCGCGCCGCCGGACGCCCGCGTTCCACAGCCTTGAACGCAGAGCGATTGCGTTCCGCCCTGCCGGACACCCTTGTGAGCCATTCACACCTGCGGGCGGAGAGGTATTGGAAGCCAGTACGAGAGAAGCGAGAAGGCGCAAGGCCGAAGTCCGGCACGTTGCATGTGGCGCAGGCGCTATCCAATCGCGGACGATGGGGACGCAAGAACGATTTCCGCGATGCCGAACGCTTGGTGAAGCGGTTGGTGGCCCGGGAATTGACGCTGAGCTTTCCGTTACCGCCTGACTCGCGAGCACCCCGTTGAAGCTCACAACCTGCGCTTCGTGCCGGTTCTTTTCAAAGTAGCCCCGGATCGGTCCGTTCTGTTCGGCGTCGATCTTCTCGCGCGTGAGGAAACCGCAGCACCACAAGCAGAAACTTCCGGGGATAAACGTAAAGATGTTGCCCGCGACGACAACGCGAGGATCACCGGACGCGCCATCAAGTCGGTGCATCCAGAACGTGGGAAGAAGAGGTTGCTGCGCTTCCGTACGAGCATCGGGTCAGCATTCAGACCCGAAAGGCTGTAGAGTGTCAGCCTGCCAAGCAGGCGGATACCATTCCGAGCAGAGCGCCTGCCTCGTGAGCAGTGGCGCTATTTATCGGTGGGTTGCCGTTGGTTCAAATCAAACCTCTGTAACCAAAGTTTCTTCTCTTTCAATGACTTCCGCAAACCCTGCAAGCCGCCGAATTTGCATGCGGCAATGGGGATTCGAGAAAGTTGCGTGTATCTCTGGCTTTCCATATCGCGGGGCGTTCTCCGCTTTTCAAGTTCGAAACGATGGAAAGGTCTCAAACGGAGCGATTCGGAACGATGAGGCTTATACGACTATGGCCGGATGTCGTGACTACGTCTGGTTGAGGACGCGGGCTGCAGGGTTGCAACTGTGGACGGACCGCAAAGTTACAGCGTTTCCTTTCGACCGCCGCTGCTTTAGTGGCAGCGATTCCGACCGTTGTCGCGAGAAAGCTATGGATCACGGATATCAAAACGTTTTCTACCATAACGTAGCGCGTCGATAGATCGAATCCCCGGTCCTAGAACAGCGAGCGCTGCTCCCAAAGCTCCCAACAGAATGTTACTTTGCACGTGAGTTGTTCCGAGAAGCAAGAAACAAACTTCAACGAGGATTACCAGCGTACCGGCGATAGGCGTCCACAACCCCAATATCAGCAACGTCCCGGCTCCAACCGCCACCGATTGCAGGATCGTGCTTTGCAGGTCAGGCCCTGTCCGGAGAGCAACGACTCCGTCATAAATAAGTAGAATACCCGCGACCAGTCTGAGCAGGAGCAGAGCAGCTCCAGGCCATCCATTGGGAAACATGGAGAATAGGCGTTGCAGAGCAGTGAATCCTCTGTCTCGGGGTGTAATTGCCACGCCCAAGAAAGCTGCAATTCTTGAGGCCGTTCGCATTACCGAAGGACTCACAAACGGCTATAAGTCGATTAGCGTACTCGGACACCCGCGGCAATCGATAGCCCAAAAAGAGTTGGTCTCAGGCAACCCTCTTGAGGGGGGCATTGCACAGACTCGCAGAGCGATTATTGCTTACCGCTGCGTCTAAACGACCTCGGAATAGGCGCCGGAGTGTTGCTGGGGTTCCTGAAACGGCTGAGACCATTTGAAGGCTGGAAGAAATCGTCTGGTACAGGGTGTCCAGGAGACTTGCGCGTGCAACTTTACCAACGAGAAACGCGTAAACCAAGAGCATGCGAATGGAGGGCCATCTCTGCGCTTGCATTACTCCTCACAGTCTTATCTACATCCCTTTCGGCCGCTCAAGGATACAATCCGATGAGTCCCAAGACCGTCACCGCTGAAGTGCATCGTGGTATCCCACGCTCCATGCGAATTCCGGCAATCGATGGCGACGATATCCGATTCTCCCGACTGTCGACCGCTCAAGGACTCTCCCAAACCCAAGCTAATGAAATCGTACAGGACGATCAAGGATTCATGTGGTTCGGAACTCAGTATGGCTTGGATCGGTACGACGGGTATGAATTCAAGGTATTCACACAAGATCCTGCGCGCGAGAACAGCCTGAGCTGTGTTTATATCCACTCGTTATTTAAGGATCGCTCGGGATCGCTTTGGGTGGGTTGCGATCAATTTCTGGACAGATTTGACAGTCTTCACGAAACTTTCACTCACTATCGTATCGACGCCGGCGAAGTTGCGAACTATGTCAGCCAAATCAGTCAGGATCGGACTGGCATGCTGTGGTTGGCAACAGGGAGTGGCTTGTTTGGGTTGAATCCGGATACGGGTCAGATTATCCACTACGTTCACGATCCGGCAAATCCCTCCAGCCTCGGCAGCAACCAGGTCAGGTGTACGTTGGAAGATAGGACTGGCCGATTCTGGGTAGCCGACGGGGAGAATTTGGAGGAGTTTGATCGTGAGAGTGGAAGAGTTCTCTCGCGAGTCCGCGTGAGTGACGGGCTAAGGTTAATTTCGTTCTACGAGGATCACCTTGGAATCTTTTGGATTACTTACATCACAAACAAGAGTGGAAGCGGACTTGTCGTTTTGGACCGATCCACAAACAGCCTGATTCCTTATTCAATCTATGACAAGAAGTCTGGCAAGGAATTGCCTGCTGGGTTCATGGCGGCAATCGAAGATAACAGCCAAACGCTTTGGTTAGCCAGTTTTGGCGCGGGTTTATTAAAGCTGGACAGAGAGCATGGCGTTTTCATCCGGTATCGGAATCATCCAGAAAATCTTGCGAGCATCGCAGACGACCGTGTGATGTCACTCCGCGGGGACCGCGAAGGAAATGTTTGGGTGGGCCTGCTCGCGAGCGAGCCCAACTTTTTCCGGACTGAAAGGGCGCCGTTCATGCCTCTGGTTACCAGAAACAATCCTCGCAGTCACGGGGAAAAAATCGTAAATGCCGTGTACGAAGACCACGGCCACGTATTGTGGGTCGCGACACCGGGAGCCTTAAATCGCATCAATCGAGGGTCTGGAGAATTCACCTCTTACCAGCCTCCCGGACAGGGACTGTCGAGCGATGTAATTGCGATCACCGAAGATCGGGGCGGTGGTCTCTGGATCGGAAGCTACGGCGCGGGATTAAGCCGGTTCGATCGGAGGACTGGGCGATTTAAGACCTATCTGCACGAACCAGACAACCCATCCAGTTTGAGCAACAACATAGTGAGCCGGATGCTGATCGATCATGCGGGCACCATGTGGGTCGGAACCTACAATGGTCTTGATCGATTTGACCCTCGGAACGAGAGCTTCGTTGTCTACAAGCAGTACACTAAAAGTGACGACGAGGTGTATGCCAATTTCACTGAGGACAAAAGTGGATTCCTGTGGATGGGCAGTTGGGAAGGTTTAAACCGTTTCAATCCGCAGACTGGTCAGTTCACCGTCTATGCACACAAAGTAGGTGATCCCACTTCTTTGAGTGACAACGCCGTTACCTCGAGCTATGTCGATCATTCGGGAGCCCTTTGGGTCAGCACGGAAAACGGCTTGAACAAGCTGAACCGTGAAAGCGGGACATTCACCCACTACTATGTGAAGGATGGCTTGCCTAGCAACGCCGTGAGCTGCATTCTCGAAGACCAGGTCGGCATGCTCTGGATGAGCACAAACCGTGGGCTGTCCAGGTTCGATCCCGTCGCAAATAGATTTACGAACTACTCTACGGTTGACGGCCTGCCAGGCAATGACTTTACGGGTTGGGATGCTTGTTTTAAGAGTGCAAGCGGAGAGATGTCTTTCGGTGGGTTTAGTGGCGGGGTGGCTTTCTTTCCCGAGAAGGTCATCAGTACATCGTACCCGTTGCCCCTGGTTCTGACCGATTTCCAACTGGCTGGGCGTTCGGTAGAGGTCGGAGCCAAATCGCCGCTCGGGAAGTCCATCAGCTACACCAAAGATGTCACACTGACTCACGACCAAAACATGTTTTCAGTGAGTTTCGCTGCGCTCACGTATTTCAATCCAGATTCAAACCGCTATCGATACAAACTCGAGAAGTTGGATCGCGACTGGATTGAAGTTGGCAGCGACCGAAGGGTAGCGAGCTATACGACTTTGCCGGCCGGCAAATATACATTTCATGTGCAGAGCGCGACCAGGCAAGGCGTCTGGAACGAGCCTGGCCTGGCATTGGGGATCACGATCCTACCACCCTGGTGGGCCACATTTTGGTTCAGGTTATTGTGCATTGTGGCGACGCTTAGCATCCTCTGGACACTCTATCTTATTCGGCTCAAGCAAATGGAGGCGGAGATTCGGGCGAGGATGGAAGAGCGACTCGGTGAACGAGAGCGGATTGCGCGGGAGTTGCACGATACTCTATTGCAGGGCATACAAGGCCTAATCTTACGTTTCCACGCCGTCGCCGAACGGATACCTGCCTCAGAACCTGCCCGGCGGATGATCGAGAAAGCCCTCGACCGAGCCGACGAAGTACTGGTGCAAGGACGAGATCGCGTTAAGAACCTCCGTCTCACCGCACAAATGAAGACCTTACGAGAGGCCCTTACTGACGTCATCAAGGACCTTGCTGTCAGTAAGGGCGTTGATTTCAGCGTTGTGGTAGAGGGAGACCTGCGCGAGCTTAACCCGCTGGTCCGAGATGAAGCATATTGGATCGGCCACGAGGCGCTAGTAAATGCGCTGCACCATGCGGGTGCAAAACATATTGAAGTTGAAATCGCGTACGATCCCTCGCAATTGCGTTTGCGATTTCGTGACGACGGGTGTGGTATCGACTCTAAGATTCTGGAAGCCGGTGGCAAACCTGGCCACTGGGGGATGCGAGGAATGCGGGAACGCGCAGCGAAAATCGGCACGCACTTGGAAACCTGGAGCCGGCTGGGAGTTGGGACTGAGCTGGAATTGAGAATTCCCGGATCCGTTGCCTACAACGCACAGGGGAACGCTTCGCCTTGGCGAAGGCTTCGGCGACGGTGGTAGGAGGAGATAACCGATGAACCCCATCAAGGTTCTAACGGTTGACGATCATCCCATTCTCAGAGAGGGGATAGCGGCAATCATCGAAAATCACGCTGACATCGTCTTAGTCGGCGAAGCTGGTAACGGTCGTGAAGCGATCGAATGCTTCCGCAAGTTGCATCCCGACGTGACACTCATGGATTTAGTGATGCCGGAGATGAATGGTATCGACGCGACCGTCGCTATTCGAAAAGAATTTCCGAATGCTCGGATCGTCGTGCTAACGACGTATAAAGGTGATGTCCAAGCCGCCCAGGCTCTCGATGCCGGAGCCTGCGGATATCTGCTCAAGAGCACTCTGAGGAAGGATCTCTTGGACACGATTCGCCGCGTGCACGTTGGCCAGCGGCTAATTCCGCCTGAGATTGCCATGGCCATGGCAGAACATCATTCCTCTGACACTCTCAGCGAACGCGAACTGGAAGTCCTGCAACAAGTCGCAGCGGGGAATGCGAATAAAAATATCGCAGAGCACCTTTCTATCGCCGAAGACACCGTCAAAGGCCATGTGAAGGCGATCCTTGCCAAACTCGGAGCCAACGACCGCACTCATGCGGTAACCATTGCACTCAAGCGCGGAATCATTTCGTTGGAAGAATGAATTGATTTACTCATTTTGATAGCTTCATCCCGCACAAGTCATCGAAACTGGCTTAGCCATCCGCGAGAAAGAATGCGAACCACCGCGTCAGGACCTCGCAACCCCATCTCAACAAATGCATTTCGAGCGTTTCCTCCAGGTCAAAAGAACGGTAACTGGTTTTGATGCAGTGGTGGTCAGAGTGCACGGTCACCCGAAAGAGGTGCTCCGTCTCGACTCGATTTGGTCTTACGCACGTTGAAAGTCGCCTTTACAGTGAGCAGCGAAATCGGGCTGTGGATGCAGTATCGCTTCAGCAAATCGGGCGATTGCCAAACGGACGAAAGAAAGAAGGAGAACAGAATGAAACCTACCGGTAGAAACGTGATTACGAAGCTTTATGCGGTTACTGCGCTCGCTGCTACGCTGATGGGCGCGACGCTGCTGCTGGAGAGGACTGTTAAAGTTTCTGCGGCGGCGGCGCCGACTGGCATCAAGAACGTGGTCCTCGTGCATGGCGCATTTGCCGATGGCTCCGGCTGGGAAGCCGTCGCGAAGATCCTTGAGAAGGATGGCTACACGGTATCGGTCGCGCAGCCCCCCGAGACCTCGTACGCCGATGACCAAAAGTACACGAAGGCCGCAATCGACGCCATGGGCGGGCCGGTCGTCCTGGTCGGCCATAGTTACGGCGGGTCCATCATCAGCGAGGCCGGCAACGATCCAAACGTTGCGGCACTCGTCTACATCGCCGCATTTGCGCTCGATGAAGGTGACAGCTGTGCGTCGATCGAACAGGCCCTGCCGCAAGCGTCCAAGGCATTCAAGCCGGATAGCAACGGGAACTGGTGGATAGAACAGGACCTTTTCGCGGCTGACTTCGCGGCGGATATTGCCCCAGCCGAGTCCCAGTACATGGCTATATCCCAGGTGCCGATCTCCACCGACTCGTTTACCCACAAGGTCACAAGTCCCGCATGGAAGACCAAGCCGACGTGGTACATGGTGGCCACCGCAGACCGGTCGATCAACCCGGACCAGGAGCGCATGATGGCGAAGCGCGCCAATGCTAAGACGGTCGAAGTGAATGCCAGCCATGTGGCCTACATGTCTCACCCGAAGGAAACAGCCAAGCTCATCGAAGAGGCTGCCACCTCCGCACACGGCAATCAGTAGCAATAGCCAAGTAAACACAAGGTAGAAGTGGTTGGTGCGAAGGCGTTCGACTGTCGAAATAAATGATCCAGTGGATCAATCTTACTGCAAAGGAGAATGGTTATGAATCAGCATGTCAAAAACGTGGTCTTGGTGCATGGAGCTTTCGCCGACGGCTCCGGTTGGGAAGCCGTCGCTAACATTCTCAAGAATGATGGGTACAAGGTGTCGGTGCCGCAGCCCCCCGAGACCTCCTACGCCGATGACCAAAAGTACACGAAGGCCGCAATCGACGCCATGGACGGGCCGGTGGTTCTGGTGGGCCACAGTTACGGCGGATCCATCATCACCGAGGCCGGCAATCATCCAAAGGTAGCAGCGCTTGTCTATATTGCCGCATTCGCGCTGGACTCTGGGGAAAGCTGCGCCACAATCGAGAAAGCGTTACCGCAAGCCTCCAAGGCGTTCAAGCCAGACAGCAACGGCAACTGGTGGATAGAACAGGACCATTTCGCGGCCGACTTCGCAGCGGACATTCCGAAGGATAAGGCGGAGTTCATGGCTGTGTCGCAGGTGCCGATCTCTACCGACTCGTTCACTCACCAGGTCATGTCGCCGGCTTGGAAGACCAAGCCCACCTGGTACATGGTCGCCACCGCGGACCGGTCGATCAATCCGGACCAGGAACGCATGATGGCGAAGCGCGCCAATGCCAAGACGGTCGAAGTGAATGCCAGCCATGTGGCCTACATGTCTCATCCGAAAGAAACAGCCAAGCTCATCGAAGAGGCCGCTACCTCTGCGGCCGTCATGCGTGCCGCCGGCTGAACCCGCCCCGCTCGATAGTGGGCCTCCGCCGACCCAGACGACGACATCGGCGGAGGCCGGATGAATGTCGTCATCTGAGGAGAACACAATGAGCGATCACATCACCGTAGAAGGACATGACGGCGCGTTCCCCGCCTACATCGCAAGGTCGAAGGTCCTGCCAGCTCCTGCCATTGTCGTTCTGCAGGAGCTGTTTGGTGTGAACGCTGACATCCGCAAGCACTGCGACGAACTTGCCGAACAAGGCTTGCTGGCGGTCGCGCCAGACTTGTTTTGGCGGCAGGAACGCGGCGTTGATCTTAATGTTGCCTCCAAGGCCGACTGGGAGCACGGCCTTCGCCTATACGGAGCTTATGACAGAGATTCGGGCGCAAAGGACGTGAAGGACACCGTCAACGCAGTACGCAACCTCCCGGAGTGCAACGGCAAAGTTGCCCTTCTGGGCTATTGTCTCGGAGCACTGATGGTCTTTCTCACAGCCGCGCGCTGCCACGGCGTCGACGCAGCGGTCGCTTATCACGGCGGCGATACTGAAAAATATCTGGGAGAGGTTGATGGGCTTAATGCGCCCTTTTTAATGCATCTGGCCGAGGAGGATGAGTTCATTTCCAAAGCTGCGCAAGCTGAGATTAAAGCGGCGCTTGCTACGAAACCAAACACGACAGTCTATAGCTATGCGGGTCAGAATCATGCCTTCTCTCGGCATAATGGGACACACTACAATGCCGCGGCGGCAGCGCTCGCCAACGGGCGGACAAGCGAATTTCTACATCAACGACTGCGGTGACCTTCGGTCGCTCCAGGCGTTGCCGGCGAATAACGACCGATTAATTCGGCCGTTATGACGATCGGCTCATGACGCGGCGAATACTTGACCGCGTTTTCTACAAGTTGGACCAAATGCTTTCTTGGCGAGATTCAAATCGGCGCGCACGGGTGGCAGTCCAACTGGTAACAGGACCGAGAGCGAACGCTGGCCTAGCAGCCGCATCAGTCTAGCCTGATTTGGTTTTACAAAAACTTACAAGACCGCGGGGACTGCCAAAATACCCGGAAATTGCATAAGAGATCGTATGTTGGGTTGGATTGTGGGTTGGAAAAAGTCCAAGAATTCTGTGGTATTCCACGTTTTCATTCCTCAGAAACTCGTTCGTCCTCAGTGACCATTCGGAGCACTGCGACGCTATGTCATCGCTGGCCTGAATACTTTGATTTGATCCCGGTCCCCAGGCTCTCTGCGCGTTTGCCAATCTTCTTCAGTGTCGCTTCAAGAGTCCGTAACTCTTTCGGGCTCGCATCGGCGAAGACTTTCCCAATTTCGGCTGCGTGTTTGCGGAAAATCGGCGCGATTAATTCTTTGCCTTTTGCCGCGAGCGACACGACGCGGACGCGCCGATCTTCGGGAATTTCGACCCTGCTTACCAGGCTTCTATCGACGAGGCGGTCAACGGCCGTACTGATCGAGCCCGGCGTAAGGTTGACCTTTGGGCCGATCGTATTCACCGGCAAAGGTCCTTTACTTAGGAGCACTTCGAGTATCCGGAAGTCGGTGTCGTCGATTCCCGTCTCCTCGAGTCCGGCATAAAGATATTTCGCGGCGGCGTGAAAAGCCTTCCCCCATACCAGCCAACAGTGGACCGGGTCTCGCGAGTTCTTGTCCATGACAAAAACTATTTTGGTCCTTTGTGTAACCGATGTCCAGCCGAATGTATCTGTATCAATAGGATCGACATCAATGGAGATTGAGAAAGAGAGGCACACTACATATGGGAACTACAGACAAGAAGCTCATCGCGGTAGTCGGCGCAACGGGGCAGCAGGGAGGCGCTGTAGTACGGGCTCTTCGAGCAAGCCATCAATTCAAGGTACGCGCCCTGACTCGCAATGCGGCCAAGCATCGCGAACTCGCCGACGAAGTCGTCGAAGCAGACCTGAATCGTCCCGAAACCCTTCGATCCGCATTTAATGGGGCGTATGGCGTATTTCTGGTAACCAACTTCCAGGAGCACGGAGCGGACGAACTGAAGCAGGCAACCGCTGCCGTACGCGCCGCCAGGGATGCCGGCGTCAGGCACTGTGTCTGGTCCACGCTGCCGGACGTCGAGGCGATCAGCAAAGGCAAGTTTCACGTTCCCCACTTTACTGGTAAGTCCAAGGTTGATCGGATAGTGAAAGAAGCCGGGTTTGCGAATCATACGTTCGTCGTCGCGCCTTTCTACTATCAGAACCTTATCGGCGTGCTTGGCCCGCAAAAACAGCCTAACGGATCCGCCAGCTGGACTCTCCCGCTAGACCCAGCTGTGCGAAGCATTCACATGGGCGACGTTACTGAACTTGGCGGTCTCGTCGCCGGAGCGTTTGCTCACCCCGATCAGGCAGGCCATGGCGAGTATCTGCCTCTAGTCGGCGATTTCCTGAGTTTCAATGAAATTATCGATACGCTGAATCGACAAGGTCAGAACTTCTCTTTCCACCAAGTGCCAAAGGATGTCTTCGCGGGTTTCTTTCCTGGAGCTGCCGAGATCGCGGAAATGTTCGGCTACTTTCAGGCGCACACATACTTAGGTTCTGATTCACGCGACCAAATCGCGCTCGCCAACAAACTAGCAGGCCGGCAGGCAACCAAGTTTTCGGCGTGGAGTCGAGTAAATTTCCCGGCTTCAGAGAACGCCAACTCAGCAGCACGTTGATTGAAAAAGAAAGAAATCGCTGTTGACCGGTGCAGACGCACCAAGTGTGCGCGGTTCTTATTGGGCGGGCTCAACAAATAAAAGGAGGAAATACATGGCACCGGATTCGATCGCAATTTCCAAAAACGCGGAGGCAACAAGCTTTAGGCAAGGTGCAGTGGTTGCCTTGGGGCGGCTCTTGTTCGCGGTGATTTTCGTGATGGCTGGAGCCAATCATTTTAACAAGCAAACAATTGGCTATGCGGCTTCGCAAGGAGTGCCTTTAGCTTCGATCGCGGTTCCCCTTTCCGGTGTGCTGGCGATCCTAGGCGGACTGAGTATTTTGCTGGGCTATCGCGCAAAACTTGGAGCATGGCTCATCGTTCTGTTTCTGATTCCAGTCACGCTGATGATGCATAAGTTCTGGACCGTAACCGATCCTATGACGGCGCAGATCCAAATGATTATGTTTATGAAGAATGTCTCCATGTTCGGCTGCGCTTTACTGATTTCTCACTTCGGCGCGGGGCCGTTCAGTCTGGACGCACGACGCTCGCGGTAGACGCAGGTCGCACCACATGTTTGCTTTGCTCGGTCATCTCAACAAGGAATTCGTTCATTAGAGAAATATCGGAGGATGAGATGAATATGGCACTGAAGGTCACCGTCGTCGTCGCGGCCTTCCACGACTTAGAGTCTCGGGCCAAGACGAAGAATTGAGCGATCTTCATGTCTAAAGCAGTGCAGTTCGATTCGTACGGCGGCATCGACGTCCTCGAGGTACGCAACGTGCCTCGCCCCGTCCCGGGAGCCGGCCAGGTCTTGGTTGAGGTCAAGGCAGCTCGGTGGCCGTCGGTCCCGGTAGGGTTGCGGCCGGGAATGTTTGTCGGCGGCGGTTTGGAAAACCACTTAGTTCTTCGATGAGTGCCAGGCATTCGGTTGAAAGCCGAAAGCGCGCAGACTGGCTGTCGGTGCAATCACGCGTGACGTCATTGCCTGCATGGATTGCTTCTATCACTACTCGTGCCCTCTCGGGGCATTTGCATTCCGATGATATAAGCTGCCATGGCCATCTAGCGCTGACCAGCGTTCTTAGACGTTCGGGAAACTTGGAACGCTACTGCGCGATGAGTTTTTGAACTCGCTCCGGTATTACAAGTAAGGATCGACGCCGATCCGTCGGTGTCGCTGGATCGGAGGTACACAGTGAACGAGTTCGGTAGCAACGTCGAGCGTCATCGCCGCGAGCTGCTGGTCCACTGCTACCGCATGCTCGGCTCTTTGCCGGACGCCGAGGACGCGGTGCAGGAGACTTTGCTTCGTGCCTGGCGGTATCGCGACAGCCTGAAGCAAGACGCGCCACTGCGCCCATGGCTCTACCGCGTGGCCACGAACGCCTGCCTCGATGCGATTGCCCGCGATGAGCGGAGGGCGGTCCTCGGTGCCAGGGCCGAGGCGGACGATGGCTGGGCCGGCCAGCCGGATGATGTTGTCTGGCTGGGGCCGATTCCGGACTCCGTGCTCGAGCCGCCGGCCCCGCCAACGAAAACGCCGGAGGCGCTGACGCTGATGCGCGAAACCATCGAGCTCGCCTTTCTGACGGTAATCCAGCTCCTCACACCGCGGCAGCGGGTGGCCTTGATCCTGTGCGACGTGCTGGACTGGTCCGCCAAGGATGCGGCCGACCTGCTCGACATCAACGTCTCGGCCGTAAACAGCGCATTGCAGCGCGCGCGGGTCAGGCTCCGCGAGCGTCTGCCGTCGCACAAGCCGCCGTGGCCCACCAGCGTAGATGGCAGCGCGGCCGAGCGCGAGCTGCTGAAGAAATACGTCGAGGCGACCGAAGCGGCGGACTTTCGCGCCTTCGAATCGATCATCCGCGCGGACGCGACCTTCCGCATGCCGCCCCAGCCGGACATGGCCGCAGGCCGTGAAGCGATGTTCAAGCTATGGGTCGAAGAGGGATTCGGCTCCGAACGATTTGGTCGCCTCCACTGCGTTGTGACCCACGCCAACCTGCAGCCGGCGGTCGCAGCTTACGTGTGCCAGCCCGGCGATTCCACCTGGCGTGCGCTGGCGCTGGACGTTCTTCGAATCGAGGACGGCTTGATCACGGAAATCGTAACGTTCTCGCCGGACACTTTCCCACTCTTCGGGCTTCCGATGTTGATGGACCCGGCGCCGGAGATGAATGTGCGTCATTGATCGTGATCTTGTTGGGACCGCGATACCTTCGTAAGATATCAGGCACGTAATCCACATTTGAAAGGCGGAAAGAGATGAGCCCGAAGTTTTTGGAGAAGCAAAGCACACGGCGCGAAATGTTGCGAAATTCCGCCGGGTTTACGGGAAGCGCGTTGCTGGCGCAGCTGTTTCCGGCAAGTCTTCTGAGCGCCGGCGTTCCTGGCCTCCGGCAGCAGGCGGCAACCGCTCCAACTGACCATCTCGCGGCCATACGGGCGCAGATGGGTGCTGCCCCGATCCAGGCGCAACCGCTGGCGAAAAATCTCACGTTGCTTTCCGGGCCTGGAGGAAACGTTGTGGTGTTGAACGGGCCCGATGGCAAAATCCTGGTCGACACGTTTCTTATGCCGGCCTGGCCGAAGTTGAAAGAAACGCTCGATGGGCTGGGCAATGCGCCGCTGAATACGGTGATCGACACGCACTGGCATTTCGACCACACGGACAATAACGCCCATCTGCACGCCGCGGGCGCCACAGTGCTGGCCCACGAAAACACCAAGACGCGCATGGCAGAGCCGCACGACAGTGCGCTTTTGGGTTTGCACCTTCCGGCATCGTCTGCGGATGCTTTGCCGCAGCAGACATTCAGCACCAGCCAAAAACTGCAGGTCAACGGTGAAATCGTGATGCTGCAATATTTCCAGCCGGCGCATACCGACACGGACATCTTCATTCACTTCCAGAAGGCCAACGTGATTCACATGGGCGATACTTTTTTTAACGCCTCTTACCCGGTCATCGACGCCAGCACCGGTGGAAAAATCGACGGGATGATTGTCGCCGCCGACAAAGTTCTGCCGTTGGCCGACAATAACACCAAGATCGTTCCGGGGCATGGCCCGCTGGGCAACAAAGCCGATCTGACCAAGTATCGGGACATGCTGGTTGTGGCGCGCGATCGCGTGCACAAACTGAAGACCGCCGGCAAATCGGCCGACGAAATAGCGGCGAGCAAGCCTTTGGCCGATTTGGACCCTGGGTGGGGTCACGGCATGCTCAGCAGCGACATGTTCGTGCAGATGATTTATTCGGCACTTTAAATTCGCACCCAGCCAGTGGTTTAGATCACTCTCTGGAGTTGGTGTTGAGGAGATTTTTGGCCGCGAAGGTGATTTGGCCAGCGCAAAGACCGACGTTGATGACCTTCTGAAGGTCGGCCCGGTACTGCGGATGGGCGCCCAAAATGTATGTATCGCCTTGCCAGAGAGATACATCAAATCGGGAGAGTCTGAACCGCGCCTGGGCCCTCCGGCATGTCCTTAACACGACGGCGTGGAGCAAAAGAATGAGAGTTGAGCTCTTTCAACCTGAATCTGTCACAGAGCCGCGTCACTGGGTGCGGCATGACCAGGCTTTCGCAATGATGTTGGGGGCCGGCTCCATTGAATGGGGCTCGCGGCGTTCTGCCATGGAAAAGTTCGACTACGCAAGCGGCGATTTAGCACTGTGTGACCGCCATGTGGGAGAGTGGGTTGGACTCATGGCCACACCGCATCTGCAGCTCGGTATTTCCGATGCGCCACTGATGGCCGCCTCGGACGGAGCTTATGGCGAGGTAGAACTGCGCCCAGATCGCAAGTTCGCGGATCCCCGCCTGGGTGCGCTGGTTGCGGCGGCTCATGCGGAAATGGTTGCTGGGTTTTCGAGCGGGCGGCTGTTTCTGGATTCCATTGAACAGGCGATGGCCGTGACGCTCGTCAATGGTTATGCAGTAAGGCACCGTCCTGTGCAGATGTACAAAGGCGGACTGGGCCCCGCGCGCTTACGAAGGATTAAAGAATTGGTTCATGCGAAGATCGAAGATGACTTGAGTCTCGACGAGATGGCGCAATCGGTAGGCTTGAGCACGGCTCATTTCGCGCGGATGTTTCGCAAGTCAACGCACGAGACCCCGCATCAATTTGTTCTGCGCCAAAGGGTCGAGCGTGCTAAAGCGATGTTGCGTGCTCCAGATGCGCGAGTATTGGACGTGGCCGTGGCCTGTGGCTTCAAGACCCAGCAGCACTTTGCGCAGGTCTTTCGTGATGTTTGTAGAGTTAGCCCGACAGAGTATCGCCAGGATTTTCTGGACTCCGAAGTGATTTGCGTTTCGGAATCCCGCTCCGAAGATACGTCACTTTCGCTGGTTGATTCTTAGTTCGTTGTTAACGCCCAGCCTTGTCCGGAATTTGTAGCTCATCGCTCCTTGCATCCGCCTCAGCACTATCGCCTCAATCAACAATTCTGAACAGCCTAACGCAGTTCATTCGAACTCTTGTCGTCGTTCCCTCAAGACAAACCCCAGACTCAGGTGTAAGTCGTTGGAGTTCTCTCTCGGGGAGCATGGATTTAGCAAGATTCCGACCATCCCAGCAGAAATCCGCACAACTCAATATCCAATGTGCAGTCTACTCACTGTTGTGAGCAATCGGCCGAAAGTAGTTCAACACTGGAGGTAATTCGATGGAAGCAATCGGATTGTTGGTCATGCTCGAAGCACGCGCAGGCAAGGAGTCTGATGCCGAGGTATTTCTAAAGTCGGCTCAGCCGCTCGCGATGGACGAAAAAGCGACCTTGAAATGGTACGCGATCAAACTCGGGCCGGGGAAGTTCGGCATCTTCGACACCTTTGCAAATGAAGCGGGCCGCAATGCCCACTTGACTGGCGAGATCGCGAAGGCGTTGACGGCGCGGGCCAACGAATTATTTGCGGTTCCTCCACAGGTCCAAAAAGTGGAGGTCCTCGCCAACACACCCCTGAAAGGCTGAGTGCGAGGTTCTACGGTTCGTGCGAGATGGAGATTAAAGGAGCTTAGAAATGCCAAATTCAACGAAAACAGCAGTTGTTACAGGTGCTTCGCGAGGGATTGGAGCGGGACTCGTCGAAGCGTTCTTGAAACGAGGTTACAGCGTTGTCGCAAACTCGCGAACCATTAGCAAAGGAAATCCATTCCCGGTGTCCGCGAATCTTGCACTGGTCGATGGAGACATCGGCGACCCGCGCACGGCCGCAAAGATTGTAGATACTGCCGTCTCGAGATTTGGCCGGATCGATGTGCTGATTAACAATGCAGGCGTTTTTATTCCGAAGCCTTTCATCGAATATACGACCGAAGACTTCAACACTTTAGTCTCTACCACGCTTGCAGGCTTTCTCTACGTATCACAACTCGCCGCAAAGCAAATGTTGCGGCAGAAATCGGGCAGCATCATCAACGTGTCAACTACCCTGGTTGACCAACCGATCGCAGGTGTAGGGGCGGCCGTTCAAATCATGCTGAAAGGCGCCTTGAATGCGGTGACACGCGCCCTCGCCATTGAATACGCGAAGGAAGGCATTCGTGTAAACACCATAGCGCCGGGAGTGATCAATACTCCGATGCATAAACCGGAAACTCATGACTTTCTCAAAGGATTGCACCCGGTCGGTAGGATCGGAGAGGTCAAAGAAATCGTCGATGCAGCTTTGTTTCTGACCGACGCGACGTTTACTACGGGCGAAATACTGCACGTGGATGGCGGCGCACACGCGGGCAAATGGTGACCGGAATACGTCAGTGTTGCGTTGCAACCGGCTCTACGTGACTCGGGGCATCCTGGCTCGCTGACCCTTCGGCGTATGAAACTTTCATTCACTACACCTTGCCAGTTTTGATCGGCGCACGGAGAAAAATAAGAATGACCACTTTTAAAAAAATCGACGGAGTAGCTAGTTTGACGCAGGAAGACATGAAGGTGCGGTACACCGCCAAGACCCATACTTTGGGCGGTCGGCGCGGCGGCGTCTCCCGCAGTGATGATGGCCGCTTAGATGTTAAGTTCTCGGCTCCCGGAGTCCCAGGAACTGGCACCAATCCGGAGCAGCTGTTTGCCGCTGGTTGGTCGGCCTGTTTCATTAGTGCGATGGGGATTGTGGCCAACAGGATGAAGGTCAAACTTCCATCTGACGTAGCCATCGATGCCGAAATAGACCTGTGCAATTCCGGCGACGTTTACTTCCTCCGAGCACGGCTTAACGTCAGCCTGCCGGGCTTGGACCGCGAAGTCGCCCAGGCCATTGTGGACGGCACGCACGGCGAGACATGTGCATATTCCAACGCTACGCGGGGCAACATCGACGTTGCGGTCAACGTGGTGTAGGCCGGACCTGTAGCAAACCGTTTCAAAAGGACGGCGTCGGCTCTCGCGGGCTGATTCATGACTTCAATCTTGAGGCAACGAAGGAGAAAAATATGAACCTCTCGCAAGCGTACCGAACTGCTTTGACAGCAATTGCAGGATTTTTACTGACACCGATGTTTTACAGCGGATCGGTCGCTCAGACCAAATCCCCTCAAGGGGTTAGAAATATTGTCATTGTTCACGGGGCATGGGCCGACGGATCGAGCTGGTCCAAAGTGATTCCACTACTTCAAGCCAAAGGATTCTATGTGGTCGCGGTGCAGAACCCATTGACCTCACTGGCTGACGACGTTGCCGCCACTAAGCGGGCCATCGCACTGCAGGATGGCCCTGTACTGCTGGTGGGCCATTCTTATGGAGGGGTGGTCATCACGGAAGCAGGAAACGATCCAAAAGTAGTCGGATTGGTTTATGTAGCTGCTCTCGCGCCGTCGGATGGTGAGTCCGTTGCTTCGGTCACCAAACCGTTTCCGCCGGCTCCGTTAGGCGGCGAAGTTCGGGCGGATGCTGAAGGCTTTCTGACGGTGACCCCAAAGGGAATCGCTGAAGACTTCGCGCAGGACCTGTCAGACGAAGAGAAGCAGGTGTTGACGGCGACACAGACTCCGACAGCAGCGGCTGTATTTGGGGCCACGATCACGACGGCCGCGTGGAAGACCAAGCCATCTTGGTGCGTGATTGCCAGCAACGATCGCGCTGTTTCTCCGGACCTTGAAAAGGCCGAAGCCGCGGCAATGAAAGCAACGTCGATCACTGTTTCCTCTAGTCACGTCCCAATGCTTTCTCATCCGAAAGCCGTCGCAGATTTGATCGAGCAAGCTGCAGCGAAAGCCGGAAGCCAATGATCGGATCGCAAAAGGAGAACTCGTGACCGCAGTGAGATTAGAAGATGCCCGCCGCGTAATTACCGCGGCGGAGAAGAAGGCCAGTGAAATTGGCCAGCCCATGAACATCGCCGTGGCTGACGAAGGCGGAAACATTGTGGCGCACGTTCGTATGGACGACGCATGGATTGGCAGCATTGATGTCTCTATGAAGAAGGCTTACACGTCGCGCGCATTTGACACTGAAACGAAGGAATTGGCAAAGCATGCTCAATCGGGTGGCCAGTTCTTTGGCATTCATGCTTCAAACAACGGCAAAATCATGATTTTTGCTGGCGGCATTCCGCTGAAGCGGGATGGCAGGGTCGTAGGGGCGATTGGTGTCAGCGGTGGTTCCGGCGATCAGGATCATGCCGTCGCTGCGGCCGGTGCCGCGGCGTTCTAACCCGGGCGGACGAACAGCTTGCAAGAGAGGAGGACTGATCCATGTCGCATCACTATTCTGGCCCTGACTTCCGCTTCCCCCAAGGAGACGCCCGACTGGACTTCACGGATTTATACGCCTTTCCGAAACCGGGAGACGCTAGAAAATCTATTCTGATTATGAACGTGCATCCGTCTGCCGGCGAAAACCCTCTGGGGCCGACCACGACCGAGCCTTTCGCACCCGAAGCACTGTACGAGCTCAAGATTGATGCCGATGGTGATGCAGTTGCCGATATCGCCTACCGCGTGCGCTTCTCAGTTTTCGGGTACGGCGCACAAACCGCGATTGTCCGCCGCGTTGATGGCCCGCAAGCTGCCGGTACCGGCGATGACGGGCGGGTGATCGTCAATGGGGCGCCGGTTTCCGTAGGGCGTGAGGCCAAGGTTACAGAGGTAGGCGGTATCCGCTTCTTTGCCGGCTGGCGCAGCGATCCTTTCTTCTGCGACGTCGAAGGTGCGAAGAACAACTTGCAATTCACGGGCGACGATTTCTTCGCTGACAAAGATGTGTGCAGCATCGTTCTTGAAGTACCTAACTCTGCTCTGGGGACAAAAGAGCTTCGCCTGTGGGCACGCACGCTTGTGTTAGGTGATGGCGGCGACTGGGTCCAAGTGGAGCGCGGTGCGCGGCCTGCGCAAGCGGTCATACTAGTCGAAGAGAAGGATGCATACCTCGCGGGTGAGCCGGCGGACGATGACCGTTTCCTTGCCGCCTTCGCGCACGCTCTGGAGCACACAGGGGGATATACGCCAGCCGAGGCAAAGCGTGTGGCGGGGACATTGCTCCCAGATGTTCTGCCTTATGACCCTACGCGCCCGGCATCCTTTCCTGATAACGGCCGAACACTAACCGACGATGCGTTCGATTCTTTTATTCGCATCCTCACAAATGGAAAGGTGACGGAAGACAAAGTAGGGGCCCATGGCGACCTGTTACTCGCCTTTCCCTATGTGGGACCACCCCACCAAAGCCGCGCGATGAAAGCGCCCCATGAGACGGCCGCAACGCAACATCAAGAATGAAACCGAATGATGAGGAGAGAACAAACATGAGAGATCAGAATTACGCAGCGATGAGCGAGCATGCCCACGTAGATGGGGTTTATCCCTTCCCGGCTGTGATGCAGACGCGGACGATCGAAACCAACGGTACATCCGTCCATGTGCGGGTCGGCGGTCATGGTCCAGCGGTCGTCATGCTGCACGGCTTCGGCACAACGGGCGACATGTGGGGTCATCTGGCGAGCGCACTCATCGAAGACCACATGATTGTCGCGCTCGACCTGCGTGGGCTGGGCCTGTCGTCGAAGCCTGATGGCGGCTATGACAAGAAGAATCAGGCGGCGGACGTGGTGGGCGTCCTAGACGCCCTGAGTGTGCGTACGGCTGAATTGGTGACGCACGACATCGGCATCATGGTCGGCTTCGCAGTTGCCGCCACCCACCCCGAGCGCGTGAGCCGATGGGTGGCGATCGATGCGCCGCTGCCCGGGGTCGGACCCTGGGATCAGATCACACAGGATCCGGCCATGTGGCACTTTGGCTTCGGTGGTCAGGACATGGAGCGCCTGGTCGCCGGCCGCGAGCGCATCTATCTCGACCGCTTCTGGAACGAACTTTCCCGGGACCAGAAGCGGTTTGATGAAGCGAAGCGCCAGCATTATGCGGCGCTCTATGCGCAACCCGGCGCAATGCGAGCGGGCTTTGCCCAGTTCCTGGCGTTCAGCCGGGATGCGAACGACAACAGGACGTTCCTTGCGCAGGGCAAGCTTCAGATGCTGGTCTTGGCCTTGGGTGGCGAAGCTACATTCGGCCCGATGATGGGCGCGGTGATGCGGTGTGTCGCCGATAACGTCGAAGATGTGATCATCCCGGATTGCGGGCACTGGATCACGGAAGAACAGCCGGCCGCGACGACAAAACTTGTCGTCGACTTCCTGCATCGCCGTTCGTGAGTTAGCTAGCGTTACGCCGTGAAACCAGATGATGAGGAGACAACAGCCATGAAAGATCAGAATTACGCAGCACGGAAGACTACTCAGATACGTCTGGCCAAGCGTTCGCCCGAATGTTGGCGAGTCACGTTTGACTACCCGCCGCTCAACATCTTCGTTCCGGAGATGCTTCCGCAAGTAAACGAGATCATCACGGCAATCGAAACCGACGAGCAGGTTAAGGTGGTGGTTTTTGACAGTGCTGTTGAAGGTTTCTTTCTAATTCATTTGGATTTCCTTGCAAAACTAGACGATTTGGCGCATCTCTCGACAGGGCCCACCGGCTTGCATCCATGGCCCGAGATGCTGGTGCGCCTGAGTCGTTCACCTGTTGTATCGATAGCGTTGATTCGCGGGCGAGCGACTGGTATGGGAAGTGAGCTTGCCCTTGCCTGCGACATGCGTTTTGCCAGTCGCGAAAAAGCCATCTTGTCGCAGTTTGAAGTTGGCGCCGGTCTGGTGCCTGGCGGTGGCCCCATGGCGCGACTGTCGCGCCTCATGGGAAGAGGACGCGCCCTGGAAGTAATTTTAAGTGCAAACGACGTCCCAGGCGACTTGGCAGAGCGCTATGGCTATGTGAATCGGTCGTTGCCGGATTCCGACCTTGAGGGATTTGTGGATGCGCTTGCCACCCGAATCGCCTCCTTCGGCAAACAGACAATCGCGGATACCAAGCGCCTAGTCAACGTTGCCAGCTTGCCGCCTGATATCGAAATCGAATCCGGTTGGAACGCTTGCGTTGCTTCGATGGCGCGACCGGCTACGCAGCAGAGAATCAAGACGCTGATAGAGCGAGGCTTCTGCAAACCCGGAGATGCAGAAAATCACTTGGGAGATTTCGTGGGACGCTGAGCATCGATAACGGCGCAGCCCAATGGGACCTGTAAAAAATCAGAGTGTGGACGATCAAACCGAGGCTGGAGCGAGATCAATGAATACGGATTCGAAAGACAAAATGTTAAGCGGGGACGGCTCTCGTCTTGCCACCGCCGAGCATCGGTTAAGGCAACTTGGCATCAAGCTTCCAATGCCGCCTGAGCCTTTCGGTATTTACGCAGAAGCGGTACAGACGGGTAACTTGCTCTTCCTCACCGGAATGCTTCCCACTGTGGGCCGCGAAGCGAAATTCATTGGGCGCATCGGCGCGGAACTCGACGTGCAAACGGGACGTATGGCCGCTTACCTGGCAGCGATCAACGCCCTTGCTGTCGCGCAGCAGCAGTTGGGATCGCTCGACGAAATTACGCGGATCGTCCGGCTCGGCGTATTCGTGGCCACTTCAGGAGATGTTCGGGAACAGCCGAAAATCGCTGACGGCGCTTCCGAGTTGCTGCAGGACGTTTTCGGAAAAGACAAAAACCCCAGCCGGCTGGTGTACGGCGTAGCCAGCCTTCCGCTCGGCGTGCCGGTCGAGCTGGAGTTGATTTTTGAGGTATCCACGTAATGCTACCCCTTTGGAATGAGAGTCGGCTCACAGAGAAACTCGGGATCGACTATCCCGTCATTCAAGGTCCTCTCGGCGGATTGTCATCGCAAAAATTGACGGCCGCGGTTTCCAACTTTGGCGGACTTGGATCGTTTGGTGCGCACGGCTTGGCTCCGGAGGCGATCAAGGACGTGATCGGAGAGATTCGCTCCCTGACATCGAAACCGTTCGCAATGAACTTGTGGGTCTCGATGGAAGACGAAGGCGTCCGAACATCGGACGAAAAGGCCTTCAATAGGAGCCTTGCCCCCCTTGCCGTCCATCTCGCCGCCTTGGGGGCGCCTCGTCCGGCATACAAACCCTATTCGCAGATCCGATTTGAAGATCAGGCTCGTGTGTTGTTGGACGCGAAGGTCCCAGTATTCAGCTTCATCTTCGGAATTCCTCCAAAAGAGGTTTTGGATGAGTGCCGGACGAATCGCATCGTCACGATTGGCACGGCGACCACACCCGAGGAGGGTGCGGCACTTCAAGAGGCCGGAGTCGATGCCATCGTCGCATCCGGCTTCGAAGCAGGCGGGCATCGCGGTTCATTCCTCCGGGCCGCAGAGGATTCACTCACAGGCACGTTTTCGCTTGTCCCGCAAATTGTCGACAGGGTCAATGTGCCAGTGATCGCTGCGGGAGGTATAGCAGATGCACGGGGCGTAGTCGCCGCGTTGGCTCTCGGCGCGGAGGCTGTTCAAATCGGCACGGCATTCCTGGCTTGCGAGGAATCCGGTGCCGGCGTCCTCCATCGCGAAGCTTTGCGCGGCAGGAAAGCCGGACACACTGCGTTGACCAAGGGCTTTACCGGAAGGCTCGCGCGGGGAATTCACAACCGCTTGATAGAGGAGTTGAAGGAGCCAGGAACCGAGATCTTGCCCTATCCGCTACAACGAGGACTTGTCAGAAGCCTCTCGATAGCAGCCGAGGCGGCGGGCCGGTCGGACCTTCTGCCTCTGTGGGCCGGGCAAAGTGCCAATCTTTCGACTTGCACCAACGTATCGGCTTTTTTGACCTCACTGGTTCAGGAAGTCTCTGAAATCGCGGAGCCCATCATTCAGTGGGGCGCAAGCGGCCGTCAAAAGCAAATTCTTAGATAAGGAGAAAAAGAGAATAGAAATGTCAAATATCACCGACAAAGTTGTAGCAATCACCGGAGCCAGCAGCGGCATTGGGGAAAGCACCGCGAAGCTTCTCGCAGAACAAGGAGCAAAAGTTGTACTAGGAGCGCGGCGCTCGAACCGGATCGACGCAGTGGTTCAAGAGATCTCGGCCAGCGGCGGCAAGGCCATCGGATTTGCCACCGATGTGACCAAGCGCGCAGAAGTGGAAGCGCTCATCCAAAGGGCCATCGACGGTTTCGGCCGCGTCGATGTGCTTCTAAATAACGCCGGTATTATGCCCATCGCACCGATCGGGGCCCTTAAGGTAGATGAATGGGACCGGCAGATTGACGTCAATATCAAAGGACTTCTATATGGGGTTGCCGCTGCCCTGCCTCACATGCAGAAGCAGAAGAGCGGTCACATCATTAACATCGCTTCTGTTTTCGGGATCAAAGTGTTCGCCCCCGGCGGGACGGTCTACTGCGCCACCAAGGCGGCTGTGCGCGCGTTGACTGAAGGGCTGCGGATGGAACTGCACTCCCAAAACATCCGTTGCACGATGATTTCACCTGGCGCGGTAGCCACAGAACTGCCGGAGAGCAGCTCGGACGAAGCGACCAGGAAGAATTTGCGCGAGTTCATGAAAATGGCCATCCCAGCCAGCACAATCGCGCGCGCAATCGCTTACGCCATCGAGCAACCAGCCGAGGTGGAAATCGACGAGGTCGTGGTCCGGCCTACGGCACAGGACTTCTAACACGGAGACAAACTATGCGCCATTTCTACTCCCGTTGGTCCCGATTCTTGCAGGTTTCTCGCCTTGTGCTCGTGGTTTCTATGATGCTTGCAATCTTTCAACTGCCGGCCCATGCCCAGCGAAAGGAGCGGCCCGTGGAGCACCCAACCTTTTTCCGCAACATACAGATCGATGGACTTTCCATCTTTTACAGAGAGGCCGGGCCGAAAGACGCGCCGACGCTTCTCCTGCTGCACGGACTCCCGTCTTCCTCGCGGATGTTCGAGCCTCTCTTCACCCAGCTTTCCGATCACTATCACCTTGTCGCGCCCGATTACCCCGGCTTCGGACACAGTGACTGGCCAGACCCGAAAAAATTCGCGTACACGTTCGATCACATCGCCGAAACCATGAATCACTTCACCGAAGCTATTGGGCTCTCGCGCTACACGCTTTACATGCAGGATTACGGCGGCCCCGTGGGTTTTCGCATGGCCTTGGCCCATCCGGACCGAATCGAGGCGCTCATTGTTCAGAACGCCGTTGCGCACAACGAAGGCCTGGGAGCGATTTGGAAAACACGCCGGGCCTTTTGGGCCGATCGCTCCGCCAACGAAAGTGCGCTTCGCGCAAACCTCCTATCACTCCCGACTACGCGGACGCGCCATGTAGGGAGCGATCCTAACGTCGACCGCTATGCCCCGGATCTCTGGACCGATGAATTTGCCTTTCTTAGCCAGCCGGGCCAGCTGGATATTCAAAGCGACCTCTTCTATGACTACCGCACGAACGTCGACTCCTACCCCAGGTGGCAGGCATGGATGCGCGAAAGGCAACCGCGGCTGCTGGTGGTTTGGGGTAAGTATGACCCGTCGTTCGACAATTCGGAGCCGGAAGCCTATCGCCGGGACGTGCCGAACGCTGAGGTTCACGTTCTCGACGCTGGACACTTTGCGCTTGATACCAAAGCAGATGAAATTGCGGCGCTTATGGGTCAGTTCATGAGGAGGCAGAAATGAGTACGACCGTTCGCGAAGCATTGGCCGGTTCGAGGTGGTCAAGGGGGCAAGATTTTATGGACAAGAGATTCGCACTACTGGCAATTCGCCTGTTGGTGTCGGTGAACCTTCTGTATGCCGCGATCTTTCTCAAGTTCGCAGGGGTGCCAGATTCGGTGACTTTGTTCACGCAGATGTCGCAAGCGGTCCACGGGTTGGTATCTCAGCCGGTATTCCGGCTAGGGTCAGGAGCCTTCGAGACCGTGCTGGCGGTTCTGCTCCTGATTCCGAAGACAGCGAGATTGGGAGCGCGATTGACTGTTGTGTGGATGACTCCCGTACTTCTCAGCCACATTTTCGTGCTGGGATATGGCTTGTTCTTTGTCGATGCTCTCATGGTGATGCTGCTGGCTGTCATTTATCTCTTGCTGATGCGCAGGCAGTCCCATTGGGGCGAACCCGGAAGTGTGGAGACGATGGCCTCCGTACAAACGTACAAAAAATAGTCGGAGCGAAACGCGGTTCATCTGGCTAACTAACACCAAAGTATTGGCGACACCTTCGTTCAATAAACTCACTTCGACGCTTCTAGCTTATTCGTTCGTGCATTGAATCTTGTTAAGGAGAAATCGCATGACCCTCGAGAAAGTGTTGTACACCGCCAAAGTCCGTACCACGGGCAGTTGGAAGGACATTTTCATGAAGCATCCGCTGTCGCGTCTCGTATTCGTCACTTTACTGGCCGCGCAGGCAATTCCGAATACCGTCTTGGCCCAGGTGAAAGCTGACCCTCCACTTTCCGGTGCAATTGGAAAAGTCCAGTCAGTTACGGACAGTTCCATCGACGTTCAGACGGGTTCAGGAATAGTCCACGTCGACATCACTCGGCCACTCACCACTTATAAGCAAATACCGTCGGATTTGAATCATGTCACATCCACGTCTTATGTCGGGGTGGCATCGACGGAGCAGGCGGATGGAAAAGAAGTAGCGAAGCAGATCATCATATTTCCAGAGGAACTGCGTGGAGCAGCAGAAGGCAGTGTTCTGACAGATCCGCCGGGTGCAACTGCTCACAGCAGAATGACCAATGGCTCTGTCTCTCGCCCTGCCGCATCGCACTCACGCATGACGAATGGCACGGTGCAGAAAGGCAGCGGCACCACCTTGGTGGTCCAATATCAGGACGGCTCTAAGACGATCTCCGTGCCTGCAAACGTCGCCGTCACGGAAGTCGCACCAGAAAAAGTGACACTAGCTGCCGGCGACACCATCTATTTAACAACGGACAAGCTGCCGAACGGAACGCTTACCACGAACAAGATCCTTGTAATCGCTCCAGCGGTGTCTCCCAACACCAAGCAGTAGGGGTTCCGGCCGATGAGCCACTCAACACCTCCTGCTAATGAGCCGAACTCTACGAGCACGTTGCTGGACGAGCCGGGCGTGCTCGTGGCCAAGAAGCACCATCTCCTGGTGCGTTGGAGTCACTGGTTGAATGTGCCGATCCTTCTCGGCCTTATTCTCAGCGGCATCTCCATTTACTGGGCTTCACCGATCTATGGACACAAGCCAGATCCGATTACGGGAAATTTCGATGTGGCGGCGGATATTGGAATCTGGATATGCGCACATGTGCCCGGACTGCATCACTACAGCAGTCCACCCGACTGGATTTACAACCACACGAGCCTTGGGCCGGGCATGTTGGCTTTGGCTCTGCGTCTGCATTGGTTGTGCGCGTACTCATTCATGCTGAATGGCATGGTGTACCTTGCAGGGCTGGTCATGGGAGGAGGCTGGCGCTCTTTGCTGCCCCGCCGGACCGATCTGGTTGACGCGCTCAGGATGCTTCGGTACTACCTCGGCCTTCCCATAGCGAAATTAATACGCCGCAAATGGTTGCATCCGCTTTTCAACACAAAGTACAACGCGCTGCAGCGAGCAGCATACTTCTCTGTTCCGGTTGCCGGGTGCCTTTCAGCCGCTACAGGATGGGCGATTCACAAACCCATGCAGTTCCATTGGCTGGCTGCGATTTGCGGCGGATACAACGCAGCGCGTGTCTGGCATTTCTGGCTCATGTGGGTCTTCATTTTCTTTCTTGTGCCGCATGTGATTCTGGTTTTCATCGACGGGTGGGACACGCTGCGCAGCATGATCGTGGGTTGGTCAACAAGAGTGAAGCGGTCGGAGTTCATCGCAAATGAACAATGAGGAAAAAGCCTATTCATCAGAAGCGGAAGATATTTCCTCGAAGGGTATTGAATCGAAACTGGAGGCCACGAAGTTACCAGTGGCTGGCCCTGAAGATGCGAATCCTTCCGCTCCAATTGCCATTGAGAAGCCCGAGGTCGTTGAAGCGATAGAACAACAAGTGGATGCGGATAGATCTCCGTCGTCATCAGTAGAACCTGCGCCGCGAACTGACGAAGTGGTTCCACCCATTGCGGTGGGACCTGTATTCGTGCCGAAGCACCAAAGCTTCTTTGAAGAGCAGCCTCTCCCTGTGATTGAGATGGGTCCACGGGTCCTGCGCTATCGAACCCGGCGCGAGGTTTTGGTGTTTGGAATCGGCGCGGTGGCGGCGGGAGCAGCCGCTGGATTTCTCTTGCCACAAGATACACTCAGTCGCCTGGGTATGCGCCGAGATATGAGTTCCGCTGGAAAGGAGTGGTTGCTCAACAAAGCTCTTCGTATCGACGATGACGTGGCTGAAGCACTCTACTCGCGGAATCGTATGGTGCCCACCTACACAAAATCTCAGATTACCCCGATCAAGAACAACTACAACGGAGCTACTCCTGACCCTGGCTATATATCGGCGTGGAATCTAACTTTGGAGGGGCTCGCTTCTGGCTTGAGCGTCTCTCTCGACATTCGGAGTCTCCTGACTCGCTTCTCGGTGCATGAGCAGATTACGAGGCTGGTTTGTGTCGAAGGCTGGAGTGCGATTGCCTGGTGGGCTGGTCTGCGATTCAATGATCTGCTTCGCGCCTACCCACCGATGTCGCAAGCTAAATGGGCGCGTGTGGAGTCTTCGGTCAATCTCGATGCCTCGGCGAATCCTGACCCTTACTTTATCTCGCTCGACCTGGCGACGGCCGGCCATCCACAGACGCTGCTCGCCACGCACGTCAACGGCCAGCCCCTCACTGTGGATCATGGAGCACCACTCCGTCTGCTGGCACCCGTGAAACTTGGTTTGAAGAATGTGAAGGCCATTACCAAGGTTACTTATTCCGCGGAGGAGCCAACAGACTACTGGGCCGAACGTGGGTATTCCCGCTACGACGGAATCTAACGCCCTCCTGCACAACCGGTATTTCGCGCATTACCGCATTACTGGTGGATGACACTCGGACTAAGCACGGAATTTTTCCTTCGCGCGCGTACAGCGCTTGCGGATGAGGCCTGCGACCTCGTCGGAAACCTTGTCGGTGATGTTCATTTTGTCTAGAGCTTCGATGGCCGCTGCGGCCAGCTCGGGAACTCGACGGCGGACAAGCGGTTTGGCAAGGTCCGCATCCCCCGCGAGTTGCTCGAAATCCTTTGGCGTGACTTCATCCGATGAGTATTCGCGCCCGATGCGCATAGCCATGTCGCTGCTCAGTTCGGGGTAGTAGATCGTGCTGATCGCGTCGTAGAGCGGCGCTAACCTGATTTCCTTGTCCGGGTATACGAGTGAAAAATTCTTGCCGTGCGCGTCGTTGTTGCCAACGAGATAGTTGAAAATCCCAGCGTCCAGAAGATTCCCGAGCTCAATGACCGGTGTGGTCGAGACGTTGCGCAGCAGGGTAAAGCATTGCTTGAATGATGGCCCACCTTCCTTCTGGTATTTCAGTTCAGAGACGATGTTCAGCGCCTGGCAGAGATCTTCCTGATGAAGGCGCTCGACGCCGGGCGCCCCGTCAATCGTTACGCGTTTGCGGTCGTAGCGTTCGACCTGTAGATACTCGACATCCTCGACTTTTCTGGTTTCCACTTTCGCTGTGGGGAGACTCATGTGTGCCGCAAGGGTCATGCACAGCGCTTCGTTAAACACTACACCTTGAAAGCGCTCGACCGCGGGCTTGAGGATGTGCGTGCTGGGCGCGCCGCCCAAAGGCAGCGAAACTTCCTCGCCTTCGATACGCACGACGACTTTGTCCTGTGCGCCAGCCAACGAAAGGCGCATGCCTTTCTCGCCCGCGAGCAAAGGCCGCTTGGGCAACTCTCTCAGGATTCCGGCGAGTTCCTTCGCGTCGAGCTTCCGGTAGTGATAATCTCGCTTAGGCAACTCCTGCCCCGCGGGAATGAATGTCACCGCTCCCGCACATTCGCCGCCGATCTGTTCAAGCATGGCGTAGTCGTTGCGCGCGCTGATGCCTAGATTGCGGGCGATGATTTCGCGTTTGCTCTCTTCCGGCAGAATGCCGCCGAAAAATCCCCGGCATTCCTTCGCTGGGAAGCGCTCCTTGCGCAGTGGCAGGGATTGCGACAAGGCCGCCGCACCCGGTTTTCTAAGCCAGCTCTCGAGATATTCAAAGGACATCTGGCCGGCGTCGTCCTGGACGAGATGGCCGACCAGCTCTTCATGGAGATAGACATCGAGCGGACGTGCCATGCCCTATGCTCGCTTCGTCGCGGCTGGCGGCGTCAGTATTAGTTGAATGCCGAGAGTCCGCAAGATCGTCAAAACCTTGCCGATTTCGGCGGTTTCTTTGCCCTTTTCGAGTTCTATAATGAATCGTAGGCCGGTGCCCGAGGTCAGGGCGAGCTCCTTTTGCGTTACGCCGAGGCCCTTGCGTGTCTCGCGGACCAGCCTGCCAATGTCCTGTGGTGTGTATTTCAAGTCCTTGACCCCATTAAACGCAGTTACCGTACGGGAATATTATTGCCGTTTCTGAGTCAAAGTCAACATAATGTTACCGTACGGGAATATTCATGATCGCTAGCCTTCGAGAAGGCGAGAAAGTTCCCGCACGGGAACAATGCATGTTCCCCACCTCCATAAGCATTTGGGCCGAGGGGACTGCCTGCTTCTAGCTGGCAGCGGTGGCAGCGGATGGACAGCGGGAATCGGCTAGCCTTCCTTTCCGTTCTCTGCCAACTTTTGCCCGACCTTCACAGGCGAATCGCTCTCTGAGCAACCGTAAGTCCTGTGAAACTTGAGGCTTCGGATAAAGCCTTCAGGACGTAACGTAGAGGTTCTCGACTCATGCGTGTCCTGAGAAGCCGTCGCATTTATGCGACGGAGAAGTCACCCAGGCAACTTAATCTTGTCCATCCGGGACTTCGCGATGCTCTTCGTTTTGCGCTGAGAGCGCACCGCAGGTCAACACTAATAAGACGACGCATAGGGAGTGAGACATTCCCCGTACTACTCGCATTGCTTTCACTGAATGATTCATTCTGTTGCCCCTTTCTGCGAATTGATTCCACGCGCAATGCATTCACGTGTTCCACCTGCGATTCTCGGCACGGAATCTCCGTTCCTAAGAGCCGTCAGAGCTTGACGAAGGCGGTCCCGACCGCGTGACAAGCTGGACATCACGGTGCCTACTGGCATGCCGGTGATACCTGCGATCTCTTTGTATGACATTCCCTCGAGTTCGCGCAGAATGAGGACTTCACGAAAATTGGGCGGGAGCTTCTCCAGCGCCTTTCGGAGCAGAGTGCGATCGTAGCTCCGGACCACAACTTGTTCGGGATTGGGAGCATGAGAATCAGGAGGGAAAAAGCTCTCGTCAAATTCCGCAGCATGCCGGAGTGGACGGTTTGCATGCAACCAGGTATAGCAAGTGTTGCGGACAATTCTCATGAGCCATACACGCGCATCTCCACCACGGAAGGCGGCAAAGAACCGGAGGGCGCGCAAGAACGCTTCCTGGACAACGTCCTCTGCGTCCTGCTCATTGCGCGTCAGCCAGAGCGCGAGGTTGTAGGCGGCGTCAAGATGCGGCAGGGCAGCTTGCTCAAAAGTGCCTGACAAATTTTGTTTTGTCATCGTTGCCACCAATTCGCGCGCAGAAGAGTGGCTAAATCATCTTCCTAGCTTTCTTTGGCTGTTACGTCCCACGTAATCCATTTCAGGTCCAACACAAAGATCGAGTAGAAGACGAGGACCAAGAGCAAGGTCATGAAGGTAGCGACGGCGAGTCCACCGATTTGGGCATGGCACGACCAGATGAGTATCACGTAGCCTCAAGCGATGACCCCGCCCCCATCGACTCGGACGGTGGACGCAGTTGCGTAAGCAGTTGTCATCAAAAAGAGAACTGCATTGGCGATGTCTTCTGGCTGGCCAATTTTGCGGACCGGCAACCGTTCGGCCGTGGTTTCAAATACCTCTTTGCGTTTCTCTGAAGGCAAGTCGTCCCAGATCGGAGTCTCGATCATCCCAGGCGAAACAGCATTGACGCGAACTGGTGCCAATTCCAGAGCAAGCCCGCGCGCAAGAGCTTCCAGGGCGGCGTTGATAGCTCCCTGGAGAACTGCTGTTGCCGATGGACGCTCACTTAGGAAACCTGAGACAAGAGTCAACGAACCACCGCCGTTGATGTGCGCCACGCGCGCGACGCGATATGCTCCCCAGAACTTGCTTTCCATTGCAGCTCTCGCGTCGGTAAGGCTCAGAGTGCGGACTGAGCCGACTCTCGTTTGCGCTGCGGAGACCACAACATGATCCCAGGTCATTTGGTCCTCGAAGAAGCGTTCAAGTAGCCCGTTATCGCCCGTATCGAGCACAGCTATATGGACGGCGCCGCTGAGCTTAGTGGCTACTGCTGTGAGTTTCTCCTGGTTGCGCGAAGCGATTGTGACTGAAGCACCTGCGTCCGCAGTCGCGGCCGCTATCGCAAGACCGATCCCGGAGCTGCCCCCGATCACGAGAATGCGTTGATTATCGAGAGAGTGCACGATGACCTTCCTCCTTTTCCATCCAAGGTCACAAATAGCCAACGATCGAATCGATAATCCACCTTTGTGTTGACTAGCTCGTTTCGCTCCGCTATATCGCTTCTGGGCTGGTTCGCGGGCTGCATCATCATCAGAAACAGCACTGAGAGAATTCTCGCAAGACGCGCTTGTCTCATGGCGGCGCTAGCTGAGTGGCAAAGTGAACGAAAAAATGCAGCCGTGATCGCGCTGGCTTGTAACTCTCAGCGAGCCACCGTGCGCCTTGATGATCGCGTTCGCTATGGGCAATCCCATTCCAGTTCCCTGGACCACGTGTCGGTGATATTTCCCGCGATAGAATTTCTCGAAAATCAAGCGTTGTTCGGAATCTTCGATCCCGCTGCCCCGGTCGGCCACGCTGGTGATCACAAAAGTTCCGGTCAACTCTGCTGTTATCGTGATCGGGGCATCGGAGAGTGAGTACTTGGCCGCGTTTTCCAGCAGCTGCAGCAACGCTTTCTTGGCAAGGTTCAGGTCCGCGCGCACGAGTGGCAACCCCGGTGGATACTGAACTAAGACCGCACGCTGGCCCAGCAGCGTCCTGCAATTTGTCCTTGCGGCATTTATGATTTCCTCAATCGCATGTGGCTTCAGATCGAGTTTGACGCGACCATCGGGTTGCGCAGCATCCACCGCCTCGCCGACGAGCTGGTTCAATCGGTCTGCCTCCTCGTTGATGACGATGAGAAGCTCGTTACGCTGCGAGGGCTGCAGCTGCGAATTTGTCAGCAGCGCCGTGACGGAGGCTTTGATCGAAGTCAGCGGTGTGCGCAACTCATGCGTCACGGAGTCAAATAACGCGATCCGTAACTGTTTGTCTTCCCTAGCTTGTTCCCTAGAAATAACGTGTATCGAGTGGCTGCTCACGGTCTATCTCCTCAAATCCCTTCGCGGATGGTTTCCGGGCTGCTGAGGGCGAACCGTGCAATCTCGTCCTTTCGCATGAAAACGACTCCGGGTCTGCTCTGGGCATAGACGATAAATTCTTCGAGGACTTTGGCTCGTGAAGGCCGCCCCGCGATACGATCATGAGCACTCACCGACATCATGCGACGACGCTTTGAAGATTCGGCATAAAGCATGTCGAACTCGGCCTTTAGATCGCCGGCGTATTCCTGCGTGCTGAAGTAGCGCGACTCGTAATCCACGATGTCGTTCATGTGCAATGTATATGGCACGACCGTGAATGGCTGGCCTTTCACGTTGATTAGGAATGGTTCGTCCCTGCTCACATCGTCAATGTGATAGATGAAGCCAAGTTCCTGGAGAATCTCCAGCGTGTGTGGCGTGCCACGGAGCCAGAATGCATTGAAACCCAACGGCCTTGTGCCTGTTGCACGCTCAATGCTTGCGATGCTCTGCCTGTACGATTCTCGCTCCTGCTCGGGCGTCATGGAATACTGCGCGGCCCACGTTTGTCCGTGGCCAGTGGCTTCATGCCCGCGTTGGACAATCTCCTTGGCTAGAGCCGGGTGAAGATCGACCGTTGCACCTACCATGTGGGAGGTAACTTTGACCTTTCGGCGGTCGAACATTTCCAACAGTCGCGGAAGTCCTTCTTTGAATCCGTATTCGTACCACTTGGCCGCCGGTAGATCGGGATACTTCGAGTCGATTGGCGGCATAGGGGACTCTGCTCCACTGGACGGTTGGGCTCCAGCCTCCATTTGCATGGAGATTGAGATAGCCATCCGAGCTCCGTCCGGCCAGAACGGTGCCTCCGAGCTGCGTAGTGCGGGCGAGGGAGAAGACGATTGCATAGCCAATCCTTTCGGTTGCGGTGTTTGAGATACGACACCGGCAGCGAGTGCGGAAACGGCAGCATCCTTAATGAAGTCACGACGTTTCATTCAGTCCCTCGGTTAATCGCTGTGCTCGGGGCAGCCGGCACGATCGAGTTCGCGTTCGGCTTGCAGCCAATCATCAAGCTCATTGCCCGAGAACCCGCCACGTACAAGATAGATCTCATAGGCGCGGAGCCTGATCTGTTCGTGACTATGTGCCTGGTTTGCTGAAGTATTTTCTGGGTCAGACTGAATGGCGCTTGCACGAACCTCCAAAGTCCCACTTCTTTTACTTGTGGCCTGCAATGTCATATCCGGGTCCTTTCCTTTCTTCGTTGGATTGATTTCGATCTCACCCCGAGTATCCCTTTTCGCCGCACGTCTCCTTCCCGTACACCCGGGTGGACTTGCGCTTCAATATCTGGTGCAATTTCCTCCGGCCATGGAAGACGCGGGCCTTCACTGCTGAGACCGAGAGGCCCATGACGCGAGCTGCTTCTTTTGTAGACAACTCACCAAGTTCTCGCAGCTGGATTGCTGTTCGTATTCCCGGCGGCAACTTATCCATGGCCTCGGATAGAATTCGGTTCCGTTCGTCCTGTAGAAAGGCACTTTCAGGGCCAGCGCGTGAATCCGGCATTTCCAGCCCGGGTGCGGTTTCCTCATTTCCGCTTAAATCGTTGATCGATACCTCGCGGTGTCCGCGACCTCTGCGCAGCGACATGAGGGCTTCATTGATCGCAATACGTGTTAACCACGTGGAGAAGGAAGATCTCCCTTCGAACTTGTACAAATAGATGAAGGCTCTTTGGAAGCTCTGCTGCACGATGTCCTCTGCGTCTTCTCGGATACGGGTGAAGCGTCGCGCAACCCCTAGAATCCTTCGCTCGCAAGGCTCGATGAGAATTTCAAATGCGCGCCTATCTCCGCGTTTGGCCGCAAAGACTAGCGCCGCTTCTCCGTCCTGGCACGCGATGTTCTTTCGCTGCGTACCCCCGAATTGGAGTGATGCACGGCTTCGCTTTTCCGTGTCTAAGGCTTGTATTGGAGCCAATTGCGCCGCTGTCGCCATAATGTGCCCCTTTCCTGTCGTTCTCTGTAGCCGGTCACTACCCTTAATTTCAATCTGCGAGATGGCGCCCTGTTTCATTAACCAGATGAGCCGCTAACTTTGGTCTCGTTCTCTTGTGATCCATTCGCGAATGTATGCTTGGCAATTCTTCAGCTGGATGTTCTCGGCCTCACAGCGCACAAGAAAGCTGACGGCGTCTTGGTCCGCCAGATTTAGCTCTCTTAAATCCAGAGTGATGCGGCGACCGCTCACCGTAAAGACCACCTCTCCGTTCGCAGCCCTCGTGATCTGGAGCATCTGCCCTCTCTCACAAATTCCGCCTTCTGCTGCAGCGAGAGACCGCCATATGCTCCTGTCGTCCCAATCACAGCTCCAAGCGCAACCTGCTTAACATGGATGAGTTACCTGCCTGCGGAATGTCGGAAACCTCAGCAATTGTCGAGAGTCCCTGCAGCATATTGGTTCTTCCGCTACATTGCATTCCCACTGAATGCTCCCTACTGTCCTTCTCCACCTAGACGGTTGCACCTCTAAGAGGCAACGTGTTTAACGTCTTCGTAGCGATCATTCTTCGAAATTGCATGAAGCCTACAATTCGCTCCGAGGTTGGCAACCGCCCTGCAAACTGCTGAGTCGGCCCGGGCATGACGGGACGCATTCTGCAGAAAAGGCTTTCCGGAAGTCCTCAAGAAGTCGCTGAAAAAGTGTGAAAAACTCGAAGGAATCCCAGTGAAAGACCGATCGGCTTTGCTATGAGTCACTTGTACCGCTTCGGACCGTATGTGCTAGACCCCCAAAGACGGACACTTTATTGCGACAAATCGCCTGTCCCCCTTACCCCAAAAGCCTTCGACGTTCTGCTTTTCCTGGCTCAGAACCCCAACCGGTTGATTACAAAGGACGAATTGCTTCAGGCGGTTTGGGGGGACACCTTTGTGGAAGAGGCGAATCTGACGCAATACATTTCGCACTTGCGCAAGGCGCTAGGTGGAAACTCGGAAAACAGCCGGTTGATCGTTACGATTAGCCGAAAGGGGTACCAGTTCACAGCCGATGTCGCACTGGCCGAAACTCCAGACGTCACGAAACGGGATACGGGGCAAGTTCCTCCCTCCGGCGTCTCCACGCCCGGAATAGCCGTCGAAGCGAAAGCCGGCAACCAGAACTCGCCACCTGAAGCTACCAACGTTCTCGAGTCGCCAAAGGTTTATGCAGCAATTCGTAAACCAGGGAGTCGCTGGCGGTTAGCTGCGGTCTTGGGCTCGGTTGCAGTCGTTTTGCTTGTCGCCGGCTATATTTCGTCGCGAAGGTTCAGCTCTGCGCCGCCGCCAAGATCGGAAAAAATCATGCTGGCCGTATTGCCCTTCCAAAATCTCACTGGTGATCCCAAACAGGAGTACCTTGCGGACGGTCTGACGGAAGAGATGATTGCACAATTATCTCGGCTGCACCCAGAACAACTGGGAGTCATCGCGCGAACCTCCGTGATGGGATACAAACACGGTGACCAGCGCCTGGACCAGATTGGACGTGACCTTTCTGTTCAATATGTGCTGGAAAACAGCCTTCGAGGGAGCGGGGATCATTTGCGCGTCACTGTCCAGCTTCTTCAGGTGAAAGACCAGAGCCATCTATGGGCTCAGGATTACGACTATCGCCCGCGCGATATTCTCAGTCTGGAAGATGATGTAGCTAAATCCGTGGCGCGGGAGATCCAAATGTGTTTGACCCCGCAACAACAATCCGATTTGACTCGCGCGCGTCCGGTCAATGCGGAAGCCTTCGACGCTTACATGGAAGGACGCTTTTTCCTTGATCGGGAAAGCGCCGGAGATCTGAATAGGGCCGTAAGCTACTACGAGCAGGCGATCCAGCTGGATTCCAGCTATGCGCTGGCCTGGGTAGGATTGTCTCGAGCCCTCTTTCGCCAGGCCGACAGGGGCTCTGTTCCGCTAAGGGAGGGCCGGCGGCAGGCCCGCGAAGCAGTGCAGCAGGCTCTAGCGCTGGATCCGAATCTGGCAGAGGCCCACGCGCAAATCGGCCAGATCAAGAGGCAGGCCGATTGGGATTGGACAGGAGCGAATGCTTCCTTGCAGCGCGCGCTCGAACTCGACCCCGGAAATTCCGCAGTTCTAAATCTCGCCGCCGGCTTGGCGCTTTCCCGCGGCCGTTTTGAGGAAGCTGTGGAATTGGATCGCCGGGCAATCGCATTGGATCCGCTCAACGCCGCGATTCGCGGATCGCTCGCAGAAATCTGCGGTATTATGGGCCGCCAAGAGGAAGCAGAGGTGAACTTCAAGAAGGTATTAGAACTTGATCCCGATCTCCCCCCTAACCATGAAGGGTTGGGCTTGGTATATCTGGCGCAGGGACGCGTTCAGGATGCTCTAGCAGAAATCGAACGAGAACAAATGGGCATGTGGCGCTTACAAGGACAGGCTGTCGCCTCCTACGCACTTGGTCGGAAGAAAGAGTCAGACACCGCTTTGAGCGAATTAATTGCCAAATACCAATCGCAGTCAGCCTTCCTAATTGCCGAGGTTTATTCCTTCCGAAAGGAGCCCGACCAGGCTTTTGAGTGGTTGGACCGGGCTTATGTGCAGCACGATAGTGGAGTCCCCGAAACTAAATCTTCCACTTTGCTACAGAACCTGCGCGGCGATCCACGCTACATGGCATTTTTGAAGAAGATACACCTGCCACTCTAAACCGACACTCCCACAAGCTGTACTAGCTATTGTTCGAGCTGCCTGCAGCCTTGAAGCGATACTTGTTGATCGTCCGGGAGAACTCTTTGATTTTAAGTTTGATCGCTGAATTCGCAGCTTTGCAGATACTGCGAACGGTTTGGATAGTTTGCGCTAGGGGAGTGTCTAGCAAATACGCTCTGACATCTGTTCCGGTTTGCACATGATCGGACAGACTACCGACACTGTGCCGCGGAACGGACCTCTCGTTTTTCTGAGCAATAATGGATACTTGCGGCAAGCCTCAAGGGTGTACCCTCGGCTGGGGGAAATCATGGATCATAACGAGTCAGTAAGGAAGTTTGAACATTTGATGTTGAAACAGGCCGACCACGCGCGCGACGCGGCAATTGAGCTTGAGGCTCTGATTTCGCAGTTGCCGAGTGAGAAATCTCGACAGTTGGCGGAGCTACAAGTAAAGGCAAGCCACAAACAAGCCAAGGAGTTTCGCGAACTCGCGCAGAAAGTCCACGAAAGCTAGAAGCAACAGCGGTCTCGTGGTTTCTTTAAGATCAGACAACGGGCGCCGGGGCGTCGGCCCCTGCTGACCTTCGACCTGACGCCGGTCGAACCTCTGCTGCCGCTCGGTATGTTGACGCAGGCGAAATAACAACTTTCAGTAGGGCCTAGCGCGACATCAAAAAAGGGGCCTCTCCCTGCTTGACCGGAGAAATGAGCATCGATGAAAACCCGACGAGAGTTTCTCGCAACTGCAGTGGCTGGTGGGGCTTCGCTGGCAGCGAGTTCCGGCCAAACGAGAGAAACTCTGGCTGGGCTTTTCGTTACGGATGAGACCGGACGGAAAGATGCAGCATTAAATGACTTAACCCGAGGAGGCCGAGACATGGCTGATAAGGCGGAAGATCCAAGAATTACGAGAGCGCGTCTCTCTGGGCCCGAACAAGTGACCAAAAATGCGACAGTGGCCGAAATGGCTGCCGACGGCACCATGACCGTTCTGGTCAAAGGCACGAACGAGTGGGTTTGTACACCGGGAAACGAAAACAAAATCGGCGATCCGCCGATGTGCATGAACCCCATGGGAATGCGATGGATGATGGATGCGATGCAAGGAAAGCCCAAGCCGACGAACACGATGCCCGGAATGATTTACATGCTGTGCGGCGCCACACAAAGAAGCAACACAAATCCTGCCGATAAAACCAGTCCCGCTATTCCCATAGGACCGCATTGGATGATCACGTGGCCTTTCGATGCTGCGGCAAACGGCCTTCCGACCACGGTTCGCGACAAAGGCGCTTGGGTGATGTTCGCGGGAACGCCTTACTCGTATTTGCACATTTGTGGCACCCCGTGGGAAGGCACCGAATACCACGAAGGCGATAAGACAGTCTGGACCATGTCGTACGCTCCTCGCTGAACCACGGGAGGCGAAATCTTTGCGGAGAACCACTCACCCGACCTCGCGTCAGCGATTATTGCCTGGGATGCAACCGGCATAGACGTTGAACGACCGGTGATCATATCGGTAGGCAGTGTTGATAGAAACTCGCGCTCTTCCTTTAAGGTCCCTTTCAATCTGCGGGAGTCCAGTCATTAAGAGACCGTCGATTATAGGGCAAGTATCATTCGGTCCCTTCCCCAGGACTTCTAAACGGTTGCGGCGCGATGTGGAGACATAGTCAGTGCTAGGCGGACGCCGCGTCCAGGTAGATCAGCCCAGCGATTTTTTCAGGATGTCGTGATCCTAACGCATTTTATGACCCCGCCCCGACGGGGCTCGTACATTGGTCTGCTCGATCCTCAGAAGAAGCTCCAGCTAATGCAGCCTGAGAAAATCGTAGAATTGCATGCTGAAGTCCGTGGCGGGAGCGGCCACTCAGGAGTCAAGAAGCGGCCAGAATGGAATCAAAATAAGAGTTCATCGCTGCGGAGTCCCATTGCTGCGGACCAATAACCTTTCGCACAATGCGTCCTTCACGGTCGATGATATAGGTTTCCGGAATCTTTACGGTTCCGTAGTCCAACGAAACTTTGTTCGTTGGCTCGCAGGCAGTCGAAAATCGTACAGGATAATTCTTCAGGAAGTCTTCGTAGTTACCGCAGTTCTCATCCACACTAACGGCTAGGACGCGGTCCATTCCAAAGCTCCTCAGAGCATCACTTTGATTTCTGTTGAGCGATCCATCTGTCGGTGCGGGCCTCGAGCATGTCGAGGGGCAAGGTTCCGCCATTGAGCATCTCATCATGGAAGGTGTGAATGTCGAATTTGGCTCCCAATTCTTTCTGGGCGCGTTCGCGGAGTTCGCGAAACTTGAGCTGGCCCAGCTTGTAGCTCAGGGCCTGCGCGGGCCACGCGATGTAGCGGTCGGTTTCGGACTGAATGGTCGGCTCATCGACGGCACCCGACTTGCGGAAGAAATCGACAACCTGATCGCGCGTCCAACCTTTGGAGTGGATTCCTGTGTCGACAACCAGTCGCACGGCGCGGAAGAGCTCGGAGGAAAGCCTGCCGTAATCCGAAACAGGATCCTGATAGAAGCCAACTTCTTTGCCAAGCTGCTCAGCGTAGAGCGCCCAGCCTTCGATGTAAGCATTGAAGCCCAGTCCGTGAAGGCGGAACCTAGGCAGCCCGGTGAGCTGCTGCTGCACGGAGAGCTGCATGTGGTGGCCCGGGACGCCTTCATGGTAGGCGATCGCTTCGTCGTCGATCAGAGAGCGCTCCGCAAAATTGGAGGTGGCGACGACAACGCGGCCGGGCCGCTTTCCGTCGGGAGTGCCGGTGACATAGTGCGTCGCGGCGGCGGCCTGGAAGGCAGGGATTGCCTCGACAGTTACACGAGATTTCGGAAGGAGGTTGAAGAGTTCGGGCAGCTTGGGTTCCATCTGAGCGATGTAGTGACGAAAGTCGTCAAGAATCTGGTCCGCGGATGTGGGTATGCATTTGCTATTGGTTTTTAGGGACGCACGGAAAGAGGCGAGGTCCTCGAAACCCTGCTTTTTGGCAATTATCGTCATCTCCGCCTGGATGCGCTGGATTTCGCGGAGACCGAGTTGGTGGATATCGTCGGGTTTCATTTGCGTGGTGGTGCGGCCGTAAATGTCGTTTTCATAGCGCTTCTCGCCGTCCGGCAGAGAAGTCACGGCGAGAGTGGTGCGACCGTGCGGAGCATATTCCGTGCTAAGGAAGGCAGCGAAGGCCTTGTAGCTGGGAATGACATCGGTATCAATGGTGGCGGTAATCTGCTGCGTCAGGCGCTTCTGCTCTCCTGGAGCGATTTCGGCTGGATATTTCTTTGTGGGAATCAGAAAGGGCTCCGCGTCGATGATGCCCTGACACTGAACGGGAAGCTTCTCAATGAGGAATCGCACCGGCATCAGGTTGTCTTTCGTGCCGGCGCGGAGAACTTCCGTGATCTGGCTGAGGACGCGAGGAATCTGGTGCAGGCGGGCGATGTAGTCTTCATAGTGCTTCACCGAATCAAGGGGAACAGACAGAGGCAAATCCGCGAGAGTAGTGTGGATGCCATTCTGCTGGTTGATTGGCATTTCGTATTCTTTGAGGTCGAAGTCGGCAATGCGCTGCTGAAGAACGCGAATCAGAAGGTCGTGGGAGAGTTGATCCTGGTCGGAGAAACCCATCGTGGGAATAGCTTGAAGGCGGCTGAGGAAAGCGTGGTTCGTTTCATTGCGCTGAACAATGGCTGCGAGTGAGTAATCGGCGAGTTTGTCGTTGTAGCGGTAGTCTCCAAAGGCCGTGGCGCGCTCTGGGAAATTGCGAAGGTCGGATTCGTATTGCTCGTCGAAGAGGGCGTTCTGCGCGGCGAGGCGCTCAGCAACTGGTTTGAGGTCCTGGGCGAATACGGAACCGCTGAGGGCTAGCAAAAAACAAAGACTCGGGTGAAATCGCATGCGTGGGAGCGTAGCAGAGGTGAGAAGTCTGTTGCACGAACAAATTAATGCAGCCGAATTGCCACCGGCCGCAGAACGCCCGCTTGGGAGGTCGGCGCTTCAGGTGGTTTCCTCCAACGGTCTCCAAATCCTTCGATCGACGATCAGGACCTTGCTACTCATGGCGGCCAATTCTTGGAATTCAAAGCTTCCGCTCATGAACCTTCCTCGCGTTAGTGCCTGTTGTCGAATCGGTCCCGATGACCTACCGCATGCCCCGGTTACTTGGGATTCCGAACGACCTCACTCTTGGTCACTTCCTGGCATGATTGTTAGTTCCAGATTGCTCGTTCCCCACAAAATCGATGCCAAATGCGGAGATCGCTTCCTACAAGCCCATTACTAAGACTTCCCTCGCGGGAACCATGAATAACCCCTAGCCCAGATAATTCATGATCTTAGAAGCACGAAAGGCCTCGCTATGGTACAAATCCGTTGTTGACGCGGGTTTGATACCAAAAGTGAGGCCTTCGCTTGAACGAACATACCACAACAGACTGTCTC
>Ga0210394_10000563_pt1 | contig 75187 bp, 60 predicted proteins | sample IncBWC12MmetaG_FD_160121 | JGI IMG/M metagenome (GOLD analysis project Ga0210394, IMG submission 160121) | Forest soil microbial communities from Barre Woods Harvard Forest LTER site, Petersham, Massachusetts, United States - Inc-BW-C-12-M | ecosystem: Environmental > Terrestrial > Soil >... | reverse complement strand
GCGGTAAGGGCACAGCATCCCGCGCTGCGGCGAGGAAAATTGTGGAGCCTGGCGTCGGATGACACGACATTCGTTTTCATGCGGGAAACCGAGGAGGAAAAGATCGTGATTGCGTTTCATGCGGGGGAAAGAGCGCGGGAGATTATTGTGCCGGTGCAGGATTCTCCGGCGGGGACAGCGACGAACTCGACGGTGATTTTTGGGCCGGGGCAGGCGGAGATGGCGGGGCAGACGATGAAACTCCGCGTGCCGGGGCAGAGCGTGAGCATGTTTTTGCTGCAATAAGCCGTATTCCCCGGCAGGCAAGAAGTTTACGTGGAATTGACAGGCAGGAAAGTGGGCATCTCCAAGCAGGTAGCCTATGATTGTTCCGGGCCATCGGTGGGAAGAGTGGCCAGATCCATACTTGAAATTTCTCAGCTTCCGCGCAAACTCAATTCGGGAGATGAAAATGAAAAAGCTATTTGTGCTACTGGCACTCTTGGGGACGACACTGATGGCAGCCGAGAAGACGGTGTACGACTTTACCTTGAATTCGATTGAAGGACAGGCTACGCCGCTGGCCTCGTTCAAGGGCAGGTTGGTGCTGCTGGTGAATGTGGCCAGCCGGTGCGGATTTACGCCGCAATACGCGGGGCTTGAAGCGCTGTATGAGAAATATAAAGACCGGGGCTTCGTGATCGTTGGAATTCCCGCGAATAATTTTGGCGCGCAGGAGCCCGGATCGAACCAGGAGATCAAGACGTTCTGCACTTCGAAGTATCACGTGACGTTCCCGATGATGGCGAAGGTTTCCGTGAAAGGCAGTGACATAACACCGCTTTATGCGTTCCTGACGGACAAAGCGGTCAATCCGAAGACGGGAGGCGATATTGGTTGGAATTTCACGAAGTTTTTGATCGGGCCAGACGGAAAAGTGATCGCGCGGTTTGATTCGGAAGTGGAGCCGGACTCGAAGGACCTGACTTCGACGATCGAAAAGGCACTCACCAGCCTGAAATAGCGGCCGCGCGGGCGGCGGTTCGACGCATGGCGATTCTCTCCCTCCAAAACGTCAGCAAAGAATATGCAAGTGACGGCCAGAGCATTCGCGCGCTGGACGGGGTCACACTGGACGTCGCGGAGGGCGAGTTTGTCGCGCTGGTCGGGCGCAGCGGTTGCGGCAAATCGACGCTACTGCACTTGGCGGGAGCGATGGATTTTCCGACGTCGGGCACGGTGAGGATCGAAGGCAAACCGACGTCGGATCTGAATGACGCACAACAGACGCAATTGCGGCGGGACAAAGTCGGATTTGTTTTTCAGTCCTTCCAACTGTTGCACACCTTAACAGTTCAGGAAAATGTGGAGTTGCCGCTGCTGCTGGCGGGTAAAGCCGGCGCACGCGAACTGGCGCTCGAGCGGTTGCATTGGGTGGAGCTGGACGGGTTGGGCGCGCGATATCCACATCAGCTCTCTGGTGGACAGATGCAGCGCGTGGCAATTGCGCGGGCGCTGGCGCATTCCCCGCGGATTTTGCTTGCGGACGAACCGACGGGAAACCTGGACACGACGACGGGCGGCGTGATTCTGGAGTTGCTGCTCCGGCTGACGCGCGAACAGAAAACGGCGACGATTCTGGCCACGCACAGCCTGGAAGCGGCCAGCGTGTCCGACACGCTGGTGAAGTTGCGCGACGGGCGCGTAGAAGAAGTGACGCGGCACTGACATGCTTCGATGGAAACTTTTTTACCGTTTGATGATCCGGCCGCTGTTTCGGGAGCCCATGCGGCTTGGCCTGATGGTGCTGGCAGTCGGGCTCGGTGTTGCGGTGGTGTTGGCGATTGAATTGGCGGGAAACGCGGCAGCGGGATCGTTTCACTCTTCGATGGAAACCCTGGCCGGGGACAATGACCTGGAAGTGGTAGCCTCGGGCGGCGTGCCGGAAACGGTAGTGGCGACGCTGACCACGCAACCTTTTCCGCTGCGAATTTCGCCGCGGATGGAAGATTTCGCCGTCGACATGCGCACACGGGAGACTCTGCCGCTGATCGGGCTGGATCTCATCGCGGAAGGCAGCTACTACGCTGCGCAGTCCGACACAGGCCAGGTGGATTCCAACAACAAAGAGACGATGGAAGAATCCGTGCGCGATCTGGAAAGCCCGGAAAGTGTTTGGGTGAGCGCGAGCCTCGGGAAAAAGGTGGGCGAGCACATTTCGCTACTGGCCAATGATCGCGTTCTGGATTGCGTGGTACGCGGGGTGCTTCCGGGTGCATCCGGAAGCGAAAACGCAATATTGATGGACATTGCAGGGGCGCAGCGCGCCTTAAACCGGTTTGGCCGGGTGGATCGCATCCTGATCAAGGTGCCGGCGAATAGCAATCTGGAGGAATGGCAAAAGAAATTGAGCAGCGTGCTGCCGCCGGGCGTGGAGGTGCGACCGCAGGGCGCCGGCACGGAAGAAAACCGGAAAATGCTGGCGGCGTTCCGGTGGAATCTACGGTTGCTGAGTTACATCGCACTGGTTGTGGGCGCGTTTCTGATCTACAACACGATTTCCGTTTCGGTGGTGCGGCGACGCAGCGAGATTGGCATTGTGCGCGCGCTAGGCGCGGACCGCGGAGATGTGCTGGCCGCGTTTCTGGGAGAAGCGGCTTGCCTGGGGTTGGCGGGCGCGCTGGTGGGCTTGCCGCTCGGGCGAATCATGGCCGGCGGCGCGGTGAAGTTGATGGCGGCGACAGTGGAATCGTTGTATGTGAGCAGCCGGCCCGGAGCGATTGCGTTGACGACACATTCGATAGCCCTGGCTTTGCTGATTGGAGTGGGCGTGGCGGTCGTTTCCGCGCTCTCACCCGCGCGCGAAGCGATGCAGGTTTCGCCGGTGGATGCGATGGCGCAGGGGCGGCGGGAATATATTGCGCGGACACACAAGGGACGGGACCTTGCCATCGCCGCACTGCTGGCCGGCCTCGCAGCGCTGGCTGCGCGGATGCCAGCGTTTGCCGGGAAACCATTTTTTGGATACCTCGCGACGATCCTGTTGATTGCGGCGGCGGCCTATGCAATTCCTGCCTTGGTCAATTTCATTTCACGAATTGCCGCCAGAGTTTTGGGAAAACTGTTTGGAGTAGAAGCGATGCTGGCTTCGCGGAGCCTGGCGGCTTCGCTGCGGCGCACGTCGGTGCTGGTGGGGGCACTGGCGACGGCGGTGGCGATGATGGTGTCCGTCGGAATCATGGTGGGAAGCTTCCGACAGACGGTGGTGAGCTGGATGAACAACCAGTTGCCGGCGGATTTGTATTTGCGCCCGGCGGGCGACGCGGCGGCAGACCGGCATCCGACGATTTCCGTAGAGTTGGTGGAGAAAATCGCGCGGCTACCAGGCGTTGCCGCGGTGGACCGCTTGCGAGCGTACGAAATTAGCTACGAAGGAATGCCGGCGACGCTGGCTTCGGTGGATTTGCGGGTGCTGCGGGCTTACCGGAAATCGGACTTTTTCTCTGGCCGGCCGACTAACGAAGTGCTGGACCAACTGCGCGGGAAGAACAACATCATCGTGAGCGAGCCGTTCACCTACAAGCACAAGGTAAAGGCTGGCGACACGATCACGCTATCCCTCGGAGAAGCGCGGGCAAATTTCCAGATCGTGGATGTTTATTACGATTACGCGAGTGAGCGCGGTTACATTTTGATGGACCGGGATGTGCTTCTGAAATATCTGCCGGATGAGACGCCGACGAATCTTGCGGTGTTCGTCGCGCCAGCCGCGCAGGCTGCGGAGGTGCGCAAGGAAATACAGGAAGTTGCTGTGGGACGGCGTATCCTGATTTTTTCAAACCGCGATTTGCGGACCGAGGCGGTGAGGATTTTCGACCGGACGTTCGCTATAACCTACGCGCTGGAGGCGATTGCGGTGATCGTGGCGGTGATGGGAATTGCGGGCGCGCTGATTGCGCTGGTGGTTGACCGGCGGCGGGAATTGGGATTGCTGCGGTTTCTCGGAGCTTCGTCGGAACAGATTCGGAAGATGATCCTTGTGGAAGCGGGTTTGCTGGGGTTGCTGGCGAATCTGGCGGGTTTTGTGCTTGGGTATTTTCTTTCGTTGATTCTGGTGTTTGTGATTAACAAGCAGTCGTTTGGATGGACGATCCGGTTTCACTGGCCGGTGGCGGTGCTGCTGGGAGCGTTGACGGTGGTGTATGCGGCGACGGTGCTATCGGGCCTGTATCCCGCGCGGGTGGCGGTGCGGCTGAATCCGCTTGAGGTGATTCATGAGGAGTAGGCGGCTGCTCTTCGTGCTTCTGTTTACTTGGCTGCCGGGCGTGATGGCGCAGTACAAGACCGCGCTGCCGGGTTACCGGTATGAATTCCCGCACGATCATTTCGATCATCCGGATTATCAGACGGAGTGGTGGTATACGACCGGAAATTTGATTGCTGCAGACGGGCGCCATTACGGATATGAGCTGACGTTTTTTCGCCAGGGTGTGGACAGGGATCCCAGCAAGACAGAGCCGTGGGATATTCAGGATCTGTATTTGGCACATCTGGCGCTCAGCGACCTGGACGGCGGGAAGTTTTATCACTCAGAGCGGACGAACCGCGCGGGACCCGGGCTTGCTGGGATCGATGCCAAACAGAAGCGCATCTGGAACGGCAATTGGGGAATCCGTTGGAATGGTGCGGAAGAGATTCTAGATGTGGTGGACGAGAAATTTTCGTTCTCGTTTTCGCTGCGCAGTGAAAAGCCGCCGGTGATCCACGGGGAAAATGGGGTCAGCCAGAAGGCGACGGGCGCGGGGCGGGCGTCGCACTACATTTCGTTTACGCGCTTGCTGACAAAGGGAAGGATTGAGGTGGTGGGGAAATCGATTGACGTGCTCGGGACGTCCTGGATGGATCACGAATTTTTCACGCATTCGATGGAACCGGAGCAGGTGGGGTGGGACTGGTTAAGCGTGCAGCTTGAAGACAATACCGAGCTGATGCTGTACCAGTTTCGGCGGAAGGATGGATCCACGGATCCATTTTCCTCGGGAACATATGTGGATGTTCGTGGCAAATCGGTGCATCTGACCGCGGTGGATTTCCGGTTGATTCCGACCGCAGAGACCTGGACAAGCGGCGCCACTGGGGCGAAGTACCCTGTGGCTTGGAACATGGAGATACCGAAGCTGGGACTGAAACTGGCGGCGACGACGCGGCTGAAATCGCAGGAACTGGCGGGTGGGAGCAAGATTGCGCCGAGTTATTGGGAAGGGGCGATTGCAATTGAAGGGACGCGCAGTGGCGCGAGCGTTCGGGGCGTTGGGTATTTGGAGATGACGGGGTATGCGCGGCCGGTGGAGATGGGGAGGTAGTGGGAGTATGCCTGATTCGTGAGACGAAGAACCCAGGTGCAAAACCGGCCCTGGGGCACCCGCGCGGGTTTGGTTGCACGTGGAACGTTCGGGCCGTTGGGTTTACTGCGTGAAAGCGGAAGCTGAGCTTCCGCACTCCAAATGAAGAACCCCAGGTGCAACGACGGCACCTGGGGCACCCTCAAGAATATAAATAGGAAACCGAGACTAGCTTTCCATTTGGGCTTGCAGGATTTCTCCGGGCAGACGGGTCATTCTGGGGCCTGGCGCGGAAGAAATGCGATCCGAATGGAAGGAGCTGCGGTCGTGATTGACGGGGGCTCGGTCGGATTGTGTGGAAGCGCGATCCGAAGCGGCTGGGGCGCGATCCTTTTTGGGAGCGGCCTGAGCGTTGGCGGAGATTCTTTCAATCTTGATGCCGAGTTGGCGCTCGAGTTGGAAGAGATCGGTGCGCTGTTCGCGCAGAAAGAGTGTAGAGGCGACGCCGCGTTCTCCGGCGCGGCCGGTGCGGCCGACGCGATGGATGAAGTTTTCGGCGACGTCCGGAAGATCGTAGTTGATAACGTGCGCGATGTCCTGAACGTGGATGCCGCGAGCGGCGACATCGGTTGCTACCAGGACGCGATACTGCCCGCGCTGAAAGCCGGTGAGGGCGGCGGTGCGTTGCGATTGCGAGCGGTCGCCGTGAATCATGGCGGCATTGATGCCCTGGCGGTTGAGGCTCTTGGCGATGCGTTCGGTGCCGCGCTTGGTGCGCGAGAAAATAAGGCAGCGGCCGCTTTCGTTGTCGAGCAGGTTGTAAAGCATGTCGGGCTTGCCGTTTTCGGAAACTTCGAAGGCCTGGAGACGAACACTTTCGGAAGGCTTTGAAGTGGAGCCGAAAGTGAGGCGGACGGGATTTTTTGTGTAATCGCGCACGAGCTGCGCCATGCTGCCTTCCATCGTTGCGGAGAAGCAGAGAGTCTGGCGTTCGCGCGGCAACACACCGACGATGCGGCGGATGGCCGGTAGGAAGCCCATGTCGAGCATGCGATCTGCTTCGTCGAGGACGAGCGTCTTGACGCCGCTCAAAGAGACGAGTCGGCGATCGAGATAATCTTCGAGGCGGCCGGGAGTGGCAACGACGAGGCGCGCACCCTTGCGGATGGCGTCGAGCTGGCGGCCTTCGGGAAGTCCACCAACGACGAGTCCCGCGGGCTGCGACTGCTTTGAGCGCAACGCGTTATATTGCGCGACGACTTGCATGGCGAGTTCCCGTGTCGGCACAAGTACGAGCGCCGAAATTCCGGGAGTGTTCAACTGCGCCAGCCTCTCCATGATGGGAAGAAGGAACGCGAGCGTTTTGCCGGTTCCTGTCTGCGCCGTAGCGATGACGTCCTTGCCTTCCAGCGCCTGCGGAATTGCCGCCGCCTGCACGGGAGTGGGCATGGAAAACTTCGCCGCGATGAGTCGCTCCTTCAAAGAAGGAGATAGATTGAGTTCTGAAAAACTTTGCATTTTGCTTTCTTGCTGGCGAGAGGGCGGCGACACACACGAATAGTCGGTGAGCGCGGCAATCTACATTGCCAGTCTTATTTTAAATTACGCTAAGAACGAACGGAGGAAACGTAGGGCGGGTAGTCTCAGAAGGTCTAAACCAGAGGGACCGCACAACACAACCGATGCATTAAGCGCAAACCCAGTGTAACACAGTTCCGGGAATTGAGCAGGGTAGAAATCCGGAACGGTTGTGGCGAAGTAGTACCTGTGACCTCGCCCAATTCTCTTCTACGAAGCCGCGCCGGTATCCAAATTGAGGAAGATCGCCTTCAGATTTTTCGATTGGAGGCGATTGAATATTTGATGGGAAAAGGCTTGACGGGTGGCGCTTCGCGCGGATACTTGTGGGCATCCTTGTGGTGCGCATTGAGACGCCGCCCGCGAGCGGCTGGAAATCAGGATTAGGGAGCACAGGTAATGAGACACGAAATACAAGCAAGAGCATTCCGAGTGGGAATTGCGGGGCCGGTTGGTTCCGGGAAAACGGCGCTGGTGGACCGGTTGAGCAAAAAACTTTTTCCGCGGATCAATCTTGCCGTGGTGACCAACGATATTTATACAAAAGAGGACGCGGAATTCCTACTGCGGCAGGGCACGCTGCCGGCCGAACGCGTGAAGGGCGTGGAAACCGGGGCATGCCCGCACGCAGCGATTCGCGAGGATGCGTCGATGAATTTGCAGGCGATTGCGGAACTGGAGGACAGCCTTCCCGGCCTGGAGTTGATTTTTGTGGAGAGTGGCGGAGATAACCTGGCGGCGGCGTTCAGCCCGGAGCTTGTGGACGTCTGGATCTATGTGATTGACGTGGCTGAGGGAGATAAAATTCCGCGCAAGGGCGGACCCGGGATCATGCGTTCGGATCTGCTGGTGATCAACAAGATTGATCTGGCGCCTTACGTGGGCGCGTCGCTTGAAGTGATGGAGCGCGATTCGCGGAAGATGCGCGGGGAGCTGCCGTTTCTGTTTACTAATTTGCGAGAAGACGTGGGGCTGGACAAAGTCATTGCGTGGCTGAAAGGAAAACTGAATCAGCCGGCGGAGGAACGCCGCGGACTAATTGACGCGCACGTGCCCTATGCCGGACATGCTCACAGCCATGAACACGGCCACTCTCACGAGCATGGACATGAACACGGTCATCATCACTGAAGAATGGGTGGGAGCAGATTATGTCGCCAGAGCGCGAGCCGGGCGCGTCGACACCTTCGGAACAGTTGGCGCATTTGCGATTGTTGCACCTTGCCGACAGCGCTTTGCCAATCGGGTCGCTGGCGCATTCGTTCGGGCTGGAGACACTGGTGTCGGCGAACCTTTTGCACGTCGGTGATTTGCCGGATTTCCTACACGGTTATCTGCAGGAGGCAGGAATGTTGGAAGCGGTGGCTTGCCGCGAGGCATTTCACCTGGCGCGGGTTGAGGACAATGAATTCAAAGCCGAGGGATGGGTCGAGATAAACGATTGCTTGAGCGCGCTAAAGCCCGCAAGAGAGAGCCGGACGGCAAGCGCTACACTTGGCAGGAATTTCCTTCATGCGGTTCTGGGAGTTGAAAACTCACGTGTGCTGAGAAAAGCGCGAGAGGCATCGCTCGAATCGGAGAGCCTGATTCATCAGTGTGCAGCGTTTGGGCTGGTGAGCGGGGCACTTGGGTTTGAAGAAACGCGCACTGTGCTTGCGTATCTTCACCAGATGAGCGCGTGCCTCGTTTCCGCCTGCCAGCGCATGATGCCGGTGGGCCAGACCGAGGCGACCCGCATCTTGTGGAATCTGAAGCCCTCGATAGTGGAAGTTGGTGTGAAAAGCGCGAAATTGTCCATTGAGACGGTGAGCTGCACGATGCCGCTGCTCGATTGGGGAGCAATGGAGCATCCGGCGTTGTCGACGCGATTGTTCGTCAGCTAGCTGGCGAAAGATTGGAATTCGGATGGCTGCGACGGCAAGAGAAGCGTTCCAGGAAACTGCGCCCAATATTTATGAGTACAACCGCGCACGGGCGCTGCTGCAGCTGACTTTTTCGCGTGATTCTGTGAGCGGCAACACTTTCCTGGCGGACAGTTTTCAGGAGGCGCCCCTAAAGGTTGTGCGCGCCTTCACGTTGGAAGACGGCACGGCACTCACTCATCTTCACAATGTTTCGGGAGGGCTGCTGGGCGGTGACCGTCTCGCGATGCAAGTTCTCGTCGCCAACGGCGCGCAGGTGCAGTTGACGACTACGGGAGCGACGCGGATTTACCGCAACCGCGAGGGATTTTCCGCTACGACGCAGCGCAACGAAATTTCCATCGGCGAGGGCGGATTGCTCGAATACGTGCCGGACGCCACCATTCCTTTTGCCGGGGCGCGTTACCTCCAACGCACCTCGATCGAGCTGGCAGCCGGCGCCGGAATGTTCTGGTGGGAGATCGTTGCGCCAGGCCGGGAAGCGCGTGGCGAACTTTTTGAGTACGAAGAGTTTGCAATGAGAACCCGCGTGAGCGCGCTTGGCCGGGCAATCGCCGCGGAAAATCTTTGCCTGCGGCCGGGGAAGGACAATGTCTTCTCGCTTGCTCGTCTCGGACAGTATCGTTACGCTGCGACATTTTACATTTGCCGAGTGGGTCTCGAAATGCGCGCGTGGCGCGGCGCCGAGGAGCGGCTTCGCGAACTGACAACGAGCCTGACGCGGCGCGGCGAGATTCTTTGGGGAGTGAGTTCGCTGGTGGCGCACGGACTGGTTGTCCGGTGCCTGGCGCGCAACGGGCGCGAGATTTTGCCGGGACTCCAGGCGATTTGGCGGAGCGCCAAGCGTCATTTATACGATCGCGAAGCGATTCCGCCGCGCAAGGTGAATTGACGGGAGGCGTTTGTGCATCTGAATCCGCAGGAACAGGAGAAGTTGATGATCGTGGTGGCCGCGGACCTGGCGCGGCGCCGCCAGGCACGGGGATTGAAATTGAACTACGTGGAAGCAGTGGCGATCCTGACGGCGGAAGTGATGGAGGCCGCACGCGACGGAAAAACGGTAGCGGACATCATGAGCTTCGGCGCGAGAATTCTGACGCGCGACCAGGTGATGGAAGGCATCCCGGAAATGATTCACGAGGTGCAGGTGGAAGCCACCTTTCCAGACGGCACGAAATTGGTGACCATTCACGATCCGATCCGGTAGCGCGGTGTGTGCATATCGCGGCAAGAAACAGGGAATTGTGCGAACTCTGAGGTGATGCAATGAAGCCCGGAGAGTATCTGTTGGATCATGACGCGGGTCCCGTCGAGGCAAATGCGGGTCGGAGAACCACGCGCTTGGTGGTGAAGAACGCGGGCGACCGGCCGATTCAAGTGGGAAGCCATTTTCATTTCTTTGAAACGAATGCGTCACTCGTATTCGATCGCGTGGTGGCCTACGGAATGCGGCTGAATATCGCTTCGGGAACGGCGATCCGGTTTGAACCAGGGGACGAAAAAGAAGTGGAGCTTACGGAGTTTGGCGGGCGGAGGATCGTTCACGGATTTAGCGGGCTGGTGGATGGCGAACTCGACGATGACGAGACGCGCGCCAATGCGATGGAACGGGCGCGGAAAGCCGGCTTTCTCTCTCAGGGCGAAGGAAACAGCTGATGAGCCTTCTGATTCCCCGGCGAACGTACGCCGATCTTTACGGGCCGACGAAAGGCGACCGCATCCGCCTGGCCGATACGGACCTGATTATCGAAATCGAAAAAGATTTCACGCACTACGGCGATGAAATTACCTTTGGCGGCGGAAAGGTGATCCGCGATGGCATGGGGCAGAGCAGCACGGCGTTGCGCGAAACGCAATCGGGCGCGCTGGACCTGGTGATCACTAACGCAGTAGTTCTGGATCACTGGGGAATCGTAAAGGGCGACATCGGGATCAAGAACGGGCGGATCGTGAAAGTGGGGAAGGCCGGGAATCCCGATACGATGGATGGCGTTGATCCGGAGCTGGTGGTGGGCGCGGCGACGGAAGTAATCGCCGGAGAGCATTTGATTATCACTGCCGGCGGCGTGGACAGCCACATCCATTTTATTTCTCCGCAGCAAGTGTACACCGCGCTTTCGAATGGTATTACGACCATGATCGGCGGTGGAACGGGGCCTGCAACTGGGACGGCGGCGACCACCTGTACTCCGGGAGCTTGGAATCTGGCGCGCATGTTGGAGGCTGCGGAAGCGTGGCCGATGAATTTTGGTTTTCTCGGAAAGGGAAATGCCGCCGCGATGGCGCCTCTGGCGGAACAGATCGAAGCGGGCGCTTGCGGATTGAAGCTGCATGAAGATTGGGGCACAACTCCGGCGGCAATCGACGCTTGCTTGAAAGTGGCAGACGATTTCGATGTGCAGGTGGCGATTCACACGGACACGATCAACGAGGCGGGATTCCTGGAAGCGACGATCGCTGCAATCGCTGGACGAGCGATTCATACCTATCACACCGAAGGCGCGGGCGGTGGGCACGCTCCCGACATTATTAGAATCGCTTCGTTCTCGAATATCCTGCCTTCGTCGACGAACCCGACGCGGCCGTTTACGGTGAACACCATCGCGGAACATCTGGACATGCTGATGGTTTGCCATCATCTGAATCCACAGGTTCCGGAGGACGTGGCATTCGCCGAAAGCCGAATTCGGCCGGAGACGATCGCGGCGGAGGATATTCTGCACGACATGGGCGTGATCAGCATGATTTCGAGCGATTCGCAGGCCATGGGGCGCGTTGGCGAGGTGGTGCTGCGCACCTGGCAGACCGCGCATAAAATGAAAGTGCAGCGCGGCCCGCTTGCCGAAGATTCGCCGCGCACCGATAACCAGCGAGTGAAGCGCTACGTTGCAAAGTACACGATTAATCCCGCGATCACGCACGGCATGGCTTCGGAAATTGGCTCGATCGAGCCGGGAAAGCTTGCGGACCTGGTGTTGTGGAAGCCGGCTTTCTTTGGCGCGAAACCGGAAATGGTGGTGAAGGGCGGGTTCATCGCGTGGAGCGCGATGGGCGACCCGAACGCGTCCATCCCAACGCCGCAGCCGGTATTGTACCGGCCGATGTTTGCGAGTTTCGGCGCGGCGACTTCCGCGACGGCAATTACCTTTGTTTCGCAGGCCGCGATGACCGCCGGATTGCCGGAGAAACTCAGCTTGAAGAAAATGGTCCGGCCGGTGAGCAGGTGCCGGCGCATTGGAAAGAAAGACATGGTGCACAACAACGCGACACCGAACATCGAAGTTGATCCGGAGACCTACGAAGTGCGAGTGGACGGCAAGCTGATTACTTGCGAGCCCGCGAGCGCGCTCCCTCTCGCGCAGCGCTATTTCCTGTTTTGATGCGCATCTTTCCCTCCTCCGCACGAATTGAAGGCGCTTCGTTCCCCTCGCAAAGAAATGTATTCTGTTAAGTGTTCCGGACAGAGCCGAACACGAGAGTAGAGATCCTGCCGGACATTTCTGCGGATTGGAGAGCAAGGTGAAGAGGTCGCTGGCTGCAGATTCGCTCAAGGATATTTTTGCGCCGCTTCAGCGGGCACATGAGGCGTTGGCATCGCGGTATCCCGGGCCGAGAGGCGACAGGCAACCGGTGCACACGGTCTACGGCGGAGCGCATCTGTTTCGCGCCGACACGGCGAGGCGCCTCGGAGAAAAGGCGCTGGAAGTGATGGACGAATACGCGCCAGATTTTATCGCACTTGCAAGAGCGATCGAGCTTCCGGGATTAGGGCACTTGGGTGGATCGCCGGACGCGGCTGCTCTTGCCAAATCCATTCAGGCAAATCCGGAGGCGGCGCGAAAGGACAATCGCGACGCATGGTTCGTTTGCACGGTATACCACCTTGTCCGAGAAAAGCTTCGGCGCGAGCCGGTGGAAGATTTTCGAATTGATTTTGAAGATGGTTTCGGCAACCGGCCGGATGAGGAAGAAGATCGCTTCGCGGCCGCCGCGGCCGGAGAACTCGCTGCCGGAATGGCGGCGGGGAGCCTGCCGCCGTTCATTGGACTTCGCATCAAGCCGTTCAATGAAGAATTGCGCAATCGCAGCGTGCGGACCCTGGACATTTTCCTGACGGAGTTGCTGGGGAAAACGGGCGGAAAGCTGCCGCAGAACTTTTTCATTACGCTTCCAAAGGTCGCTATTCCGGAAGAATCCGCGGCGCTGGCAGCGGTTTGTTCGCGTCTGGAATCCACGCTGGACTTGCCTGCGGGCACGCTGCAAATCGAATTGATGATTGAGACGCCGCAGTCGATTTTCAACGAGCGCGGTGAATTGAATCTGCTGCCGCTGGCCGCCGCGGCCCGGGGGCGATGCGTTGGCGCGCATTTTGGCACCTACGATTACACGGCGGGTCGCGGCATCACCGCGGCACACCAGCACATGCTGCACTTCGCGTGTGACTTTGCGAAGGAAGCTATGCAGGTGGCTTATGCGGGCACCGGAATCTGGCTTTCGGATGGGGCGACAAACATTTTGCCGGTCCCCGTGCATCACGGCGGGGCGCATTCTTCGTCGCTCACGACGAGACAGAACGAGGAAAATCACAAAGCTGTGCATCAGGCGTGGAAACTGCATTTCGAGCACATCCGGCATTCGCTGGTGAACGGTTTTTATCAAGGTTGGGATTTACATCCGGCGCAACTGGTCACGCGCTACGCCGCGGTGTTTTCGTTCTTTCTGGAGAGCCTGGATGCGGCGTCGGAGCGTCTGCGCAATTTTATCGAGAAAGCGGCACAGGCGACCTTGGTTGGTGAAGTGTTTGATGACGCGGCGACTGGCCAAGGCCTTTTGAATTATTTTCTGAGGGCCATCAATTGCGGCGCTATCACCGCGGAAGAAGCGCAACGGCTGACGGGCTTGACTCAGGCGGAGTTTCGCAGCGCTTCGTTCGTGACAATTCTGGACAGCAGAAAGAAATAGCGCGCGGATCAGTCGCTGCGGACCGTGGCCTCGATCAGGCCGTGTGGCTCATCGGTGGGCAGAAATACTTCTTTCGGATTTTCCAGGTGAAAGGGCGACAAGTCGACGAGATTGTAGTGCTTGTTCGGAAGCGAAAGATGAATTTCCCGGATGCTGGGGAACTTCTTGAGCGCAGCTTCGCCCATCGCATAGAGAGTGTGCTGCAACGATTCGCTGTTGTGCCCGGCGAACGCTTCCAGTAGGGATTGCCGGACTCCGCGCCAGTCCTGGTCGAAATCAATCGCGCTTTCCCGGTAGAGCCAATTTGCGCTGATCGCGGTCGCGAGAATGCGGTCCCGATCTTCTTTCAAAGTTGTGTATTCGTCCTTCAAAAAATCTTCAAACGCGGAATCCGTCGTTTTTAGTACGATCAGGCCCGCGATGCCCGCGTGAAGAGTTTTCTCCTTGCGCGTGGCGGCGAGGGCGGCGGTGCGTCTTTCATTGTTCGAACCGGTGAAGGTGTGAGGGTACGTCTTTCCTTCAATGGCCAGGCGCGTCCAAAGTGTTTCGGCCGCTTCGATGCGAACGCGGGATACTTGCGGATTGCGAGCGAGAAAATGATCCGCGAGACGCAGGCAGAAAGCTTCAGGCGACTCGATGGCATGCTGCTTCGCCAGGGCATAGACGGTATTTTTCATCGTGTCGGTCGGCAACACTTTGCGGTTGTCGCCCTTGGTGTGTGCCGTTTCGAAGTCGCCTTCCAGGCGAATACCGAGGGTGAGTTCCTTGATGTCGTGCCGATCGGGATGCCGCGCGACTTGCAAGATGCGGACACGCTGCTTGCCATAGTTATTTTCGCCCAGCCGGATGGCCATTGGTCAGCTCCCGCGGTAGGTGGAATACCCGAAAGGGCTTAGCAGAAGCGGGATGTGATAGTGCTCCTGCGTGTCGCGCACTTCAAACACAATGACGACTTCCGGGTACAAACCCGTAATTTTGTGGGCGGCAAAATAGGCGCGCGTGTCGAACTTCAGGCGATAGGTTCCCACCGGTACCGTTTTCGCCGCGATCCAATCTCGCAGCCGGCCATCGGCGTCGGTTGCGCCCCGCGCAGTTTCTGTCCACTCGCCGTGAGAGGATTGCGATTCTAGAATTACCGCGACGTTTGCTGCGGGGCGGCCCAACGATACGTCCAAAACGTGCGTGGTGATATGGCTCATAGCTCGAGTAGTTTCTCCAGCCGCAGCCGGGTAATCTTGTGCTGCTCTTCCGCGGCGACGTGCAATTCGGTATCGGGATCGTTCGGCAGGCGTTGCTGAAGGGCGTTCAAAATTTCCTCGCTGGATTTGCCGGTGGCGCAGATCAAGAAAACGTAGCCGAACTTTTCCGCGTAGGCGCGGTTCTGCGCGGCGAGCGTCTCCAGCACTTCAGTCGCAGCCTCTTGCGATGCGGATTGCTCTTTTGCAGACCAACGGCTCGCCGTTGCGGATTGTTTGGCCTTGGCCCGCTTTTCCCCGATTGGCGGATGGTGCAGGAAAGCTTCGAGCCAGTCTTCGCGCCCCAACGCAGACCACGTTTTGTCCGCGGCCTCGAAGAGTTCTGACTCCCCGGCAAAGGGCCTGCACGCGGCCATTTGTTGCGCCCATTTTTTGGAGCTGCAGCAATCAAGCAAAGCCTTCAAGGCTCTCTGGCGTGGCAGGCGATTGAATCGGTCTAGAGATTTTGAGCGATCGGCAGCGAGATGCGCACGGCCGAAGACCCGGAGGCGGCTGACACCACCGTCGGGAAAAATCTGGAAGCGCACGTGAGTCGCTATGCCGGCATATTGAATTCTTGTGAATACGTGGCGATGATTGGCTTTCAGCTTGGCGTTAGGCAGCACTTCCTCCCAAGAGAGCGACGAAGCGTTCAACGAATCTATGACGGAATTTTTGCCTGAAGCTGCCTGCAGTGCGCAGGAGTCCGGATAATTCCCCTTGAAGTGGGCCGTATCCACTTCCACGCGATGAATCGTCCCCGGAACTCCGAGTTTCAGGATGACCCAATCGTGACCCGGTCCGCGCCTGCGTTTTGTTTCCCAGCCGTCGCCCATATTTTTGGCGCGATCCGGCATAAGGAGGTTGCGCGGGGCACCATAGAATTGATCGCTGGAAACGACGACGCTGCCGCCATTTTCCACGGCGACCAGATTGATCTCCTTACGCGAGAGTACGGGGTTGTAAGGAACCGCTTCGCCATGGACGCGCAAGCGGGCGACTCCTCCGTCCGGATAAATCTTCAAACGCAAATGGGTGAAGCGGTGGCCGTTCTCGACAGCGAACAGATTTCGAGAATCACCCTTGAGCGGTGTTTCGGGGACAATCTGCTCCCAAATCGCTTTCTCTGAGCTCAGGCGGCTTCTTTCGCTGCTGTAGGGGTGACGTTGGCCGAGATCGCATCCTTCCAGGGAAAACCGCTCGGGATAGTTGCCGGTGAAAAAACTAGTGTCCACCGTGATGCCGCGAATGATTCCTGGCAGGCCCAGCCGAAGGATGCACCAGTCGTAGCCGGGCGTGCGGCGGCGACGCGTTTCCCAGCCGTCCATCCATTTTCCGCGTGAGGTGTATTTTCCTTCGAGGAATACGGGATTGGATTCCTTGAGGAGATTTTCCTTGGGAGCAAAAAAGTCGTCGTTGGCGTCGAGCACGCGGCCGCCGAGCCGTTCGGCGGCGAGGTCGGCGAGTTGGGCGAAATCCTTCATCGTTTGCCTCGAAGGAGGATTTTCCCGGCGGGAGCGGCGCAAAATCTGCCGCGCTCGAAAATCTTCACCCCGCGCAGGAAAGTGGCTTCGACTATACCCATAAGGTCGCGTCCCGCATAGGGTGTCAGCTTGTGGCGGTGATGCAGTTGCGTCGAATCGACCCTCAAGCTGGCTTCCGGGTTCCAGATCACCAGATCGGCGTCGCGGCCCGGCGCGGTAGACCCCTTCCGATGATCGATGCCCGCCAGACGGGCGGGAGCCTCGCAGAGCCACGTGGAAAGATGGATGAGAGAAAAGCCGCGACGCTTGGCTTCGGTCCACACAGCAGGAAGGCTGAGTTGTAGAGAAGCGATGCCGCCCCACGCATCCAGAAAATCGCCGCTGTCCTGGCGCTTCATTTCCGGCGGGCACGGAGAGTGGTCGGTGGCGATCATGTCGAGAGTTCCATCGCGCAAGCAAGCCCACAACTTTTCCCGGTTTTCGCGTTCGCGAATGGGCGGCGCGCATTTGAACTGCGTGGCCCCGTCGCGGATTTCTTCGGAGGTGAAGGTCAGATAGTGAGGGCATGTTTCGACGCTCACGGGTTGACCTTTTGCTTTCGCCTTCTGGATGTGCGGAATCGCGTCCGTGGACGACAAATGCACAATGTGAATTCGTGAGCCCATCGCGCTACCGAGGCGCAGAAGCAGGTCGATCGCATCGTTTTCCGCGGCACGCGGGCGTGAGTCGAGCCATGTTTGATAAGACTTTCGCGAAGCGCCGGCAGTACGGAGTTTCGCAGCATTTTCGACGGGGCCGGGCAATTCGGCGTGGGCGAGGAGCGGCGCGCCGATTTTTGCAAGCTCCGGCATTGCTTCGCGAAGATCGGCTTCCTCGACGCTGGCAAATTCTTTCACGCCACTGTCAATCAGGAAGCATTTGAAGCCGAAGCATCCCGCTTCCCAAAGGCCGCGCAACTCCTGGGTATTGCCGGGAACAACGCCGCCCCAAAATCCTGTGTCCACTGATAGTTTGCCCGTTGTAGCGGCGAGTTTTTTTTGAAATGCGGCAACGCTGGTTGTTGCCGGAATGCTGTTCAGCGGCATTTCGATGAGCGTGGTGATCCCACCGGCTGCGGCCGCGCGTGTCGCGGTTGCAAAACCTTCCCACTCCGTGCGGCCTGGTTCGTTGATGTGAACATGAGTGTCGACCAAACCGGGCATCACGGCGAGATCGTGAGCATCAAAAATGGGACTACCTGAAGGGATGTCGTCGAAACCAGAAACCCTCGTGATCACGCCGCCGCGAATGTGAATCGCCGCGGCGCGTTCCCCCTCGGGAGTGACCACGCGTTTGCCGCGGACAATCAGGTCCGCTTCGCCGCTGGAGCCGTCGGAACTCTTGAGAGGATTTGGCATGCTCCACTAACTCGCAAGGCTCTCGCAAAATTCGGCGAGGAGATTCTGCGCCACGCGGAGGCGGTAGCGCGCGGTTGAGCGGATGTCGTCGATCGGTGCGATCTCTCGGGCAAGTGTTTGCTGTGCGGCTTGCAGGGTCGCGGGCACCGGCTTCTCGCCGCGCAGAATTGTTTCCGTTTCGATGGCTCGAAGCACGGTCGGGGCGACGCTGCCCAGGGCGATCCTCACGTCGACAATCCTTCCTGCATCCATATGCGCTGCGCCCATGAAGCACACTTTCGAGATGGCCTGGGCCCGGCGCGTGCCGATCTTGCGATAAAACTGCTTCGACAAACTACTGTTCCGAGGCAGGCGGATCCCGCGGATCAGTTCGTCGTCACTCATCGCAATTTGTTTGTAGCCCTTCCAGAAGCCGTGGTACGGGACCCAACGTGAACCGTTAGCGGAGACTAGTTCGAGCTCCGCGTTGTAAACCAGCAACGCAGGAGGAGAATCTGCGGCCGGCGAGGCGTTGGCAATGTTTCCGCCGAGGGTGCCGCGATTCTGCGTGGCGATGCTACCGGTTTCGGCGGCCGCGCGGCACAACAGCGGGAATTCGCGGGCGAGCACTTCGTGATGCCGAATATCCGAATAGGTGGTCAGGGTGTTCAACGTAACGTGCGTGTGCGTTACTGTGATTCCGCGCAGTTCCGGCAGCTTCCAGATGCTCAGGAATTTCCGGTGTGGAAGTTTTCCGGCTTCGAGAAGCACCATCAAGTCCGTGCCCCCGGCAAAGGGTTTCCATACGCCCCGTTCACGCGCCATGCGTTCCAGCGCGTCGGCGAGATCCCGCGGTTGCTGCAATTCGTAACCCGGAACGTACGATCTCATGGATGGGGCCCTTGGGCGCGGCATGCTTCGAGGACTGACTCGAAGATTTTGGTGTAGCCGGTGCACCGGCAAAGATTTCCTGACAGGGCTTCGCGAATTTCGTTCCGCGTCGGCTGCGCGTTGCGCGACAACAGATTCCGCGCGGCGAGGATCATGCCCGGGGTGCAGATGCCGCACTGCGCGCCGCCATGTCTGAGAAAAGCCTGCTGCACGGCGCTTAGTTCCGCTGGGCCCGCGACGCCTTCGATGGTACATATTTTCGCGCCGTCCGCTTGCAGTGCCGGAATCAGGCAGCTGTTGACGAGCGCGCCGTCCATTTCAATCGAGCAGGCACCGCATTCGCCTTCGCCGCATCCTTCTTTCGTTCCGGTCAACCCGGCTTGCTCGCGCAACACGTCCAGTAATCGAGCCATCGGATGCGCTTCGAGCGCCGTCGCTTTGCCATTGATTTCGCAGTTCACGCGGATCTTGCGGGCGGCGTCAGGCATGCACGCCCTCCAGCATCTCCATCAACTTTTCAGGTGTAATCGGAATCTGGCGGACGTCAGCACCGGTGGCGTGCGCGATGGCATTCGCGATCGCGGGCGCGGTTCCATCGAGAGGCAATTCGCCGATACCCTTGGCGCCTGCGGGACCTCGCGCATAAGGCAGCTCTTCGAAGAAAACTCGAATGGGCGGAACGTCCATCGAAGTGGGCATGATGTAGTTGGTCATCTGGCCGTTTACCATGCGGCCTTCCTGCCAGACCACATTTTCGTAGAGAGCAAAACCGATGCCTTGGGCGACGCCGCCCTCAATTTGTCCCGCCGCTAAAACTGGATTGATGACCTTGCCCACTTCTTGAATTGCGACGAAGTCTTCAACGCGAACTTCCGCGGTGCGCGTGTCCACCGAAACCTCCGCGACGTAGACGGCCCAGGCGTACGCGCCGTACGCGTCACCCTGGTACTTTCCGTCGTCCCAGTGCAGATCGCCTGGGTGCTGATACTTCACCAGCGATTGCAGCGCGCCGAACTTGTCCGTGTATTGTCGGCAGGCATGTGCGAAATCGGTGGCGGTATAGCCCTGCTTAAGAAAACCCTCATCCTGCAACGATTTCTTGATCGCCAATGCTGCGGTCTCGACAAGTTTTCCAACGATCATCGTGGTGCGAGAAGCCACGGTTGGACCGCTGTTGGGCACAAGCGAAGTGTCAGGTTGCAGGATTTCAATCTGCTCGCAATCAAGTCCAAGCGCTTCCGCGGTGATCTGGGCGAAAACCGTGTTCGTTCCCTGGCCCATCTCGGTGCTGCCGGCGAGGACTTGAACTTTGCCGTCGCGCGTCGCGGTGACCTGTGCTTCCGACGCAAGATATTCTTCGCCCGAACCCGTGAATCCCGCACCGTGTAGAAACGCGGCAAAGCCGACGCCTCGCTTGACTACGTTTTGAAGATTTCCTTTTGCGAACCGCGCGCGTTTCTCGTGATACCCGCTCAACTCCAGTGCCCGGTCCAGCAGCTTGTCCATTTGCACTTTTTCGAGGATCACCTGGCCGACGGATAGGGTCTGGCCTTCGTGAATGAAATTACGGCGGCGCAATTCTTCCGGTGAGAGGCCAACGGCGGCGGCAACTCGATCGAGATGGCGTTCCAGGGCGAAGACGCTTTGCGGCGCGCCAAAACCGCGAAACGCGCCGTGCGGTGGAGCATTGGTGGCCACAACCCGGCTCTGGATCAGCACGTTTGGGCAGGCGTAGGGCCCGGCGGCGTGAATGGTGCCGCGCGATAGTACTACCGGGGAAAGCGTTTCGTAGGCGCCGCCGTCGAGAGTGAAATCGATGTCCATCGCCAGGAGTTTTCCCTCGCGTGTAATGGCTGTGCGATGACGCGTGCGCGACGGGTGGCGCTTGGTGGTTGCGGCCATGTCTTCGGCGCGGTCGTAAATCATTTTCACCGGTTTGCCCGATTTCAAGGCGAGCAGCGCGGCGTGGCCGGCAATCATGGAGGGATACTCTTCCTTGCCGCCGAAGCCGCCGCCGGTTTCCGTCTGCACCACGCGCACTTTTTCTTTGGGCAGACCGAAGAGGCGCACCAGCGCCTTGTGCACGTAGTAAGGACATTGCAGCGATCCCCATACGGTGACGCCATCTGCTGAATTTGCGCGTGCGATCATGCCCTGCGGTTCTATATAAAGCTGTTCCTGCGCGCCGGTCTCGTATTCACCTTCGACGATAAAGTTGGCGCCACTCCAAGCGCTGGCAACGTCGCCCTTTTCGACGCGATACGACTTGAAAATATTGTCCTCTCCCCAGATGACTTGCTTTCGCGAAAGTGAATCGTCAATCGTGAAGACGGCGGGCAGGGGTTCGATTTCGATCTGCACCGCCCGCCGCGCTTCTTCGAGCAAGCATTTGTCGGGGTGGGCGAGGAGGAGTATGGCTTCTTCCGGATGATTCACAAACTGATCGGCCAGGCACGGCTGATCTTCGATCAAAAGAGCGATGCAGTTTTTGCCCGGGATATCCTTTGCCGTGACGATGGTGAATTCCTTCCACGGAATTCCCTCTCCAAACCGAATGCCGAGAATTTTCCCACGCGCGACGGGACTTCGCACGGTGACCCCGTGAATCATTTCCGGGAAAGTCAGGTCGTCCACATACCGCGCAGCTCCGGTAACCTTTTCGCGCCCTTCCTTGCGCGGAACCGACTTCCCAATCTGGCGGTTTTCCATGGCCATCCGTCTGCACTTCGGGCGCGTCAGCGTTTGATTTCGAGTGATTGTATCGCACCCGCTGCCGCAAATTCGCGCCATTCTGCGAATGCACAGATACGGTACATTGATATTGATATTTGCCGAGGGTAAAGGCACCCTGAAACGGGAAGAAACCCAGATGATCGAAGAGTTCATGCGCCGCGCAATCACCTTGGCGATGGAAAACGTCCGCAGCGGCGCCGGCGGGCCATTTGCCGCGGTGATTGTGAAAGACGGGCGCGTGGTGGCCGATGGCGTGAATCGCGTCACGGCTACAAATGATCCCACCGCGCATGCCGAAGTAGTGGCTATTCGCGAAGCCTGCCACAAGCTCGGCGATTTTCAGCTTGCGGGCTGCGACCTTTATACGACGTGCGAACCCTGCCCGATGTGCCTGGGCGCAATTTATTGGGCGCGTCCGGCGCGGGTGTTCTACGCCTGCGTCGCGGCGGATGCCGCCGCTGTCGGCTTTGACGACGCCTTCATTTACGAAGAGCTGAATCGCGCGCATACGGAGCGGCGAGTTCCCATGCGACAACTGCTGCGCGAGGAATCGCTGGCAATTTTTGCGTTGTGGCGGCAGCAGGAAAAGAAAACCCCGTATTGAGGACAATTCCTCAGCTCATTTTTGCATAGCTGATTACCGGCCCACCTTCCGGCACCTCTGCCAAACCTCCAACAGTTTGTTTGCATAAGAGTGACATCACCCTGACAACCCCGTTTATTGTTTTCCCTATCCTCGGTATGCCCACGAACTTCTACGGAAGTTGCTTCAACTGAGGAGGCGAAATGAAAAGCAGAGTATTCCTGATGCTGGCGCTGAGCGTAAGTTTTGCGGCTGGCTTGATTTTGGGAGGGGCCAAGCGCGGAACGAGCCTGCCAGCCGTCCAACCGGCACAATCGACGGACGCGGCTTTCCGCGATGGTCTGTACCAGGCGAGACTCGATATTGAGGAAGGAAGAAAATCACACCCGGCCATCGGGCGGTGGAGCTCAGTCGAAGCGCGCGCATCGTTTTTGGCCGGTTACCAGCGGGGCTATCGGCCTTGGAGTAAAGCCGCGATTGGCCGCATCACGGGGCCGAGTATTGCCGAGTTGGTGGCGGCAGGATACCGGGACGGAATGCTGGATGGGAGATGGCACCAGATCGCTTCGCAACCGTCCCAGGCGGAGCAGACTGCTAATTATCTGGCAGGAGGCGCGGCCTATCTGGGGACAACTGCAACGCCAGAAGCATTTAAACAATTCTACCGAGAAGGCTACATCAACGGTTATCAGCGTGCTTACTCCGCGCTAGCGAAGCCTCTGGGAGAAGAGACGGACCAGTAAGAACGCTCCGGCTCTTGTCTTCCGGCGGGCGCAGACGAAAACAGCCCAGCGCACCTTTCCATCAGCCCTGCCGAAATCCCAGAGAGCTCTCACACACCTAAAGAGGCTTCGAGAACCGGGGAGAAAACTTTCTTCAAAGGCTGAATCCAAATTCCTTTGGTTATTTATTCCGGCGGTGGAGGTCCACCCACTGAAAGAAACTCATTCCCGCGGTCTGAAGGCGCGCAAGGAAATCTATCCGTCATCAGGAGGAAGTCGTGTACGAAGTTGCAGGAACAATCAGCGAGCGAAGAGGGGCGAAAACCACAAACCGAGCAGGCTTCGATGTTCTCACCGCAGTTGTATTAGTCGTTGCGCTTTCCCCATCCGTGATGAATGTCACCCGTCAATGGAGTCGCCGTGTCCCAAGTCCCGCTCGTTCATCGAGTGTGGCAACCAATGTCCGCCCCGAAAATACAGTGAATAGCTCGGCGCCGAGTTATTATCCCCCGTCTGCGCCCTCCGCAGTCCCCGCACACCCCGAGGCCAGAGGAGAGATTAAGGGAACCGTAACCTATGAAGGCACGCTGCCAAAATACAAGCCGCTGAATATGGTCAACGAGCCGACTTGCGCAAAGCACTATACGACGCCGGTGTTCCCCGAAAATGTGGTGGCCGGGCCCAACGATGGTCTGAGCAATGTGGTCGTATACATTTCGGCGGGGGCCGAAGAGGAGCCCGCGTCGGCGCAACCCGCCATGCTGAAACAGCGTGGGTGCCGATACATTCCGCATGTGCTGGCGATAGAAACCAACCAGGAAATCTGGGTGCAGAACGATGATTCAGTCGCCCACACGGTTCATCCGATGGCCCGGATCAACACCGAATTGAACAGATCGCAACCTCCGGGTACGCCGCCGATGGTGATCAAGTACGACAAGCCGGAGATTATCCGCGTTAAATGCGAGCTTCACCCCTGGATGCGCGGAGTCTTTGTGGTGCTGAAGAACCCGCACTACTCGGTGAGCGATGAGAGTGGCGGCTTTACCCTGCCCGATTTGCCGCCGGGGAAATATACAATTAAGGCATGGCATGAGCAGTTTGGAGAACAGTCGCAGGTGGTGACCATCGGCGGCGGCGAAACGAAGGAATTGAAGTTCGTGTTCAAAGTTACGCCGTAAGAAAGCAAGCATCACGCCCGCGGGACTCTCGAGAGTGGAAGCTGACTTTTTTTCAGGTTAACCAGAACGGCTCAATCCGACTTTGCCCGGCTGGCTGGCGGCACAATTCCGTTCATCCGCAGATACTCCACCATCTGCCCGTAATGATCGTACGCGTGTTCGACGGCGAACGTGGCAAAGTGCAAGCGCGAGGATTTGCTGTGCTCTGCGGGCTGCAACATATTTTCCGTGGTTAATATAGCCGCGGCCTTGTGGCCCAGTGCAAACGAATCCTTCAGAAACCTGATGATGTCCGATTTGGTCTTCAAGTTCTCCGGGCCGTTCCCGCCCCTGAAATTTTCCGGGATCTGATCGCCGGTAATTGTCGACCAGAGAAAATAGTTGGAAGCGGCGACGTGTTTGACCTCCACGGCGAAGGTGCGCACGCCATTGTACTTGCTTCCAGGAATGTTCAGGTCCGCTGGAGTAAAATTGAATTTGTCCTCGGGCATCGCTTCGGCCGCATCTACAATTAGCTTTTCGATCATGCTGATCTGGCGGTCCACAGTGGAAGCGACGGTTAGCGGAGGCTGCTCCGACGATTGCGCCTGAAGCGCGTCGGCGGCCGGGGACAAATAGCTGGCTGACAGCATGATGCCATCGGGTGCATTGAGATCCCCCACCCGCGCCGCAGGCTTGGGCTGCGACTGTTGCGCGTGACGCCGCGAATCCGGCGGCACAAGGTTGTTCGCGCGATAGTAGACAACGAGTTGGCCGTAGTGCTCGGCGCTGTGCTCGATCGCATAGGTCCAGGTGTAGGAGTTGTGGACCAACTTGTTGGCCCAGGGAAGCCTTGTGGCCTTGTCCAGCCCCGCGTCGCCCTGCTGCTCAATCAGTTTCGCTCCGTCGGCGACTGCCTGCTGGATCAACTTCACCACGTCCGCTTTCGTCTTGTAAACGTCTCGCGAAGGGTTGTGTTTGTTCTTGCCGAATTCGGGCCCGATATTTGAGCCGGAAGCCGAGCGCATCAGATCGTAATCCACCGCCGCGATGTGTAGAAGATTTTCCGCAAAGGTGCGCTGGTCTTTCTGCAGCTTGAAATCGTACTTGTCTTCTGGAAAATCCTGCGCCATGGCGACGAGTTTGTTCCCGATGTCGTTCCACGCCTGCAGCGTCTCCTCGGCGCGGGAACGAGCGGGAAGCGGAGTTTGGTCCTGCGATTGGCCCCGGCTGAAAAGAGGCGCTCCAACGACGGCAAGCAAGGCGATCGCAACTACAACAAGCGAAGAGCGTTTCCTCACAAAATCCTCCTCTACAGTGGCGTGATCCGCAAATGAACTACCTTAGCCAGGTTGAAACCCCCGCTACTGACAGAGTTCTCCTGCGCCCCGCTTAGACGAGGGAAACGGTAATTCGTCTTATGGAAAACCAGGAAATTGCCAGGTCTGGATCCGAGCGATCAACCGGGATGCGGCGAACGAACATGGAAGGGGGCGGGTATCAGGCCCACGGGAGAGACGCAGGATTTTCCCGTCAGGCGAAAGCGACGCTAAGTCAGTGCCAGCAACTTGGCGGCATTCTCCTTGAGAATCAGTGGGCGAACTTCGCTGCGAATATCGAGCTTTTCGAAGTCGGCGAGCCATCGGTCTGGTGTAATGAAGGGATAGTCGGAACCAAACAGCACTTTGTTCTTAAGACGAGTATTCGCATATTGCACAAGAGTCGGCGAGAAATACTTGGGAGACCATCCGGACAAATCAATATAGACGTTTGGCTTGTGCAGGCAGATGGAAATGGCTTCGTCTTGCCACGGAAAAGAAGGATGAGCCAGGATAATTGGCATCGTAGGAAAATCCACGGCGACATCATCAATGGGCAGGGGATTGCCGTACTTCAACCGGACCCCGCCACCGCCGGGCATGCCGGTACCGATGCCGCTGTGTCCGGTGTGAAATAAGACCGGCAACCGTGCTTCAGCAAAAACTTCGTAGAGAGGATAAGCAAGCTTATCGTCCGGCGAGAATTGCTGCACGGGAGGATGCAGCTTTAATCCGTGGACGAGCCGTTCAGACACCAGGCGCTTCGCTTCGCGCACACCTTCCGGGCCGCGGTGAGGATCAATGCTGGCAAAAGGAATGGCAACGTCGGCATTGTCGGATGCAAAGCGGATGACCTCATCGTTCGTCACGCGAGGCCTGCCGGTGAGGCGTTCATCCACTGCAAAAATGACGAAAGCCATCTTGCGAGACCGATAGTATTCCGCCAAAGCCTTGGGATCGCGAGAGGCGCCGCTCTCCCCGAAGTATTGTTTAGCGGCCGTGTCTGTGGCTGTGGTTTCATTCGCCGCTTCGAGATGCACGTGGACATCGATGGCAGCGAGTGACCTAACGTCAATTTTCTGAGAAGGAATCATCGATTGTTCTCCTGCCCTATAGGGAGGTGGCCGAGGACATTGGAAATGCTCCGGCTGTGCAAACTTTACGTGGCAATCCAACATAATTCACTATCTGGAATCGTTTCAGGAAAAACAGGCTGCAACGATGCATGGCGCTCACCCAGAGTGAAAAGACTGGGCGGCGCGATAGTGATCGCGATACGGTCGATAAGTCGACAGGCAAATCAACAACATCAGAATGGAAGCTGTGGCGATGGTGAGGGCCAGCGAGGCGCCGATTTTTTTCTCATCATGAAAATAATAGTCATTTAATAGCCCGGGCAACAGCGGTCCAAGAGAAAGTCCCCCCAAACTCAAAATAAATAAGAAGAGAGCCGAAACCTGGCCGCGGACCTGGTTGGGGAATATCAACTGTACGGCTGCGTACGAGCAACCGATGGGCATGGCGAGGACAAAAATCGCGATGGCAAGAAGAAAAATGGTGCACGCGGGATTGCCGATGATCAGGGCGAGAGGAAAGAAGGCACACGTCCCCGTAGCGCTCAGCACAGCAACCCGCAGCGGCGCTTCCGGAACCCCTCGGCGCTGCCAGAAGTCGCACAAACTGCCCCCCAGATACATGCCCGCACATCCGAAAATCAGCGTCAGGACGCCGAGCGTGTGCCCGGCGCGCCCCGGCGTCCATGCATAGGCGCGTTGCAGAAACGCGGGGCCCCAGGCTAGGAACGCATAACCACAAAGGGCCTGGAAGACCATTCCTAGAGAGATGCCCAGGAAAGAACGGATACGCAAGCGGAGTTGCTGCCAGACCACTCGAAACGGCGGGTGCGTAACGCTGCCATCGCTTGCGCGAAGCAGCGCGCGGCGCTGTGGCTCGCGAATCGTAAGGGTGAGAAGCGCGATGAAAAGCCCAGGGAAGCCAACGATAAGAAATGTCGCGCGCCAGGAAGCGATTGTGCCGAGGAGAGGCAACGTGAGCTCCGGCCGATGCGATAAGCTTTGCACCACAGAGCCACCCACAATCATAGCAAGGCCGGAACCGAGGTAAATCCCCATTGAATAAAAGCTCAAGGCGAGGCCCAACTGTCCGGGAGGGAAGGCGTCGGCGATGAGCGAAAACGCAGACGGCGAGAGCGCGGCTTCCCCGACACCAACGCCCATGCGAGTAAGAAAGAGCGACCAGAAATTTCTGGCGGCGCTGCAGGCAGCCGTAAGAATGCTCCAGGCGATCACTCCGGCGGTGATAATTTTGCGTCGAGGTCGAGAATCGGCGAGTCTTCCCAAAGGCAGGCCCGCCAGTGTGTAAAAGAGGGCAAAGGAAAGCCCCTGGAGCAGACCAATGCGCGTGTCGTTGATATGCAGGTCGCGCTTCATCGGGGCGACGAGGAGGCTCAGGATTTGACGATCAATCAGAGAGAGGGTGTAGCAGAGCATCAATACAAAGACGACGTACCAGGCATAACGGACAGAGAATGGGCGGTCGGTGTTCAAATTGTGTAAGCCCGAGCGAATGAAATTACGATGGTCACGTAAGAATCTGTGAGAGTGTACCCCGAACTCAGTTGGAACGCAGAATGTCTAATCGCGTGGTGTCGCAGGTCAATGCTGCGGCAACGGGGAGCTTACGATTATCGGGCAGAGGCGCGGCTGTATTCGCTGCGGCGCACTTGACACTCCTTACCAGGGCAGATAGGAAAGGAGGGTATTCCAGGCAGGTCCTTTCAGGGAGCTTTACGGAGAAAAGAGAATGGGGTTGTTGACTGAGGAGCGTACAAGAAGAGGATTGTGGCCTGGGTTGATTCTGTGCGCGGCCGTTTTTGGGTTGAGTGGATGTGGAGATCATGCGCCTCCTACGACGACGCAGACGACTGGGGCTGCACCCGGTATCGCCGCGGTCGACAGCGCGAAACTCATAAACGCCGACCAGGCACCCGAGAACTGGATGAGCTATGGGAGAACCTACAGCGAACAGCGGTTCAGTCCGCTGCAACAGGTCACCGACCAGAATGTGAAAGAGCTTGGGCTCGCTTGGTCTTTCGATCTGGATACCAAGCGGGGGCAGGAATCCACGCCGTTGGTGGTAGACGGCGTTATGTATTTCACCACCGCATGGAGCAAAGTTGTGGCCTTGGACGCAGCGACCGGCGCGCGCCTTTGGACCTACGACCCCAAAGTTCCGCCCGGTTGGAGCGTGAATGCGTGCTGTGATGTGGTGAACCGCGGCCTGGCGGCCTGGAAAGGAAAGGTGTTTGTAGGGACATTGGACGGGCGCTTAATCGCGCTCGATGCAACAAAGGGTCAGCCAGTCTGGGAAACCCAGACCTTTGAGCCAGGGATGCGGTACACGATTACCGGCGCGCCGCGCGTTGTGAAAGGCAAAGTTCTGATCGGCAATGGTGGCGCAGAGATGGGAGTCCGCGGATATATCTCCGCGTATGACGCAGAGACGGGAAAACTTTCATGGCGTTTTTATACCGTGCCGGGGAATCCGGCAAGGCCATTTGAGAGTCCGGTCCTGAAAGAGGCTGCGAAAACCTGGAATGGCGAATGGTGGAAGAACGGGGGCGGTGGCACAGTCTGGGACGCGATGGCTTACGATCCACAACTGGATTTGTTGTACATCGGTACAGGAAATGCGGATCCCTGGGCGCGCAAGGTGCGTGAAGCAAAGGTAGACGATAACCTTTTCTGCTCCTCGATTCTTGCGTTACGCCCAGACACCGGAGAATACGTCTGGCACTACCAGGAAAATCCTGCTGACGAGTGGGACTACGATTCGGCGGAACAGATCGTGCTGGCGGATCTGACGATGGATGGGAAGACCCGCCAAGTGCTGCTGCACGCGCCGAAGAACGGTTTCTTCTATGTTCTGGATCGCGCGACAGGAAAACTTTTCTCCGCGAAACCCTATTCGCAAGTCACCTGGGCAATCGGCATCGACCTGCAGACGGGTCGGCCGATCGAATCGCCTGCGGCGCAGTACGAGCGCAGCGATAAGCCTGCGCTGGTTTCTCCGGGGCCCGGAGGCGCGCATAGCTGGCAACCTATGTCTTATAGCCCGCGGACTGGTCTTGTCTACTTCCCGGTCCTGGAATCTGGGTTCGTATACAAATCGGCGGAGAATTTTCATCGCAGCCCCCTTGGATGGAACACCGGAATCGATGACGTGGCTGCCGGCATGCCGCAAGTCCCGGAAATCAAGAAGGCGATCCTGGGAAGTATAAAGGCGCACCTCACGGCCTGGGATCCGGTAGCCCAAAAAGAAGTGTGGCGCGCGGAAAGGGGGGGCCCGTGGAATGGCGGAGCGCTTTCCACGGCAGGCAACCTGGTTTTCGAGGGGACTGGGTACGGGCAGTTTGAGGCGTTCCGCGCCACAACCGGTGAGAAGCTCTGGTCTGCTTCCACGGAGAGCGGCGTGACCGCGGGCCCCATATCCTATTCCGTGAATGGAGAGCAATATGTCGCGGTGGTTGTCGGCTGGGGAGGCGTCTTGCCATTGGCTGCGGGAGAAGTCGCGCTGCAAACTCCGCGGATGGCAAACGTTCCGCGGATGCTGGCGTTCAAATTGGGAGGCAAGGTCAGCCTGCCTGCGGCGCCAGACGTGAAGCCGCCCGTTCTTGCGCCCCCGAAGAGCACGGCGAGTGTTGCCCAGGTGAAAAGAGGCGAGGCAATCTATCAACGATATTGCGGAGGTTGCCACGGCGACGTCGCGGTGAGTGGCGGCGTGCTTCCGGACCTAAGGTACTCCGGCACACTTGGTGATGATCAGTGGTTCCAGATCGTTTTGAAAGGGATGTTGGAATCCTACGGGATGGTCAATTTCTCCAAGGAGCTTTCGAAGCAAGATGCGGCTGCGGTTCGAGAATATGTGATTGCTCGAGCGAATCAAAGCCTGGCTGCGGACCGGCACACCCAGAAATAGACCGCTGCGAATCTGGATTCTTGCGGAGCTAGTGAACTTTCCGGTCGACCCCTTCCCAGTACGGAGCGCGGAGATTCTTGCGATCGATCTTCCCGGCGGGCGTTTTTGGAATTTCCTGGCAAAATTCAACGGACTTGGGAGACTTTACCCCCCCGAGTTTCGTCTTGCAGTACGAAATAATCTCATCTTCGGTCAGGGAAGCTCCTTCACGAAGTACGACGAACGCTTTCACGGCTTCGCCCCAGGTTTCGTGCGGCACGCCAACCACCGCGCATTCGAACACGCCGGGAAGGGCCATCAGGCACGATTCTACTTCCGCAGAGTAGACATTGAAACCACCGGTGATAATCATGTCTTTCTTACGATCCACGATGTAGAAGTAGCCGTCCTCATCGTAGTAGCCGACATCGCCGGTGTGGTGCCAGCCGAAAGCACGAATCTCCGCGGTCGCTTCCGGAAGGTTGTGATAGCCAGGAGTGACCAGGGCTCCGCGGGCAACAATCTCTCCGGGCTGATTGGCGGGAAGAAGATGGCCCTGGTCGTCCATGATTCCCAGGCGCACCCCGTAACTGGCCTTGCCGCAGCTTCGGAGACGCTCCGGATGATCGCCGGCAGCCGCAGCCGCGACAGTTTTCTGGTCGAGCCAAGTCATGATCATGGGAGCTTCCGTTTGGCCATAGCTCTGGCAGATACAGGGTCCAAAAATCTCGACACCTTGTTTGACACGATCCGGAGACACCGGCGAAGCAGCGAGCAGAAGCAACTTGAGACTGGAATGCTTGCGCTGCCTCACTTCGGGATGCGCGAGCAAGGCATAGAACGCTGTCGGTGGCAGGAAAAGATGCGTAACGCGATGTTGCTCGATCTGTTGGAGAACCGCTCCGGCGTCAAAGCGCGGCAAAACCACATTCGTTGCGCCCAGAGTGAATAGCGCGTAGGCGATCACACCTGCCGCGTGGGATAAAGGAGCGGTGCTCAGGCAAACCGGGGGGCCTTCCTCGATTTGCCAATAGTGTGCGGCTGTCTCGATGAATGCTCCCCACGAATCGCTTGTTACGCGCACCCCCTTCGCCGGGCCCGTCGTCCCCCCGGTGGGCACCAAACCGACCAGGCGGCCTGGATTGCCGCGTGGATCGGCCCAATCGGGAACTTCGGCTTGCGAACCCTGCTGCAGGAACTGTGCGAGCGAAGGATTGTTTCCGTCTTCTGCGTCGATGCAGATCAAATGCTGCAAGGCCGGCACTTGCGATTTCATCGCCAGCACCTGCTCGCGAAAACTGCTGTGGTAGAAAAGCCAGCGCGTTTCGGCGTAATTCATGAACTGGATGTTGGCGTCGATGGCGTTGCGGTAGTTGATGGGAACCCAGGCCCCGCCGGCGCGCATGATGGCGACCATACAAACGAGAACACGCGCGTCATTGGGCGAGTAGATTGCAACCCGCTCCTCATCGCGCAGGCCGGCGGCAATCATAGCGCGGGCCAGGCGCTCGCTGGCTAGACGCAATTCGCGGTAGGTGAGGCGGGTGTCACCGTCAATCAGGGCGATGCGGTCGGAAAAAGCTTCGGCAGCTTTGTCAAAGTAATCTATGGAGCGCACGGTTCTTCCCAATGCTTTACATCATATCGGCCAGTGGGCAACATTCAGTCGGGAAACTGTTTCCTCGTGGTCAGGAATGCGTGAGTGGTCAGGCGCTCCAGGGACCATTGGCGAGCCTCCTCCGAGAGGACCTCGATTCCCCAAGGCCCAAGATAACCGGCGCCGCGGATAGCATCGATGAATCCGCTCACATCAAATTCACCTTCGCCGCAAAATCGGCGGTGATTGACGGTGTCTTCATGCATGCTCCATGGCGCCTGAAACGTTCCGTCATTAAGTTCCACGCTCACGACATACTCGAGTGGGAATTTCCGGATCTCCTCGTTGGGAATGCCAAGCTTCGCCAGATGCCAAAGATCAAAAGAGATACCGCCGTTTTTGGCTCCAGCTCCGGCAATCATTTCCAACGAGTCGCGAAGCGAATCGATCATCGCGAACGGCATCAACTCGAAGCCAATGCGGGTACCATGCTTTGCGGCCTCCGCGCATAATTCAGCGAAGCTTTCGATCAGCCTCGGCATGGAACATTTTTCGCGATAGAAATCGCCTACTTTCACGTGGCGAGCCTGGAGATCCTCAGCCGCGGAGAGTAGTTTTTGCCGCTGGATGTCCGATAGTCTTTTCCTTTCCCCATCAAGAAACCAGTCCGTCAGAAATTCAATTTCCAGGTGGATGATCCCCTGGTCGTCCAGAATCTGCTTCATCTCTTTCAGAGTTCGCTTTTGAAGGACATGCTCCAGATCCGCGTGCCAAATCCCCATACCGGTGAAGCCCGCCTTGGCCGCAGCCGCGGCGCGTTCTTGAAAGTCGAATGGGCTGAACTCACGGTCGGTGTGGGGGAATGCCCCGCCGGCGATCGTCCAATAGGAGGCTAAGAGGTCTACTTTGCCGCTCATCGCGTTGCCAAAGATCTAGAGCCTGCCTGCTTATATATAGCGGTGGCATGGCGTTGCACTCATTCACTTCCGCGCTGATTCTCCCTTTCGCACAGCTTCCTCAGCGGCCAAAGATTTTTCAACCATCCAGCCGGTCGCTACGATGGTGACACCTTCCCACCAGAAATCAGGCCCAGACACGCCGTGCAGTTTCCACGACGAGCTTCAACTTGGCCCATTGTTGCTCTTCGGTCAGCAGGTTTCCTTCAGCCGTCGAGGCAAACCCACACTGCGGGCTAATCGCCAGGTTTTCCAGCGGCACATAGCGTGAAGCCTCATCAATCCTTTTCATCAATTCTTCTGGGGTTTCCATTCGCGGCACTTTGGAGCTCACCAGACCAAGCACGACCGTTTTGCCTTTCGGAACGAAGCGTAATGGTGCGAATGTGCCGGAGCGTTCGTCGTCGTATTCCAGGAGAAACCTGTCCACTTCCAGCGTGCCGAATAGTTTTTCGGCAATGGCGTCATAGCCCCCTTCAGCGTACCAGTGGCTGCGGTTGTTACCACGGCACAGATGGATACCGAGCGTCACCCCCGGATGACGAGCGGCCATGAGGCAGGCGTTGTCCGCGCGGACTGCTTCATCCAGCGCCACGTCCGGGTCAATTTGAAGCTCGGCCTTGATCCACTCGCGCCACTTAGGATCCATGTAGTAGCTATAGCGCGGCGCATCAATCTGGATATAGCTCACGCCATCGACAGCCAGATTTTTTAAGTCGCTTTTCATGATTTCGACGATGTCCCAGAGAAGGGCGGAGTGATCCCTGTAAATCCTGTCCGTGACTCCAGGCTTGAACGAAATCGCGGGAAATTGCGTGGCGCTGGGCAGGGTCATTTTGATTGGTAAAGGGCTGTTCGCTTTAAGGAATGGCAGTTCATGCCCTGTTAGCGGGCGCAGTTGGCGCAATTTGGAGGTTACGATCCCGGTGACACTTATGTTGACAGTGGAACTTGATTGCCCAGAATGCCAGGCGCGGCCGAGTGCGTCGGTCAAATCAAAGCCTCCGACGGCGTCGGTGAAATCACTCATGAAATTTCGCCGCCGAAGCTCACCATCCGTTACGCACTCATATCCCAATTCCTTTTGTTTACCGAGGACGTGCAGGATGTCTTGGTCTTCGAGTTTTCGCAATTCGCTCGGGCCCGCCGATTCACGGGCCTTGAGCAGTTCAGCGGGCCTCAGAAGGCTTCCGATATGGTCAGCTTTGTAAGGGGCTCGCATTGGTTATCACTTGCAGCATTCGACGCAGCCGGATTAGGCCGGAGTCAAAGCCGCAGCCTTCTCCGTAAAGTGAAGAATGCTTACAACTGGCTCGCGGCGTCAGAACGAGAACTTCGCTGCAAATTGGAGCTGCCGCGGGTTCAACATCGTCCTCGGTTGCCCGAAGGATGGATTCGGGTTAGACGGAATAAATGTGACGGTTCCAATCGGGTTGGGAGCGAGACTTCCGCCCGGAATCACAATGGCGCCTATCGGGCAGGCCGCCGTTCCGTGCTGGATTGCGAAGCTTGTAGCGTCCTTGTAATTCCGTGGAATTGCTCCACCGCAAAAGACGGGCGAACCATAGACGGGAGTTACTTCATCCACGTTCGGGCGGTTCAAGAGATTGAACGCGTCGAACATCAGATCCAGCTTTTTGTTCTCTTTGAGATGGATGGCGCGCGCAAGCCGGAAGTCCCAGGTGCGCATGGCATCACCGAAATAGGTGTTTCTTGGGATCACTGTCTGGCAACTGCTTACCGTGGGACATCCATTGGAACCTGTGCCGCCGGAGAAGAAGGGCGCGCCACCTACACGATCCGTTGCGCCGCCAGCCAAGTCGTTGAAGGTGGAATTTCCGGCGAAGATGGTAAACGGACGTCCCGTCTGGAGGGTGATAATGCTACTGAGGGTGAAATTCCGATACCAGCCGCTGGCCGGAGCACTCAGTGTAAAGTTGGTAACAAAGCGATGGCGCAGGTCCTGGTTCGAGTTACTCCGCTCCATGTGGTAATCAAACTGATTGACCGGAAGATTCACAAAGGTGGTGAAGTTTCCATTGTCGATGGTATGGGAGTAGGTGTAGTCAGCATTCAGGGTCAAATACTTGCCTAATCTCTCCAGGCCAGTAAGCGTGAACCCATGGTACGCGGCATTGGCTACGTTATTATTGTAGTCCATAAGACCCGCGCTGATCGTCTGGAGCCCGCTGCCAAGCGCGCCAGCGAACCATGGACCCAATCCAGCCAGGGCGCCCGTACCAAGCTGGGGAGCGCCAGTGCAGCCGGATGTTTGGCCGTTCGCGTCAAGCAGGCCTGGCACCCATTCTCCAGGCCCACCTGGAAAGATCGTGAGGGGATCGGTTGGCGTAGCCGATTTTGTCGTTCCAACCGGGCACGGAATGTTCAGGTTGTTTCCACGCACCAGTTTGTGCCCCCCGACGAAGAGATAGCTGACGCTCATTGCAAAGCCGTGGCCGAACTGCCGGTCGATTTCCAGGCTGCCTTGCTCGGCATAAGGGATGCGGGCATTGTGGTCCATCCCTCCGGAGCCGACACCGCAGGCTCCGTTCAGGAGGCAGGTTCCAGCCAATACAACGTTTCCACTGGGCAGAGTAAATGCGTCATAGCCGCCAGTACTGATGATGTTGGCGGCAATAGCGGCCGCGCCGTTTGGTGTCGCAAAGAGCTGGTAACCCTGATTGGCCTGTCCTAGATTCGACTGAATCATGGGCAGTTGTTGGGGTAGCACGCCGGCAGCAGAGCAAGCCGCAGAGACGGAAGACGGGGCGTGATTGTCACACAGATAGCCGCCCACGACCTTTTGCGTGTTGGGAACGAAGAAGAACGTCAAATTATACCGATCATCGAAAATGCCGAACCCGGCGCGGATCACGGTTTTGTTGTCCGGCGAATAGGCGATGCCCACGCGGGGCTGCCATCCGCGGTAGTCCCTGTTGACGAAATTCGACAATCCAGATTCGTATTCCCACCGCAGTCCGTAGTTGAACGTCAGTTTGCGCGTGATGCGCCACTGATCCTGAAAAAACCCGGCCCAGTAGCCATGATCGATCTCCTTGCTGTAATTGTTGAAGAAGTTTGGCTGGTAAGCGTTCGCCCAGGTCTGCGTGTTGAGCGGATTGTGGCCCGCAGTGACCAGCGGGGCGCAGCCGGTAGAGCAAATGTTCGGATCGGTTGGCAGAGGCACGCCGGCGTATACAACGACAACCCCGTTAGGGCCTTGGGTTTCATTAACGGTGTTGCCCTTCACTGGGCATCCCGTGGTGGCGGCACTGCCAGCCTGGGCCACATCGGCTGGAAGAATGCCGGGAACAGCGAGCTGATTGTTGTAAAACACGGCGAAATTGGCCAGGCAATCAATCGGCGTCACTCCAGCGGCCGGTATGAGCAAACGGGCAGGAGTGAAGCCCGGAAAGTTATCCAGGCTCAAAACGTGGTTGCCATCGAAACCAAACTTCCAGACGTGATTGCCTTTGACCCAGGAGATGGAGTCAGAGAACTGCACGCGGCTCTCGTATTTCCGGTCGTCGGTTCCGAAGTTGTGGCCTAGCTCCAGGTCGTTCAGCAAACTGAAATCGGGCTGGCCAGTCATGCCGGGGAAGTTGTAGTGCCGTCTGGCGTATTGCACCAAAGCGGCATTCACCAGGTTGGGCTTAAGACTGGTAACCAAAGTACCGAAGAGAGATTGGTCGCGAATGAAAAGGTCGCGACCCCCGCTGGGCGTGCCGATGCCGCCGCCGTCCAGAGTTTGCCCGACCAGAGTACCAGTGGAGCGCGAATCCTCGATGTTGTAGCGGATTCCCAACCTGTTATTTGCGTTTATCTGATGGTCGACGCGCACAAAACCCCAGTCATCGTCGGTCGTCTTCAGGAAGCCATCCAGGTATCCTTCGTATGCCGCGTGGGTGTTGCCGCAACTGCTCAGGCCCGTCATGCAGCCTTCCGGCGCGAGGCCGAGCACCGCTTTTGTGTGGTTAATGAGGTCTATGTTGCTGATCAGGTCCGGAGGATACGTCGGCGACTCGGCGCGGCGTTTCCCTTCGTAATTCATAAAGAAAAAGGTCTTGTCTTTCTTCACTGGCCCGCCGAGGGTTCCACCATACTGGTTTTGCCGCAGCTCGTAGGGCAGCGGCGCAGGCTGCAGCATGCCGCGAGCATCGGTGGCGTTATTTTGAAAATATTCGTACAGGGAGCCGTGCATATCGTTGGTGCCGGACTTCGTCACAATGTTGACGATGCCGCCGGCTGCGCGCCCGTACTCCGCGCCGAACGTATTGTTCACCACTCGGAATTCCTGCACCGATTCCTGCGGCGGGGTGGACCGCTGCACGCCGGAAATCGTGCTGACGAAATCGGCGCCGTCCACGGCGACCGAGTTACTGAACGAGCGCTGGCCGCCAAAAGAGATCTGCGAGGTTTCGAAGTCAGTGAAGGTCGTTCCCAGACTGGTGCGGCTCGTCGCCACGCCCGGGGTGAGCAGCGCAAAATCGGTGAACAGCCGCCCGCTGATGGGCAACGAGTCGATCTGCTGGGTTTGGATCACTTGGCTGATTTCGGTCTTCGTAGGCTCGATGACGGGAGTTTCAGTAGTGACCACAACCTTTTCCGTGCCGCCCGCAACGCGGAGCGTCACGTCCAATGTGGCCGTCTGACCTACGGTCAAAACGATTCCGGTCTGCGTAGACTTGGCGAAGCCCCGCGCTTCCGTGGTGAGTTCATAGTGACCAGGAGGTACGCTGGCGAACACGTAGAGTCCATCACCGTTCGAAACAGTGCCATAGCTCTGGTTGGTGTCGGTATCGCGTAAAGTGACCGAGGCTTTAGCTATCGTGCCGCCACTTGCGTCGCGCAAGGTGCCATCGAGTTGGGCCGAAGCCGCACCCACTTGGCCGTAGATGGGACTGGAACAAAGGCCGAAGACTAAAACACTGACAATCGCCACGAAAGAAAAGCGTCGAGCCATGACTCACCCCTTATAGGAAGGATTCGGGCCCTCGATAGTCAGGAATCGTTTGGTGAATACACCCCAATGTTGCAGGTGTGTATCGTGTCCGGGTAGGGATGTCAAGGCAATTCTGCATACACTTGTGTACATTCGGGCGGGCATCGTTCGTGCCCGGCTCTACTGGTATGGGCTGCCAATCCAGTGGATTGTTTCGGCGTGCGGTGTCCGGTCCTAGTCACCTATTTATTAATTACTATCGTTTTGTCGACGACTCGCAGCGCATTGCATTCAAACGCAAGAGTTCCCGCAGATCGCGGAGTACCCAGTGGGGCCTTCGGCTCAGGGGTTGTGCCATCCACTCCCGTGCTTTTGTCATTCCGGTGGTCACTCCAAGCCCGACGGCTCCTCCGCGGCGAGCCATAATCATTTCGACCAGCGGGTCGTCCCCGACTACAGCCACCTTCCGCATCGGTATTCCGAGCTTCTTGGCCACAAGCCTGAGCGCGTGCAACGAGGGCTTGCCGGTCAGGATCATCGGTGCACGGGTCATCTTTCGCACCGCCGCAGTGATGGCATAGGAATAGCCCATTGTTTTCCCCCCCGCAGTGGCAAAAAAGGGGACGTCCGAAGCAACATAAAGCTTGGCTCCGTTCCAGATCGCCCTAACGGCAGTCTCTATATCCTTCATCCCGCACTCCGGGTGCCAGCCGATGTAGACCGCGTCCACTTCTTCCGCATCTTTCTGACCCGTAAAAAAAACCTGGATGCCGGCTTCGCTCAACGGAACTCCAACACCGGGCACACCCAGCACCAGCGTTCGTTTTACGCCGTGCAGAGGCATCAGGTCCGCCGCCACAGACGATGGCGTGATCAGGGCCGCATCCGAAATTGGCAAACCGAGCGCGCGGAGTTTTGGCGCCTGTTCGGCCACCGGATAGGCAGTTCCATTTGTGAGCGTGATAAAGGGGATGCCGCGCTCTTGCAATTCGCTTAATACTTCGACCGCATGGGGCAGCAATTTGTAACCGCCCAAGGATTTGTCACTCAAAATCAGCGTCCCGTCGAGGTCAAACATGAATCCCTGGACGGACTCCAGAATGCGTTTCCCTTTTTTTCGAGATCCGGCCATGCTCAGACCTCTGTCCGAGCAGCATGGGTTTTGAGTTCGAGCCGGAAACCGGGCTTATCCAGTGAAATGTAAGCAATATCGCGCTGGGCAGCCAGTTTCCGGATGAGGCTTTTCACAGGCGCCATTTCGGGATCGTAAGTTCGGATAGCCGGACCTGCCGCTTTCATCGCGTCCACTTGACCATCTGGCATCGTGGCCCGAAGCAGGAATTCTTCGTCACCAAGCGCCGGCCCGATGCGCTTGCGCAGCTCCCGCACAGGAGGCATATCAGGCTCTTTTCGGAGCTCCCGCGTCCGCGGCAGAGATTCGATTCGGTCCATCACCTCTGGCGCAATCGGTACATTGGGGCGTCCAAACCTGCCGAGCGCATAACGAATCACCTCGTCGGGGATCACTTCATAGCGCTTTTTGCTCGTGACGTTCATGACGGCCTGAGCAATCAGCATTTGTGCAAACGGGGTCATCACGATGGGCCAGCCGAGTTCCATTCGCACGCGGCCCAACTCTTCGATAACCTCCCGTTCCATGTGAGAGACTCTGCTTTCCGCAAGGTGACGCCTCATGGTGGCAATCGTTCCCCCTGGAAGTTGGTGGTGAAGATAGTTGGCATCGAATGCGTTTGGGTGGCCCGCGGGGAGGCCTTCGGCCTCCGCCAGGCGCGTAAAGTAGCGGCCGACTTCGGCTAGCGCCTCGTCGTCTATGTCCACTTGGTGGCCAAGAGCGCGAAGATTGGATACAACGCGTTCGGAGGGCGGATTCGAAGTCCCATCGCTGGCCGCGCCAGAGGCGCACTGAACGGCGGTTACGCCCCATTCGGGAGCGTCCATGTAGACCAGTTCTCCCAGGCTTATCGTGCAGTGGGAGTGAAGTTCCAGCGGCTTCTCGCCAATCGCCGCTTTGACCGCGGGAATCAACGTACGTGCGCGCAACGGCGAAAGCAAACCTCCCGGATCCTTGATGTAAACAGCATCTACATCCGGACTTTGTGCCAGCGTGCGCGCGCGCTCGGCATAGTGGGCGTCGTCGTGGATAGGGCTGAGCGTGAACACAAGCGCACCGACCACGTATTCGCCACCCGCGGCCTTCACCATGCGCGCGCAGGCAACATTGGAATCGGCGTCGTTCATCGGATCGGCAAGCGCAAAGCGGCGCAGCCCATTCTTCACCAGCGTTTGGAAAACCAGACTCATGAATTCCGGATTGGCCGTTTCCCAGGAGATGAAGCGAAAACCGGTGGAAAGGAACTGCAGCGGCGTCTTCGGCATCGCCGAAACCATCAGGCGAATGCGTTCCCACGGGTCTTCCTTTTTGTAGCGGACGGCGACACCCATGTGCGTGGAAGTGGTGAAATCAATCGCTTTGAAGCCCACGCGATCCATCACCGGAGCAATCGTAAGCGTCTTCGCCGTATCGATTCCGAGCGCGGCCCACAGGCTCTGGTTCCCGTCACGCAGCGACGTCTCCACAATTTGCAGGGTGGCCAACGCTCAAGCCTCCAGCGGCAGAGGCCGCCGCGCCAGGAAACGTGCGAGGAAAGAAGTTTCGACGCCACCGCGTTCGAACTCTGGATCAGCCAGAACTTCCGCATGGAACGCCAAATTCGTGGTGACGCCCTCGACACGCGTAGAAGCAATTGCCTTACGCAGTCTCTTTAGTGCGCTGGAACGGTCTGGACCGCGCGCGATAATCTTTGCAAGCAGCGAGTCGTAGAAGGGCGGGATATATGATCCGGACACGATGTGCGTATCCACCCGTATGCCTTCGTCGGCAGGCCACACCGCCGCCCGCACCATGCCCGGACCAGGTTGGAAGTCCTGCGCGGGATCTTCGGCATTAATCCGGCATTCCATAGCGCAGCCCTCAAATCGGACTTCCTCTTGTCTTACTCGCAAGCCGAGGCCCTCGGCGATGGCGATCTGCTCTGCAACGAGATCAAGTCCAGTTACGGCTTCGGTGACGGGATGCTCCACCTGGATGCGGGCATTCATCTCGAGGAAATAAAACGTGCCGCTCTCCGCATCGAGGAGGAACTCCACTGTGCCCGCACTTCGATATTGGAGCCGCTTGGCAAAACGCACGGCTGCCTCCAGGATACGAACGCGTAAATTTTCTGGAAGGCCTGGAGCCGGCGTCTCTTCAATCAGCTTTTGATAGCGCCGCTGCACGGAACAGTCCCTCTCCCCGAGGTGGATTACGTCGCCTTTACCGTCTCCCAAAACCTGGACTTCCACATGGCGACCGCGCGCGACGAAACGTTCGAGATAGACACGCGCATCTCCAAACGCTGCGCTCGCCTCGGCCGCAGCAAGTTCCAATGCCTGCGGAAGGTCTTCCAATCGGTCGACCCGTTTCATGCCACGGCCCCCGCCGCCACCGACCGCTTTAATCAGCAGCGGAACCCCGATCTCGCGGCCGATGACCATCGCTTCACCGAGAGTTGCCGCCGCACCGCCCGGGGCAATGGGCACTTCGCCAGCCGCGGCCTCCGCACGGGCACGCAATTTATCCCCGACCGCTTCGATCTGAGCCGATGTCGGTCCAATGAAGTTCAACCCTTCCTCTTCGCAGAGCCGCGCCAGGTCCACACGCTCGGAGAGGAAGCCATAGCCGGGATGGATGGCATCCGCTTGTACGCTCAACGCAGCTTGTACGACCGTGTCAATCTTCAGATAGCTATCGGCGGGGCGTGCCGACCCGATGCAAAGAGTGCGGTCGGCGAGCCTTGCCGGCAAAGAATCCAGATCAGCCTCCGAGGCAGCCAGGACGGTTTCGATCCCGAGCGCCTTGCAGGTTCGTATCACTCGTACCGCGATCTCTCCTCGATTCGCGATCAGGATGCGCCGGATGTTCACTTCCCGGCCTCGGGACGCACGCGCAAAAGAATTTCTCCGTATTCAACCAAAGCTCCGTTCTCAACCAATATCTCAACCACTTCTCCCGCCACTCCCGCTCGCACCGAGTTCATCAGCTTCATTACTTCGATGATCCCAACCGCGGTGTCTGCATTCACCTTCGTGCCTATTTGTACGAACGGCGGCTCGCCGGGCTTGGGTGCCCGGTAAAAGACTCCTAGCAGCGGGGAGGGAACATCCATGAGCCCTGGCTCCGAAGGTGGCTTGGCCTTCGGGGTGGCGTGGCGCGTTGTGGGGGCGGATGTCGCGGGAACGCTTTCACTCTGAGGAGTTGGAGACACACGTGCGGCGGATCCCCGTTGCAAATTCAGCCTCATCCCGTTTATTTCGAGCGACAAACTGTCAAAGTTGGATTCCTCTAGCAACCGCATGATCTCGGCCACATCCTTGGCCGTAAGGGTCATCGGCGCCCTCCAAAAATGTTCATCACGTGCTGCAGTGGATTGGCCTCCGGTTTGGCAACGGGTACGCGGTCCTTGGCAGACCAAACCGTTTCCGGGCGGCTCTGCAACAGGAAGAGTTTTCCTGATTGATCGATGGCCCATTCGATGTCCTGGGGCTTGCCGTAATGGCGCTCCACCTTGCATGCGATGTCTCTGAGTGCTGCCAATTCTTCGTCGGTCACGCAGGGGATGCGGCGAATATCTTCGGACGTCTCCACCTCCATAGTGCCGCCGCCAGGCGCTGACGCATGTCTCACGTGTTTGTCGCGGATCTCGCGTACGGAAATTTCGCCCGTGATTTTGGCGATGACAAAGCGGTCCGGTGTTACTTCCCCACTCACCACCGCAGAGCCCAGCCCCCAGGCTCCCTCAACGGTGATTACCGAGCGGTCGCCCGTCAGCGGGCTGCGCGTGAACATTACTCCGGAGCTGCGCGCATCCACCATGCGTTGGACAACAACGGCCATAGCCACCTTCGCTTCAGGTATGCCGCGCTTGCGTCGATAAGCGATCGAGGGAACGGAATAGATGCTGGCCCAACAGGAGCGCACGGAATGCACCGTTGCCTCGGCACCTGTTACCCACAAGTAGGTGTCCTGCAATCCGGCAAAGCTTGCGTCTTCGGCATCCTCCGTAGTGGCCGATGAGCGCACCGCCAACGGCAAGTTCGGGCCTTCGCTGCAAAGCAGGGCGTGTGCGGCGATTATTTCCGCCTGCAATTTTTCGGGCAAAGGTGAGTTTTCAAAACGTGCGCGCATCCGTTCAGATATGCACTTGATCCGGTCAAGTTCGTGATCGCCCAGAGCCTCTATGCTGGGCCGGATAGCCTCTTCCTTTTCCAGCGCGCCGAGAAAACGTTCAAACGCGGCGGTCCGCACCACAAATCCGGGTGGCACCCCAACGCCCGCCCGTGTCAGTTCACCCAGAGAGCCGCCCTTGCCTCCCACCGCCATACGATCCTTGAGCGCAATATCGGCGAACCAGCTGACGTTTTCGGACGAGCTCATAGCCAACCCGGACTAGAGATAGAGTTGCTTGTTGATTGGAATGCCATGCTCACGGCAGTAGGTTTCGTAGTGGTTGATGAACCAGAAGACGTCGAGCGTCTCTGTAAAATTTCCTTTGTCGTCGTAAAACTCGATGGGTCCCTGGAGCCAGGCGAACAACTTGACGCCCTTGGAATGGTCACTCACCAGCGTATGGATTAGTCCAGGGGTCTCATAGATGAAGTCACCGGGCCCTGCGACCCAGTCATATTCGAGATAGCGCGTGCTGCCTTCCAGGCAAAACATGACTACCGTGCCGCGGTGCTTGTGTGTCCCGATGACGCCGGCGGACTTGAGCCATAAAATGTTGCTGTAGATGTTGTGGCGGGTATCAAAGACGAGGTGGCGGATGGCGGCGTTCGGTCCGAAGGGCACCCACGGGCTTTCTTTTTCTGAACAGCTGACAAACGCGCCGGGGATGCCGTGGCGCTTGATGACGTCCGTGTAAGTTTCCGGAACGTCGACAATCTTGTAGGCGGTCGAAAACGGTGTCGCCATTTTCGTTGAGGGGGGTGCTTCCGTCTTATTTAGGTCGAGCATTGATTTATCCTCCTGGTCGGTCGCAGTCGGGTCAGCCCTCGGTTCAGCGTACTGAATCTCCACCGAGACTAGCCACCTTGCTCGATTCGCGCAACCTTAATTCTCGGGACGCCTTCGCTCCGCACAGAGCCGGCTAATCCAGAATAGTCACGATTCCTCGCCCGCCATCCACGCGGATGCGCTGGCCATCTCTGATCCGTTGCGTGGCTGTGCCAGTTCCCACCACCGCCGGCAAGCCGTACTCCCGCGCCACGATGGCCGCGTGACTCATCGAACCACCGATATCGGATACCGCCGCGGCGATCTTCTGAAAAATGGGTGCCCAAGTCGGATTGGTAATGTGACAAACGAGAATCTCGCCTTTCCGCAGGTGATCAATTTCTTCCACCGACTTCACTACCCGGGCTATGCCCTCCGCCACTCCGCTGGACGCCGCGAATCCTTTGATCTCCTTGGAATCGGGCTCTTCGCCGGCTTTCAGCCATGCGTCCAGACTTTCGCGGGTGATCCCCCACAACATGACAATTGCGGGGTCGTCGATGATGTCAGGCACCGGCCCAAGAGCCGGGGGAGTCTCGTGCTTGGCCCATTCTGCGAGCGCCGCTTTGCGTTCCTTCACGATGGCAGGCCACCGCGAGGGTCCCCGCGGAGGCGAACCGTTTGACCAGGAAGTCATCAGATCGATGATCGCCGCTTCAACTTCATAATGCGTCAGTTGGAACACGTCCTCTGTGTCCTCAAAAAATCCATTCTCCGCCAGGAGGCCGCCGAACTCCCGGATTTTGTTGAAGAATAAATTTGTGTACCAGTGCTCGCAATAAAATTTGTGTCCCTCGACATAAGGGAACACGCGGTGGGCCAGTTCGATCATTTGATCGTAGGCCCCACGATCCTCGTCGGTTTCCAGGAGAGCTCGGTAATCCTCAATCAGCTTCTTGCGTTCCGCCATCAGCTTGTCGATCGGCCGCTCGAGTCGCTGGCCTGATTTCACATTGGCGATATAGCCTGGCAACGCTGCGAAAGGCATTGAGAGATCGTCGTTCCAGGAACGATGCTGGTGATAGAAACCGTCGCCCACGTTGATGTTGAACCACGGGTCACGCGAAACCGCCATCTCTTCCAACCACGCTCTACCGGGCGCCCCTAGTTGTTCGAGCGTCTTGATAATTTCCTTCGGCGAGGCTCCGTCCACAAACACGCCGTCAACACCAAGCTCGATGGCACGCTTTGCAAGCCTCCTGAGTTCGTCGTCGGGCCGGAAAATTTCCGCCTGGATGCCCGCCACCATCCGAGCCACCGTTTGATCGCTGATCTCCGGAAAGGCCTTCTTGCAGAACATGAAGAAAGTCAGGTAGGCGCCATAGCCAAGCAGAAGAAACTCAAAATGGTGGTGCCACATCCGAAAGTACCCCTCGAGCGTTTTTTGGTATGTGTCGAGGAGGTAATGATTGGAAGCGATGCCGCGTCCGGCGTGCACGTGCTGGAGGGGTTCGAACTCCGGGAGTTCGGGTTTCGGCAGCGACTCCGCTTCCCGGATCAACGCCATCATCTTGTCTTTCCAGTGGGCGAAGAGCCTCTCCCAATTCGCGTAGTAATAAAACGCCCGGCGTTTGAATTCTTCCGTGCGGCGGGAGATTTCCGCGGGATCGGTCACCCCATTGCCACCAATGTAAATACGCCCGCTTATGATGCGATAGTCGATTCCGAGTGTCGTCGGCAGAGAATGTACTCGTGTATTCGCGGCCCCCAACGCGCAGTACGCAGCCTCCGCGGTAATAACGTCGAAAGCGCACATCGGTTCCGGAAAATGCATGGAGTTGTAAAACCAGAAGCGCTCATCGTCTTCTTTACTGAACTGCATGTAGTAGGGATAGGCGTCCTGCGCTCGTTCGGTTCCGGGGACAACCTGGAGCGAACTTGGGAGCGGAAAGCACTTAGGTTTGACCGTTGCACTCATAGCCATATCCGTCCGGCAAAACATCGCAAATTACTTGCTTCCGGGCCGCGATGTTACCACATGATTTCTCAGCCCTTTGACCTAGCTGTGCGCTGCTTCCACCCCAATGCGCAAAACCCGTTCGTCGGAATCTCCAAAAAGCGCTTCAAGCAGCTCCGGGCGATTTCGCTGAAGCGCTCGGCTATTCACGGTCCCCTTTTCCGTCAGCTCTCCCGCCGCACTCGAAGGTGGAATGTCGACAAGGAAAGCCGCAACAATTCGGTTGGAACTCCCCGTTCCGGTCGCCGCAATCTCGGCCAGGCGGTCATGAAAAATTGCCCTCAGCGTTTTGTCGGAGGCTAGCCGTGCTGGCGGAGAACCTAGGCCGAGTTTCACGGCTGCCGCGCAGGCCTCCCAATCAGGGAAAATGAGCATGCGCACATCCTTCCGGTCCGCACCCACAATCACAACCTCGTTGGCCAGCGGCCGCAACACTTCCAGCGCGTTGAGCCGCAGCTTGCCGGCGCTCACCCGCGTGCCGGAAGTCAGCTTGAAATCCTCACTGATCCTCCCATCGAAGTGCAGCCCCGCTCTTGGCCGCTCGGGATCGATGAAACTCACCAGATCGCCGGAAAGGAAAAACCCATGATCATCGAATGCAGCTGACGTTGCCGCCGCATCTCGCCAATAACCAGGCGTGACATTGGGTCCTCGATAGCGCACCTCGAAGCTGGTATCGTGCGGCACAAGCTTCAGCTCCAGCCCGGCCACAGGTACGCCGACCACGCCGGGGCCGTTATCATCCAGGGTGCTGAACATGGCGATGGGGCTTGTTTCCGTCATGCCCAGGCCGGTGACGGTCAAAATCCTCTGCCCAACAGCTTTGACCGCCAGACTCTCCAACGCGAACCACGTTGCCGGCTGCATCGAAGCTGCCGCATACCAGAGAAATTTGACGCGGTGGAAAAACTTTTCTCGCAGGTCGCGATCGGCCTCGAGGTGGGGAATTAAGAGTTCATACCCACGGGGCACATTGAAATAAATCGTCGGCGAAATCCGCCGCAAAAGCTCCAGACTCGGGCCGAACAAACCGGGCGTCGGCTTTCCGGGATCGATATATAGCGTGCCGCCATTATGGAGAATGAGATTGAAATTGCTGTTGCCGCCCGCGGTGTGATTCCAGGGGGCCCAATCCACCATCAAAGGTGGTTCGTCGGCCAGGACGGGCGCCACCTGCCGCTTCATCTGTGCATTGGCGCAAAGCATGCCGTGCGTGTTGATTACCGCTTTGGGCATGCCAGTCGAGCCGGAAGTGAACAGGTATTTAGCGACGGTTTCCCGGCTGACTCGGGCCGCGGCTGTCAAGACGCCATCCCGGCGGCTGCCGTCACCCCGCAGCGAGGCGAGATCGACCATCTTCGGTGCAGCCGACGCATTGCGCATGGCGACAATGGGAACGTCCGCCTCCAGGGCCTGCTCGATCGCGCGCCGATAGAGTTCGCCGTCCTCCACGACGATCATTCCCGGTGTCAACAGTCGAAAACTGTGTGCAAGCTTCAAGTAGTCGGTGCTTTGCAGCGCATAGGCCGGTGCAATCGGCGCAAGCGGAATACCAACGTAGAGCGCGGCTAACATCACCAGCGCATGATCAATTCCATTCGCGGCGAGAATAGCTAGCGGCCGGTCAGGACCAAGTTCAAATCGCAGTAAGCCCTCGGCTAAATTGAGTACTGCTTCACGGGCTTCGCCATAGCGGATCGTCCGTTCGCCGTCTTTCGTCTGCTCGACAAGGAACACTCTGTTCGGTGCTTCCCGGGCCCAGCGGTCCAGCCAGTTTCCGATCCTCTGATCGTAAGGTGTCAGCGGCTCAAGCGACCGCATCAGGCAGGTGCCATCCGCGTGACGCAGCAATTCCACGTCCGGCGAAAAGAAGTGCACGGGTCGCACGGGAGCGATTAGGAGCGATTTTCGGTCGTTAAGTGTACTCAACGAGGGGAGCTTAATAGATGTGCCTTGCTCCCGCAAGGCCTGTGCTAAGCTTCTTCTCGAGACTGAGGAAGAGGCTCATTCCGGAAAAAGTCCGCCAAAGCAAAATATGAATCGCGCTCTCAAAGTCATATCCAATAGCTCGTCCAAACAGGACGACGGATTACCGGCCGACGATGAATTGTCCATCGACGTTTATGACCAGCCCGGTCACCTGATCCGTCGCGCCCATCAGATCGCTGTGTCCATGTTTTACACGACGATCGGTTACGACGTCACGCCCATCCAGTACGCAGTCCTCAGAATTCTGCAGGACCACCCCGGCATCGATCAGGTCACGCTGGCGCGCTATTGCGCCCTGGACACTTCAACGGCCGCGGATCTCGCGGTGCGGCTGGAAGAACGCGGGCTGGTGAAGCGGATGATGCCCATGAAAAGCAGGCGTTTTCGCGTGCTCCATCTCACACCCGAGGGCGTGGTCTTGCTGAAGAAGCTGGTCCCTTGCGTTTACATGATGAATCGCCGTCTGGTGCAGCCGCTGAATAAGGACGAACAGAAGATCTTCCTTCGCCTGCTTAAGAAATTTGTGCATTTAAATAACGAGAGAAGCCGGGCGCCCCTGGATCGCAGCCGCAGCGATGCGCAGTCTAACCCCTCGACGCGCGCCGAAGCGCACCGCAGTCGCCGCAGGAAGCAAGCCTGATCGGTACTAGCGGCCAAAGGTGTGCAAACCTGTAAGGCTGATTCCTTGCCCGATTATCGCCCGTGTGAAACTTTTCGCCTCTAGCTGCATAAAGCACGCTGAAAAAACTATCGAAATTCCTGTAGGGAATCTGGTATGTTCCGTGTACTGAACGAGGGCTGTCCGGCTGAGGTCAGGAACACATACGGAGGGCTGCGCTATTGCACGTCCGACCGTGACTAGGGTTGCGTCACTCACCAAAGTCCGCGGACGCTTGGATGGGACTCGCAATTTTGCCAAGGGAGAACGGATATGAAAGAGAAGAGTCTGGAAGACAAGCTGCAAAGTTCGGGAAATCCAGTTGCCATGCTGCGCAATTCGCAGATTGGAGCCTACGTCTATCCAGTTGTTTCCTCGGAATACTCCAATTGGCGCGACGAACAGCGTGCCTGGCGCGAGACCGCCGTTCTCTTCGATCAGTCTCACCACATGGTCAATATTTATGTGGAAGGCCCGGATGCCCTCAAAATGCTCTCGCATTTGGGCACCAACAGTTTCGCGAATTTCCCGGTGAATCGCGCCAAGCAATTCTCTCCCTGCAGTTACGACGGCTTTGTAATCGGGGACGGCATTCTTTTCCATCTCGAGGAAAACCGGTTGGTTTTCGTCGGCCGCGCACCGACCGGAAACTGGATTCAATTCCATGGCGAGACCGGGGGATACAACGTCAAAATCGAGAAGGACGACCGGTCACCTTCCAACCCCAAGGGAAAGGCGGTTGTCCGCAGTTGCTACCGCTATCAGATCCAGGGTCCCAACGCTCCCCAGATCCTCGAAAAGATAAACGGCGGGCCGGTTCCGCAAATCAAATTCTTCCACATGGGCGTCATCCAGATCGCCGGGCGCAAAGTGCGCGCTTTGCGCCATGGCATGGCAGGCGCTCCTGGATTGGAGGTTTGGGGTCCGTATGAGGAACGCGAGGAAATCCGGGAGGCGATTGTCAGCGCCGGAAAGGAATTTGGCCTGAGCGAAGTCGGCGCGAGGGCCTATTCGACGAACACTTTGGAGTCGGGCTGGATTCCTTCGCCGCTTCCCGCGGTTTATACCGGCGAGAAGATGAAGGCCTACCGGCAGTGGTTGCCGGCGTCGGGTTATGAAGCCAGCGGCTCGCTGGGCGGCAGCTTCGATTCCAGGAATATCGAAGACTACTATATGAATCCATACGCTCTGGGTTATGGGCCCTTCGTCAAATTCGATCACGACTTCATTGGGAGAGAAGCGCTGGAAAAAATGGCCGGAAAACCGCAACGGAAAAAGGTGACCTTCGCATGGAACTCCGAAGATGTGGTGAAGACGCTTTCTTCTTTATTCGAGCCGGGAGACCCCTATAAGTACATCGATTTGCCGCAATCGAACTATGCTTCGGCGTCCTACGACAAAGTGTTGGGTGCAGGAAAAATCGTGGGGATGTCGATGTTCACGGGCTACAGTTACAACGAACGCTCCATGCTGTCGCTGGGCGTAGTCGACGCGGATGTCGAGATCGGCACGGAAGTCAGCCTACTTTGGGGTGAGGCCGGCGGTGGTTCACAGAAACCAACCGTCGAACGCCACCGGCAGTTGGAAGTTCGGGCGATTGTGAGCCCAGTACCTTACTCGAAGCTGGTTCGGGAAACGTACGCAAAGGGCTGGCGCACGGCGCAGGTCTGAGCGGGGCCAGATCTACTGAGCTCGCTGAGCATTGATCCAGTCGACGGTTTTATTAAACCCTCCGAACACGAAAAAATGGAGTCCGGCGACTCCCGGTGGCAGGGAGGCCGTCTTTCCACCCTCAGCAGAAATTGCCAGCCCCTGAATGATAGGTTCGGGACCCTTTTCGATGAGCAGCCTTGCGAACGATGAATTTTCCGTTAGCACGTGAAGTGAATTGCCAATTCCACACCTCACCGCGTAGCGTGCCAGCGTAATCGCCCCCGCGGGGCCCGCAAGGCCCACGCGAACGGGCACATCAATTCCTCGGGCACGAAGCCGCCACAACCAGTTAACAATTGGCTCCGGTTTGAAGCAGAACTGAGTCACGATCGAAAGTTGCAATCCAGAACTGTGCGCGAAACCCACCTTTGCCTCGAGGGCTTCGTCCAAAATGGCTGAGGAAATATGCGGATTGCCCTCGGGAAAACCAGCTACGGCTATACGAAGAATGCCTGCTCTTTGAAACACGCCGGTTTGCATCACGGCGAGGCTGCTGTCGTAAGGCCCGGCCGGTTTAGAACGGTCGCCGCCGATGATAAGAATACGATCCACGCCAGCCTCACCTGCCAGGCGTGCAGCAAGTTGTTCGAGTTGTGAGGCGCTCTCGAAATGGCGCGCGGCAATGTGCGGTACCGGAAGGAGGCCTGAGCGCTGCAACTTTCCCGCTGCCGCAACCATCTCCGCGTGGTCTGTGCCCGGAATCCAGGTCAAGAAGACTTCCGTTTGCGGATCAACGAACTCGGAGGTCAAATGCAAAGCTTTTTTCTCCGCCGGATGCAGTTCGATCGAATAACCCTGCAGCATCTGAGCCATGCTGCGCGGGGCGGTGGAGATTTCGCTCATTGGAGGGTCTCTCCTGGCGGCAAAGCTTCTACATTCAGTATACTGAACTTCAACGACATATTCGTTGGGATTGGGATTCCTTGTCAAGACCGATGTTTCGCTTTTCTTCTCAAAAAGTGCGCTAACAGCCAGTGACTAAGCCGGGGGGCCCGCGAGCCTGTTTATTTCCAAGGTGTTGCGGTTGTGGAAATCCACAATGGGGGCGCGCCCTCCCTTATTTTCGCTCTGCTTGACACCTCTGCGGAAAAGTGAGAGGTATGATTAAGTGTACTCAACCTCACAAAAGATTTAGTAAGATCCCGTTCTTGGTGGTGCGCCTTTTGAGGGCCTGGAGGCCGCCTGCGGCAGAGGTAACCCATGCTGAATGAACCGATCATGGATGTAGCCCATCTCGGCCATCTGGAATTGCTCACTCCCAAACCCCAGGAAAGCCTGCAATTTTTTGTTGATGTGATGGGGATGACGGAAACCGGCCGGGAGGGCGACTCTGTTTACCTACACGCGTACGACGACTACGAGCGCCACTCCTTGAAGCTCACGGCGTCCAAATTGCCCGGGCTTGGCCACGTCGCCTATCGCACCCGCACGCCGCAAGCGCTCGAACGCCGCGTTGCCGCGCTGAAAGGCTCGGACTTCGACATTGGCTGGACGGATGGCGACCTGGAGCACGGACCTGCGTTCCTCTGCAAGGATCCGGACGGACACAAAATCGAGCTCTACTACGAAACGCAGTGGTATCAGCCACCGCCGGAGCTCCGGCCCGCTCTGAAGAATCAGTCGCAGCGCTTCCCTGCCCGCGGCATCAATGTGCGGCGCTTGGACCACTGGAACGGGCTTGCCGCTGACATTGCAGCCAATCGGGAATTTTTTGAGAAGTACCTGGGATTCCGCTTGACCGAGCAAATAGTTCTCGATGACGGCTCGGAAGCCGCCATGTGGATGACCTGCACAAACAAAAGTTATGATTTCGCTTACACGCGAGACCACACGGGAAGCCACGGGCGCTTTCATCACATCACTTACGCTGTAAACAGCCGTGAGGAAGTTCTTCTGGCAGCGGACATCTGTCTTGAGAATGGCGTTCACATCGAGACCGGCCCGCACAAGCACGCTATCCAACAGACCTTTTTCTTGTACGTCTACGAACCCGGCGGCAACCGCGTGGAGATCGCTAATGCCGGCGCCCGCCTGATCCTGGCTCCGGACTGGAAACCCATCCGCTGGAGCGAGGCCGAGCGCAAGAAGGGGCAGGCCTGGGGACTCAAGACCATCGAATCATTTCACACCTACGGCACGCCACCGGTCGACGCGAAGGCCAAAGCGTGAACGGATATTACACGCGGAGCGGTACAATCCCTTGACCAGTTGCTGAATTCGCAAGAGAAAGGTGGCCATGGCGGAGGACAAGAAAACCGCACTTGTCGTGAGCGCGCACTCCGCTGATTTCGTGTGGCGGGCCGGCGGAGCGATTGCGCTTTATTCGGAACGCGGATGGGAGGTGACTGTCGTCTGCCTCTCGTTCGGCGGACGAGGGGAATCCGCGAAACTCTGGCGTCAGCCAGGAATGACCTTGGAAGCGGTCAAAGCTAATCGGCGTCAGGAAGCAATATGCGCGGCGGAGATCCTTGGGGCAAAGGTGATTTTCTTCGACGTGGGTGATTACCCGATGCGAATCCCGGACTCCATCCTCTACGAACTTGCGGCCCTCTATCGTAAAATCCGCCCGGAGTTCGTTCTCACTCATTCGCTCCAGGATCCCTACAATTTTGATCATCCCCTGGTCTCACATGCGGCTCAAGAAGCGCGCATCGTGGCGCAAGCTCATGGGCACGAGCCGGGCACGCCTGTGATTGGCGCGCCACCCGTCTTTTTATTCGAGCCGCATCAACCGGAACAGTGTGAATGGAGGCCGCAGGTGCTACTGGACATTACTCCTGTGTGGCCGAAGAAATATGCGGCGTTCCAGGAAATGAAAGCGCAGGAACATTTGTGGCACTACTATGAGCGCGTGGCGTTGCAGCGCGGTGTGCAGGCCTCGCGCAATTCGAACAAGAACATCAAGTATGGCGAAGCGTACCAGCGTGTCTTCCCTCACGTGACGGAGGAGCTTCAATGAACATTCCCGTAGTCGTCCGCAACGTCGACCGGCCAGCGGCGAATTTAGTCTCCGCGCTGGAGAAATATGGCGTCTCAACCGTTCACGAAGCACTGGGTCGTCGCGGATTGCTCGCCACTTACATGCGCCCGATCTATGCGGGCGTGGCAATCGCCGGACCGGCGGTTACGGTATCCTTGCCGCCCGGCGACAACTTGATGATTCACGTGGCGGTCGAAGTTTGCCGTCCGGGCGATGTCCTGGTTGTCGCTCCGACTTCGCCATGCACGGATGGTTACTTTGGTGAGTTGTTGGCGACCTCTTTGCGGGCTCATGGCGTAAAGGGCCTCGTAATTGATGCGGGATGCCGCGATGTGAGATCTCTCACGGAAATGAAATTTCCTGTCTGGAGCCGTGCGGTTAGCTCGCAAGGAACGGTGAAGGCCACACTCGGCTCGGTCAATGTAGGAATAGTCTGCGCGGGTGCCAGCGTGGAAGCCGGGGACATCGTTGTCGCGGATGACGATGGAGTGGTGGTCGTAGAGCGGGACGCCGCGCAAGAGGTAGTTGCCGCAGCGGAACAAAGGGTTCGCAAAGAGGAGGCAACTCGCAACCGGCTCGCGAGCGGTGAACTCGGCTTGGACATCTATGGTTTGCGTGCCAAAGTTTTGGAACTTGGCCTCAAGTATCAGTGAAGGAGAAAAAGGTATGGCGCGGCCATCGCAAACTGCTATCGCTTGCACGCTGATGCGCGGCGGAACTTCCAAAGGACCCTTCTTTTTGGCCAGTGATCTCCCGGACAATGTGCAGGTGCGGGATCGCGTGCTGCTCGCGGCCATGGGTTCTCCCGATCCTCGCCAGATTGACGGTGTCGGCGGCGCGGATCCTCTTACCAGCAAAGCAGCTATCGTCTCTCGCTCTGTGAGGCCCGGAATCGACGTCGATTATTTTTTTGCGCAGGTTTCCATCGATCGCCCCCTCGTGGATGTGACGCCGAACTGTGGAAACATGCTCGCGGGGGTCGGCCCGTTTGCCATTGAAAGAGGTTTGGTCGCGGCAAAAGATCCGGTGACTCCGGTCCGAATCTACATGGTGAATACGGGGAATATCGCTGTCTCGCACGTGCCCACGCCCGGCGGTAGCGTCACATACAGAGGCGAAGCCGCGATCGCTGGTGTACCCGGTACGGCCGCCGCTATTCGCATCGACTTCCTTGATACGGCTGGCTCCGTCTGCGGCGCGCTTTTGCCCACAGGCCGCTCACTCGACGTAATCGACGGGAACGCGGCCACGATGATCGACAACGGCATGCCGGTTGTGGTCCTGCGTGCAGCCGATTTTGGAAAATCCGGGTATGAAACCCCCGCTGAACTCGACTCCGACACGAAATTCAAGGCGCGGCTGGAAGAGATCCGGCTAGCTGCCGGTGAACGCATGGGCCTGGGCGATGTGCGATCAAAGGTGGTGCCGAAGATGACCTTGATTGCGCGGCCGCGGATGGGAGGCCATCTTACAACACGCACCTTCGTTCCGCACAAATGTCACGCAGCGATTGGAGTCTTGGGAGCTGTGACGGTCGGAACCGCGTGTGCAATTCCCGGCTCTGTGGCCACCGGCATCGTGTCCTTGCCAACCGGCCATGTGAAGCGACTATCCGTCGAGCATCCCAGCGGCGAATTTTCTCTCGAAATTGAGGTGGAAGAAAAGAGCGGGGGGGTAGTGAAGGTAACCCGCTCGAGCCTCATTCGGACAGCTCGCGCGTTGTTCCGGGGTGAGGTTCTGATCCCGGCAAGCGTTTGGGATGGACAGGATCGCCAGCTCTCGGGCGTGAAAACTCACGCCGTGGAAACGGCCTAGCGCCGCCATCCTTGCGGCGGACCACCGCAGCAGCAAATTGCCGCATCAACAACGAATTTTTTTATGGATCTACCAACTGGTGGTATGTGAAGTTTTCTCAAACGCCGGAGAGATGGCCGTTGCTATGCTCCAGATGCGAAGCTTCCCCATTGTCCCCGGCGAACCGCAATGCCGAGCGAGTCATGTTGATGCTCGTCTTTGCGACACAGGCGTGTTCATACATCAGGGCGGCGACTCTGGAGCCTTCCCCATTCTCAAGCGCCTGAACAATGGCATGGTGATGCAGGTGGGCATAACGGAGCCAGTCGTACATGCGGGGCAGGTCCACCTTGTCGAAGGCGATGGCATGAGCCGCCGCAAAAGGAATCCTACTGTTGCGCTCAATTGCCTCCGCGACTACCTTGCTTCCCGCTCCTTGGATGATTAACGAATGGAACTTCTGGTTCATGTCGCCGTAACTCGCTTCATCTGCCTGCACCAGATGTCCTTTGGCAAAAATCGCGTCCCCTTCGCGGAGACACTCCTGCAGCGAATGAAGAAGACGGCGTGGCGGGCCTTGTTCGGCCAACATCCGCGCGGCAAGGCCTTCAAGCACCCCACGGACGTCAATGGCGTCCATGATCTCCTGCGGAGTGAACGCCCGGACAACAAAGCCGCGCGTGTCTAGTTGGGTGAGCACGCCCTCCTGCGCGAGGATCGGCAACGACTCGCGAACGGGCGTCCGGGAAACTCCGAGCTTGCTGGCAAGTTCCACTTCACGGACGCGCTGCCCCGGACGCAGTTCTCCCTGGAGGATCATCTCGCGAATTTTCACAACCACGCGTGAGTGCTTATCGGCCATGTTGAATGCAGTTTATCCAGGATTCGGTCAACTCTTCGAGGATGTTAGCAACTCCCGCGGGCGCACGCAATCTCAGCGGCCGTTCAAGTGGAACCACCCGCCGCCAACAAAGTACAGTCAGGCTATCTTAGACATCCAGAAATCGGGCCCCAACTTCGCTTCGAGTTTGCTTAGTTGCTCACGGTGAATCTCGCGCACGCGCGCGGGCGTAATTGCCTCCGATCGATCAACCTCCTCAATTCGCAGGCTTGTCTTGTCCTCGTAGAGGTGTTCGCCCATGAGTCGGCCCCGCTTGTCATACGGCCAGATGAAAGCCTGCCGGCTGTACACGTGATAGAGCCTGTCCGCGTGATCAACCTTATAGCCGATGAGCTTGAGGTCAGAGCCTGCTGCGAGTTGATGGAAGGTGATCTCATCGCAGATCCCCCAGTCCTCGACAGCGAGACGATCATCGGAGTGCCACAGCACAGTCTCGCCGACGCTGTTATAGAACGCTCGCACGCCTTCTTTACCTTCGATAACCGAGGGGTTTGCACCCCAAGTCACGCGGTATACGGGGTGATCCACGATCATGTCCGGCGCCAGGATCTTGTCGTACTCTCCCGCGCCCTCCAGGTGCACATGGCGCCAGAAATTCAGGAGAATGGCCCGATGCAGTGGCTTTGTTGTGCGTTCCAGAAGGGCTGCGGTGGGCTTCATGCAGTCGTACACTGCCTGCTCGAATCGGTTCATATTAGCCGCCATTTGCCGCAGAATTGCGGACCTCGAATATATAACAGACTCGGACAAAGGTATCCGTAGACGCTTCGATCCATTCGGGGCTGCTGCGTTGATTTGTTCATCGATTGTCACGTTCCAGAACGAGGGCGATGTCAACGGGCGCGCCCGGCTTCGGCACTTGATCTATATCTCGATGCAAATCTTTCCGAAATGCGCGCCCTGTTCTTCGCGCTGGAACGCCGCCGCCAATTCAACCAATGGATGAACCCGGTCAATCACTGGCTTGAGTTTTGTTGCTTCGATCGCTCTTACCATTTCCCTCTGTTGCTGCCTGCTCCCAACGACAAGCCCTTGAAGTTTTTGCTGCCGGCCCATCATCATTGCGGTGGGAACTGTGCCGGCAACGCCAGTGAGCACGCCGATCAGTGCGATGTGACCTCCAATGCGGCATGCCGTGATCGACTGTGGTAGAGTCCCGGGACCGCCGACTTCGATGACATGATCCACACCGCGCCCTCCCGTTAGTTTCCGCACCACTTCGCCCCAGTTTTCATGCTGTTTGTAATTAATGACGTGGTCTGCCCCAAGTGCCTTGAGGCGTTCCAACTTTTCATCAGACTTGGAAGTCGCTATGACCGTAGCACCCATCGCCTTTGCAAATTGCAGCGCAAAAATGGAAACGCCGCCCGATCCCAAGGTCAGCACACTTTCTCCCGCCTTCAAACCGCCGTCCGTCACCAACGCTCGCCACGCTGTCAGGCCTGCGGTAGTCAAAGTGGCTGCTTCGCAATGGCTATAGTTCTTTGGCGCGAGAGTGAACCAGTTCGCTGGCGCCACCACCTTTTCACGAGCGTATCCGTCAATTCCATCGCCCGGCGTTGTCGAAAAACCGGATGAGACTGGTCCGCCATCCTGCCACTTCGGGAAAAAGCACGAGACGACGCGGTCGCCGACGCTAAAGCCGCTCACTCCATCGCCCATCGCCTCAATTATTCCAGCACCATCGGACAACGGAATGCGTCCGTCTTCGGTTTTGAGCTTCCCGATCGCGACCAGGTAATCGTGAAAATTGAGCGAACTTGCATGAAGTCGTACGAGAATTTCGCCGGCACGAGGTGTGCCGGGGCCTTCCATCTCCGTCAGCATCAATCGGTCAAGCCCGCCGGGATTGCTCAGCCTTATAGCTTTCATCTGTAATCCTCGTCCTCAAGGGAGTTTCAACGGAACCATTAATATACTCGGGGGCAATTATCTAACGACGTTGGCCAATTTCTAAGCCCTCATTGATGTCATAACGAGGCCGGCCTGGCGACGGCCAGAGTACACTTTTTCGGCGTTCACCCTACAGAGCTCGGACCGAAGCAGGCCGAGGGGCGGATCGGTCATAGCGGCGCTTTCGATGCCACGATGCCAAGATTGGCGATGTTATCGCCTTTTTTCAGTGAGGGAACAGCGTTGACGTGAAGCACCACACCGGCAGCGGGGGCACGGGGTTCGAGGATAACTTTTCCGAAATAGTCGGTAACGTAACCGAGCTTCATGCCTTCCTGAACGTACGTGCCACGCTTGACCAGCGGATACCAGATGCCGGGGCCGTCGGAAATTATGTCAACGATCTTCTCCAGCCACACGGGATTTTCTATGTAGCGCGGCTGGCCAGGGAGCATTTTCAAGGCGCGCATGGTACTCAGAGTGCCGTTCACAAGCAGCGCAACATCGTCAGTTTCGACTGTGCCAGCATGCCCGGCTTCCACAACGATCGAAGGCTTCTCGCGTAGAGAAGCCGTGTTGTCAAGGTACCGACTGGCCGCAAGGTCGGTGGGGCGGTCGCGCCAAATGATGATGTGATCTAGGCCGAAGGCGAGAACCATCTCCTTTGAGATGCGGTCCTGTAAATCTTTGCCGGTGGGTCCCCAGTAAGCGTAGGGCCGTAGGCTCTCGTCGAGGTCGCCACCATGATAGTCGATCAAGTAGTTTGCACGCTCAACGACCTGTTTGGTGATGAGGAAGGAGGCTCGATCCGTTTGTGTTCCATCGGCTTTGCCCGGATAGAAACGGTTCATGCTCTTGTTATCTACTGGATTGACATGCGGGACTTTTTGTTCGAACGAAGCGACGTTGACCAGCGGGATCAGGATAATCGTGCCTGAAATCGTGCCGGGGTCGAGATCGACGATCAGCCTTTCGACAGCAATGATAGACGCGTACTCCGTCCCGTGGGCCCCAGTCACCAGAGCGAGGACGGGTCCAGGCTTGGCGCCATTCACGACGACCACAGGAATGTTCGTTCCGGCATCGACGCCGGCGGGGACTTCGAGGTAACCGGTCGCCATCTGGCCTGGCGCGGCAGAGGCGGTGCCGACGGCGAAAGACGATCCCTGAGCTGAGGCAAAGATTGGCCAGAGTGCAAGGGTGGTGAGAGATACGAGGGAAAAACGAAATGAGCGAATCATGAAGCCTCCTCGGAGTGGACCCTTCGGCAAATTCACGGCGAGTGAGCATAACGCGCAGGCAGCGGGCAGGGCAATGAGTGTTGAGAGAGGATTTTGCGAAGAGGAGGTGTGAGACACTAGCGAACCCCAACCTCTCAGGCATGCGCACCGACTAGCTGTGCGCCAAATTGTGCACCAAATTTTGAAGCCTGCAACCAACGAATTTCGTTGTTTAAACCAACGACCTCCTGGTCCCGAATCACCAAAGTCTTCCTCCTTTGATCGGGCTCCACATTAGGCTACAAATCTAAAGTTTAGACGAACAGGAAAGCCCGTCGCGCGGGGTGAATCTTTCGTTTCTAGATCCACACGGTTCTGATATTTTCTCCCCGAAACGTCCAAAGGAGATCGACATCACGTCATGGAAACCTGGAATCGTGAGGAGCTCTATAAAGAAGTCTGGGACCAGCCCTTAGTAAAGCTAGCACCCAAATACGGAATTTCTGCGGTCGCGCTAGGGAAGGTCTGCGACAAGTTGCAGATTCCCCTGCCGGGACGAGGCTACTGGATCAAAAAAGAATTTGGCAAACCTGTCGAACAGCTCCCATTGCCAGAGGCAACGAATTTGCCTGTCGTCCACCGCTTGAAGTTCCCACAACCTCAAAAAGCCGCTCCCACAGCGCCCTCGGCGCCACCTGAGGTACCAAACGACCCAGAATGGATCAGGATTGTGGCCTTCGAGTCTCGCAACATCGCATTGAATACAAATCTCAAAAGGCACCCTCTCGTCAAAGAGTCGGAACGGATTCTGAAACGTGCGACCGCAGACGCGAGAGGTATTCTCGAACCGCCGGCTTATGGCGAGCCATGCCTTGATCTACGAGTTTCAAAGCAATCTCTCGAAAGAGCCTTGGACCTAGTAAACGCTGTAATTCAAACGCTGGAAGCTGAAGGGTTCCCTGTTTCTGTCGAGCGGGGCAAACATGAAACGGGAGTTAAGATCTTCGGTCATCGAGTTCGCTTCGCACTGGCAGAAAAAGCGCGTGTTGTTGGACGACGCCAGGTCAAGGAACATTCCTGGACCAGAACCGAATTCGACTACAAGCCGACCGAAGAGCTTGAATTCCGCGTCGGTAATTACTCGTATGGTCAGAAGTTTCGGGTCAATAAGAACGCACAACTGGAATCGCAATTATCGGTGTGTATAGCAGGGCTTTTGCGAGAAGGTCGGGCTGCTGTCATGTCAGCAAGACTCGAAGAGCAGCGTAAAATTGAGAGGGCCGCAAAGGAACGGGAAAAGGAAGAACTGGTAAGGCAAATTGCAGAAGAAGAGAAGAAAGTGAAAGACCTTGAGATATGGGTCACGAATTGGACCAGGGCGCAGCAGACGCGTGAGTTCATTGCAGCTCTGGAGAAAGTCTGGGCTCAGGAAGGCCACGATCTTTCGCCGGAGGCCCCCAAAGGACAGCGGATCCTTTGGATGAAGCAACAAGCCGACCGCCTTGACCCAATGTTGCCTAGCCCCCCGTCAATTCTCGATCGCAAAGGTGAATTGGTACCGCGGTGGCAGTCTTCGTAGGCGAATACGTTGTCCTCAATCATGTGATCGCCGCACTTGATCTTCTACTGGGTCATGGTGACAGTTCGCTCAGAGGGCGGTCTTGGGTCTCTGGAGTTCTCGTTAGCTCTTTGAAATCAAGGAACAAGCTTAACGATCGGTCCGTGTTAAGCATTCACCTGTTTCTCGACTTTGCGCACCAGGCGCTGGGAAAAGGCTCGAACTAGCAACCCTTCGGCCTTAGCGACCTCCTCGGGTTCCCCCATGCTTCCCATCGGGATGGTTTACAAGGAAACTATTCGTTCAGCCGGTAACCGGAACCCTTGCTAATATTCCTAGCCCCTTCAGGGCAGAACGAGCGTGTTGATGCGTTTTGGAACTTCGCCGACATTCACGACAGCGATCAGCTTGAGAGCCTTTGCGTCAATCACCGACACCGAGCGTGCGGCAGAGTTCGAGTCAAACACTCGCTGGCTGTCGGGGGTGAAGGTGATCCATTCGGGCACGGCTCCGATGGCTGCGTGATTCGCCGGTTGCTGCACTGGCAGCGCGCAATACCCGACAAGCTGGAGATCGGGCAGAGAATACTTGAAAATTGCGTTGGCGACAGTGCTGTTGACCCAGAGAGATTTTCCGTCGGGGGCTACCCCGATCCCGTGCGAGGGAGTGCCCAGGCGCTCTTCGGCGGTGCCGAACCCGCCGGGGTGATCCGGCAAAACGATGCGGGCAACCTCTTTTCGGCTGGCGAAGTCGACGACCGCGAAGCCATTCAGGCCGGAGAGTTGAACGAAACCCCGGCGGGTCGAGCCGTCAGGGTTCGCTTCAAACGCCATGGGGCGGACGCCCCGATCGAATTTAACCTCCCACGCGGCTTTTTCCGTGCTCAGGTCGATCACCGTTGCGGCTTTGTTTTCTATGGATCCGCTGACCGCATATTTTCCATCCGGTGTGACGAAGATGTTGTGCACGCTGCCGTCGACGGAGATGCCTTTTGTGCGCTCGAGCGATTTGGTGTCGATCACATCCACCGAGCCAGGATCTTCCCTGATGCCGACGAGTACGCGGCCTCCATCTTTGGTGATGGTCAGATTATTGGGGTGGCCGCTGAGAGCCACCTTTTTCAGAATTTTGGCCGACTCGCGATCGACGACGTCCACGATGGATTCGGATTCGTTGCTGATGTAGACACGCTTTGCATCGGGTGAAAAGACGACGCCGTGGGGTAGCTCGATGCCGCGAATCACCTGTACAACCTGATTGGTCGAAGAATCGATCACGTCCACCGTGTTACCGGCACTGTTGGTTATGTAGATTCGAGCGGAAGCGATCGCGGGCGGATCGATTGCACCGGGCACGGACGCGGAGCGCACCCATTGCGCCAGGGCCATCCAATCGGGGTCTTCCTGCGAAGCGAATTGCCGCCCGCCGGAATGAAATGCGTCGCCGCTCGCTTCGGGGGCGAGTGGATGCACCAAAAGCCTGCTGGACTGCGGCTTCCCCGGGGCCACGAGTTTCGAAGCGCTCTGGAAATTCTGGCGTGATTGTTCCTCGGTCCAATCGGCGAGGCCCGGCGAGAGGGCAGCGAGATGGAAAACTCGATTGGAGGCAGTGTGACAGCTATAGCAGCGGGCGTGTCCCGGCCGCTCCTTGAGGAAGATCGGTTGAATCGTGGTTTCAAAATACTCAAAATCTAGCCCGCCATAGGGTTTGGAATTCGAACCAGCCAGCTGCGTCGAGGGCGCGGCAGAGGCGCGGCGAACCCATTCGGCGACCATCTGCCATTCCGGGTCGCTCTGTGATTTCCAGAATTTTCCACCCGTGTGCACGGGATCGCCTCCGGCTTCGGGCGCAAGCGGATGCAGAAGCAAGCGGCTTTTCAGTGGTTCGCCGGGAGTGGTCAATTGCTCCACGACTTCAAAGTTCCTGCGAGATTGCTCCTCGGTCCAGGCTGAATTCCCTGCCGTTAGCGGCTCGAGGCGAAGGCGCGTGTTTAAAGTGGAGTGGCAGTCGTAGCACCGCGGGCCGCTTTCCCGTTGTTTCAGAAAGAGTGGTTCGATGCGCGTGCGATAAGTTTCAAAATCAGGAGCGGCGCCCTTGTGATCATTGGCTTGCTGCGTCGCGGGCTCAGGCATGCTGTTCGCAAGCGACCCGTCGCAGAACATCACTGCGAGAAACGCGAGAGCTACCGCGGAAAGCCCGAGACGAGAACTGAATGGCATTTGCCCTTCCTTGCGGATGGAATTGTGCGTCAGCGGCCGTAGACCAGCAACCGAAACGTTCCAGAAACCGGTGTCGGCTGCGGATGCGGCTGTTCCGTCGTCGGCTCGGCGGCCGGAGTGAAGTCGGCGGTATCTATGAACAGCCGGTGGCTCTTGGGATCAAGTGCCATGTTGCGCGCGCCGAATTCCGTTTTCACAGTCTCGACCGCAGCAAAACTGTCGGGAGAGGTTTCATGATATACGTGCAGCGTGCCCTCTCGGGTTGCGACAAAGAGCATGCCGGTGGATGGTTCGAAGATATTGGTGTCCACGCCGGCGCCAATGGGAAAGGTCTGGACCACCTTGCCTGAGTCTACGTTCATGATCGCGAGCAGTTTGTTGCGTCCGCCAATGAATAGCCTGTGATGCTGCGCGTCAAGATCGATCGCGGTGGCCTCTTCCGCAGGAGCGATCGGCCAACGGGACTTAACGGTGTTGGTCATCGAGTCGATGGCAATCACTTCGTTCTTGTCTTCGACGTTGTCGTAAATCGTGCCATGGCCATCAGGAACGGCGTACTCAGGACGTCCGCCGATGGGGATGGTGGCAACAACAGCCAACGAACTGGGATCGATCACGGAAGCATCGTTGGTTTTCCCGTTCATTGTGAAAATATGCTTCGATGCGGGATCGTAGATGATGCAATCCGGATTCCCGCCGGTCTTGATGTGACCGCTCGGTTTCAGCGTGTTGAGATCGAACACCACAACTTCATCGGCGCCGCCGTCGCTGATGAAACCCCGGCCCAGATCACCCATGACCACGATGCCATGCACCCGTTTCAGTTCTGGGATGCTGCCGACAATCGCGCCGCTATCCGCATTGACGACCTTTACTTCCGTATTGTGAGAGATGTACAAACGCCGGCTCGATGCGTCGAACGTAATGTAATCCCAATACTCCTTGCCGCCCGGCGCCGCGCCGAGATCGTATTTCTTCAATAGGTGATAGCCAGCCTGCGGCAGGGCTGCAAATGTCACAACCAGGCTACCCGCCAACACAACGGTTGCTACAGCTAACTGACGAGCGTCAAGAAGCTTCACTCGAGCACCTCAATGATTTGTCCGGATCCAGTCTGGGTTAGAAAATGAATTTGATTGCGAATTGAACCTGCCGTTCCGGAACGGTGGTCCTGAGCAAAACACCCGCCGTGCCGCCTTGAACTACGTTTGGTGCGAGCGATGCGCCAGTGGCGTCAAAGATGTCGGTATTCCCATCACCTGGACCCGGAGGCGCAAAGTTGGGATGGTTGAGAATGTTGAATATCTCAACCCGGAACTGGACGTTGAAATTCTCGGAGATGCGCTGAATGTGATTGTTCTTGAACACAGAGAAGTCGAGGCTGGTAATTCCAGGACCGATCATGATATTGCGGCCTGCGTTGCCGCGTAGGTTGAAGCATTGCAAGGATACAGCATCGCCGCCGAGACAGTTGGCGTTCCAAAAGGCCAGGTTCGGCGCGGTGGGAATCGCAAAGCACTGGGTCTTGATGTAATTATCGGGATGGCCTGGATTTGTGAGGGAGCTACATCCGGGGCCACCCAGGCGATTTGGATAAGCGAAATCGTCGCTGCTCAACGTGTTGGCTGGATCGCCGCCAGTGCCCCACGTCGGGGTAAAAGGGACGCCGTCGCTGAGAGTCAGAATCGTTCCGAGTTCCCATCCATCGCTAATCCACTTAGCGGGACCAGACCACGATTTAGGCGAGGGCACATCCCAAGTGCCATTGAGGACGAAGGTGCGACCCACGTTGTAGTCGGCCAGGCCGCGAGTCAATTTCATGTCAAACCAGTCCAAGCTGGAGATCGAATTCCCGAAGGCGTCGCCCGCCACCGTAGCCGAACTCGTGTCCATGGTCTTGCCCCAAGTGAATGTACCTTGTACTTGGAAGCCGTGGCTCATGCGCTTGGCCAACTGCAATTCCAAAGCATTAAAATAGGAACGCCCCTGGTAAAACATTCCGCGAACGGAGCCAAAATTGGGATTGATGTTGGTGTCATTGGCTGGCCACAAATATCCGGCACTGGTTTTAATGGGCAGGGCTAGGTCGGCCTCATCGACACGGAATGGTTGATGAACGCCGCGAGAGCCGACGTAAGCCACCATGGCCGCCAGATTCGGCGTCAGTTGATACTGAACGTTCATGTTCCATTGCGTGACATAATTGCGATGGGGATTTGATTCCACATAAGTGGAGCGCAGCTTGTTGGCACTAATCAGACAAGGGTCGACAAGGGGAAACGTTAGGGTGGTGCCCGCCGGACAGCTCGCTGGAACAGTTGCCCCAACCTTTAACGAGGTATATTGAAAGTAAGGAGCCGACTGGGTGGTGAGCAGAATGAATTGATAAGGGAGCGGCAGTACGTCAAACAGTCCAGCACCTCCGCGGACGGCAAGCTTTCCGTTCTTGAACGGATCCCAGGCGAAACCTAGGCGGGGCTCGAAATTGTGATAGGTGGGATTGGAGAAGAAAGAACCGGTGCCGGAGCATCCTCCCGCGACTACGGTGCCACAAACGGGGAGAGGATCGGTCAGGTGGCGGAGGTTGGCAATTTTGCCGTCGGTTTCTGTGGGGACAGTGGACATTTCATAACGAAGGCCAAGATTGAGCGTTACATTGGATTTCCAGCGCCAATCATCCTGAATATAACCACCAACGATGGACTGGCGGAGATTCCGCGGGGTAAGAGAACTTGCGATTCCGCCCTGGAACTTGCTGGGCTGGTTTTGCAAAAAACTGCACAAGGCCGGCGATGATGCGTTCGCACAGCTATTGCTGCCAGTAAAGAACCAGATTCCGTTGGCATCGGTGAGCGCCGTCACCTGCAAGAGCATTCGCTCGAAAGCCCCACCGAATTTGATGGAGTGCTTGCCCCGGGTCCAGAAAGCGTCGTCATAGCCTTGAAAAGAGTTCCACCGATACAGGTAGGTAGGAAGTCCGCCTACGCCGCCGGTCATCGAACCGAGCCCTGTGACGTTGACTACTGAGGCGTTTCTGCCGGCGAAGGCTCCCAGAGAGGTGTCCATCGCCGCCGGGTTTAACGCGCTCACACTGGCATCGTTGTCGACATGTTCGTGGTTATATCCAAATCGGATCGCGTTTACAAAGGTGGGAGTGAAGTTATGAGTTTCCTCGACAGCAACAATCTGCCTTGAGGAAAGCGTATTTAGGCCCACGTTTCCGAATGAATCCGGTGAGCTGTAAGGTGTCCGATCATACAAGTAGGTGCCAAACAGGTTGTCATTCTCGGAGAACCTATGGTCAATTCTAGTGGTCAAAAAGTTTTCGTTTACGACCTGTTTTCCATTGAAGATGAACTGACACACGTCGGCACCGGTGCAATTGGGCACTGGATAGAGCGCGAGATACTTCTGCACCGCAGGGTCGACGGTAACGGTTCCGGACTGTAGGTTTCCGGTCCGCGCGGCCGGCGAAGGTACGAAGTCGACGTTAGCGATGCCCTTGGCCTGACGGATTCCTTCGTAGTCCGCGAAGAAGAACGTTTTGTTTTTAACGATGGGTCCGCCGACAGAGCCTCCGAACTGGTTGCGTTTAAAGGATGCTTTAGTGGCACCTGCGGACTCAAAATAATTTTTTGCGTCGAGGGCACTGTTCCTGAGGAACTCGTAGGCGCTTCCATGAAGGTCATTTGTGCCGGAGCGAGTGATAGCATTCACGACGCCACCGGAAGTCTTGCCGTACTCCGCGGAATAGTTGCTCGTGAGAACAGAGAACTCCTGAATTGCGTCGACACCCAGATTGCCGCCGAGGACGCTACCGGGGGCGCCATTGGCATAGTCGTTGAGACTGACGCCGTCGAGGCGGTAATTGTTCTGCTGTGGACGGGCGCCCGAAATGGTCAGCTGTTGTCCAAAACCGCGATTGCCGCGATCCGATCCGGTGGCGAAACTTGGCTGGGTCTGGATGGTTTCCACGCCAGGCTGGAGAGCCGCGAGGTCAGTCCAGCTGCGGCCGTTGAGAGGCAATTCCCGGACGGTTGTGGCAGTCACAACCGCGCTAATGTCAGAACTCGTGAGCTGGACGTCAGGAACCTGGGCGGTAACTTCCACCTTGTTCGAGATCGTTCCGACGCGGAGAGTGATATCGATCGTGATCTGAGATCCAACGGTCATAGTCACGCCGTGGCGCGTCTCCGAATTGAATCCAGTGGCGGAAATGGAGATTTGATACGACCCGGACTGAAGATTCACCGTAGTGTAAAAGCCGTCTGCGTTAGTGGTCACGGTTCGTTCAACGCCGGTCGCAATGTTCTTGATGACCAGCTTTGCTTGCGGAATCCCGGACCCGTAGGTGTCCGATACCGTTCCGGAGAGCGTTCCACCGGCAACCTGACCGAGGGCGGGAACGGAAAAAAAGATGGCAAGCATCAAGAAAACGCCGGTCGTGCGGGCAAACAAATGCAAGCTAGAAGTTTTTTGCAAGAACACGGACCCACCTCCACGTTGGGCGGAGCCTAGTGTATGTGAGCCGCGGATGCCTTAACCCATGATTAATTTCTGTTTAGATGGTTCGGGAGCGCTAATTTTGCCCGCAGGGATCAAAGGAAGAGCCACAGTAAAATTTGACCCGATGCCCACAGTGCTGGTGCACTCGATCGTGCCGCCCTGCGCCCGCACGATTGCTTGAGCGATAGCCAATCCCAGTCCGCCGCTATGCGAATCTCCCGCGGTGGAGGGTGCCGCACGGTAAAAGCGCTCGAAAATGAACGGCAGATGTTCGGACGCGATGCCGATACCGTGGTCCTGAAAGCGGGCGCGAATTGTGCCGTCCACTTGCTCGAGAGTAACGTGGATGACGCTTTTCTCGGGTGAATACTTGATCGCATTGTCGAGGAAGATTAGGAAAAGTTGATGCAGGAACGCTTCATCCCCCGTATAGGGAATTTCCTGGTCGAGTTGCCGGAGGATGGCAATTCCCTTTCTGCGCGCTCGCGATGAAACCAGCGCGCAAGCCTCTTCCAAGACTTCGTTGATATAGAGCGGTTCAGATTCCAGATGCAATTGACCGGCATCGGCGATCGAAAGCGTAAAGAGCCCCTCGACCATGCGTGTGAGCTTTTTCAACTCATCATCAAAAACGGCAAGTGTTTTCTGGTATTCCTCTGCGGTGCGCGGCTTCGAGAGCAGAAGTTCCGTTTCTCCATGAAGGACAGCGATGGGCGTGCGCAACTCGTGGGAGGCGTCGGTGACGAACTGGCGCAACTGGCGTACTGCGGAATCCACGCCGCGAAATAGATCGTTGAAAGTCTTGGCCAATTGACCCAATTCATCGTGCGGAGTCGCCACTGGCAATGGCTCCCAGAATCCCTGGTTTTGCGTAACCCGCTTGGCCATGGTGGCGGCGTGATGCGTCAGATCGGTGATCGGCGCAAGGCTGCGGCCCACGTAAATCATGGAAATTCCAGCCGTGAGCAACAAACTGATCGGAAACAAGATCAGAACGATTCTTCCGAAAGTGTCCATTACCCGGTTGGTCCCGAATGTAGGAATGGCCACGGCCAAGAAGCGCTTCTGGTTTGCCTGTTCAAACGGAATTATGGCCACCCGCACGGACTGCTCTCCCCCGATGCTGGCAACTTGGTACGTGGAGCGGATCGCTGCGGGATCGAAAGGCAGCAAGCTGATCGGGGCGGGGAGATTCCTCGATTGCTGAAGAACATGGCCATTCGCATCGAGCAATTCGAAAAATTCTCCGGGGATGTCCAGGCGTTCAATATCATGGGCCTCGGGCTCCGCGGCGACGTCAGCGATCAAAAGCCGGCCTGTTTCCTGCAATTGGTGATTGAGCTGAGAAGGAATCTCGTGAGCGAGCAATCCCCAGAAGGCGAGATACGACGCCACAAGAAGCACGCTGACAACCGTGCAGAAGAGAACCATCATCCGGAAGCGAAGAGTTTTGGTTTTCACGGCTCCACGGCTCCCAGGCGGTACCCGATGCCTCGAACGGTGTGGATCAACTTCAAAGAGCGGTTCTGGTCAATCTTCTGGCGGAGGCGATTTACGTAGACCTCGACCAGGTTGGTTTCGCTGTCGAAATGCCGATCCCAAACGTGCTCGACGATTTCACTGCGCGTCACCAGATCCGGAGCGTGCAGCAGGAAGAGTTCCAGCAACGCAAATTCCTTGGAAGTTAGCGGGACGGCCATCTTGCCGCGGGTGGCCCTGCGACGGTGCCGGTCAAGTTCCAGATCCGCATAGTGGAGCTTCGCATTGCCGCTGTGCAGGCCGCGTCGGACGAGAGCACGCACTCGCGCGAGAAGCTCCGCAAGGACAAATGGCTTGGTGAGGTAGTCATCCGCTCCGGCGTCGAGCCCTTCGACGCGTTGTTCCACCAGGCCACGAGCAGTCAACATCAGCACCGGCGCTTCCATTCCCTGCTGGCGCAATTCGCGACAGACTTGAATCCCGCTCAGGCCCGGCAGGCGGACATCCAGAAGAATGGCGTCGTAAGTTACGTCCGTGGTGAGCTCCAGCGCCTTCTCGCCGCTCTCCGCAATGTCTACGGCGTAGGAGTTCTCACGCAGCGCTCGCGCAATGAAACTGGCCACCTTTCGTTCGTCTTCGACCAGCAGGATGCGCATAAGCAACGTTCCTAGAATAAATCGCAGGCGGGAATCATAGCACTACTCAACACGAAAACACCCGCCCGGGCAGCCGGGGTTATTTCGAATCGTCACGAATTACCTGGCCGCCTTTCATCACAAATTTTACCCGCTCGAGCTCGGTAATGTCCTTCAGGGGATCGCCGGAAACCGCGATGATGTCGGCGAACTTCCCTTTTTCGATTGAGCCGATGCGATCCTGCCATCCCATCATCTCCGCCGCGACGCTGGTTGCGGCCTGAATGGCCTGGCTCGGGGACATTCCGAACTTCACCAGGTACGCAAACTCGGCGGCCTGGGTGCCATGCGGAAACGGGCCCACGCCACTGCCGAAGGAGATTTTGACGCCGCGGGAAATCGCCAGGCGGCCGCTTTTTTCCCGCAACGCCTGCAGGCTGTATTTTCCCCCGGTGGACTTGGCATCGCGCACCGTGTAGTCGCTGAGGGAATAGTGGTAAGCCGTGAGCTCCAGGTAGATGCCTTTCTTTTTCATTTGGTCCGCGGTGGCTTCGTCCAGTTCGATAGCGTGTTCGATGGTGTCGGCGCCCGCTTCAACGCAATTCCGCAGACCCTCGCCGCCGAATGCGTGGCAAGCGGCTCTCTTTCCGTGGCGGTGCGCTTCATCGACGATAGCCACGACTTCCTCTTTCGTAAACGTCGGATCACTGTTCAGTTCGCCGTTGGGCTCAAATTCGTAGTCCGCGGTCGAATGAAACTTGATCCAGTCCGCGCCGTAGTGGATCTGCTCGCGGACCGCCTGGCGCGCCTCCCATGGTCCATCCACCGTCTGATAATTTCTTGGCAAAGTTACCTCGGGCGAGCCCAGTATGCCTTCGCCGGTTGCGACCAGTCCCATGGTGGAAACCTGCATCCGCGGCCCCTGAAAGTAGCCCCGGTTAATCGCCTTCTTGATGTCAACATCCGCGTACCCGCCGCCATGACTCATCAGATCACGGAGCGTGGTGAATCCCGCGCGAAGATCTCTCTGCGCGTTGGCAAGAGCGAGCAGTGTCCGGTATTCGCGTGTGTCATTGATTGGGCTAGCGAATGGCGGCCCGCCCGGCTTGATGCCGTCGAGCCCGAAGCCGAATACGTGGGTGTGTCCGTCAATTAGACCCGGAAGCACGGTGGATTTGCTCAGGTCAATTACCTGGGCGTCAACCGGAATCTGCACGGCATCGAAAGCTCCGACAGCCGTGATTTTATCGTCTTTGACAAGGACAATCTGGTTGTCAAGAAGCTTGCCGGACTTGCTGTCGAACAAGCGTCCCGCGCGAATCGCGACGACCTTGTCGGTCTGCCCCTGTGCTGTGCAGGCTATTGCGGAAAGTGCGAGAAGACTAGCCGCAATCCATCGGAAACATTTCATGCGCTCCTCCAGAGATCGCCTTTCATGATTGTGGAAGTACAGACCGGCCAGGATTCGTTTTCGTTGCCAAAAACAATCTGCGAGGCGGGTGGGCGCGGGCGAACCGCCCACCCTCCTCGGGCCGTTCGAGGTTGCTAGTGCACCTCGAAGACCATAATTTCAGCGTTTGCGGTTCCGTGTTGCGGCACCGCCACGAAATAGCGGTTCAGTTGCGGCACAAGCAGCGCGGTTCTTCCAAGCGGACCGGTCGGAACTTTTCCGAGCAGCTTGTAGCTATCCGCACTGTTCTGCTGATAGACCGACACGTCGCCATCACAAGAGGCGTAAAGACGCTTGCTTGCGGGATCAAAAACCAGGTCGTCCACTCCCTTCGTGATCGGCAGGACGGAAACCTCTTTGCCGGATTGGGTGTCGAGCACAACAATCCCTCCGCTGCGGCAGGCGATGAACAGGCGATGATTCGCGTCATCGTGGGCCATGGCGACGTTGGCTTTCGCCAGGGTGATCGGCCAACTTGCAATCAGCGTGCGCTTTTCGCGATCGATGACGTCCACCTGGCTCTTAGCTTTGTTGTTTAGGTAAATCCGTGAACTGGATTTCTCCAGGACCATGGCCTCAAGCGTGTCGCCGTCCACTTTGATGTCAACTACCTTTTTGCCAGCGGTGGTGTCCACGACGCTCAGCATCGAGTACGTCTGGTGTACGTCGCCTCCGCCATTGTCAATGTAAAGAAATTTCGTGGCAGGGTCGTACCCGATCGAGTCCGCATCTTCGAGAAGCTTGACGCTGGAAACAATCTTGTAGCTTTCGCTGTCCACGATTTTCACGTCGCCGGCTTCTCCATCGGTGACATAGAGGCGCTTCAGATCCTCGCGGTACAGAATTGCGTGCGGCTTCTCGATTCCAGAAATCTTGTGAAGGAGATTTCCCGTCTTGAGATCGATCACCAAAACCGCCTTGTAAGCTTCCGGAGTGGCGAAGAGCCGGTTGCCCGCCAGATCGATTGCAAAATGATCGAAATTTCCCTTCACATCCGCAGGAAGTTTGTAAGTCTGCGCCAATTTCAGCGGCGCTGCTTCCTGGCTTTGTGTTTTCATGGCAAACAGTCCACACATCACCAGCAACATCGCAATCGTTCTCTTCATCTTTTCCCCCGAAGACAGAGTCACTCGAAATTTCAAACGGACTATTGCCGGCCTCGCGCTACAACGAGCATCCAGCACGACAAAGCATAATATCTATCCGTGCCTAATCGAACTTAAGGCAACATTAATTTCTGTTTAGCCGCCGCGCCAGACAGAACCGCAAATCCCTTTCAAATATTGGGTATCTCTCATTTCGGGCGCTTTACACATGCCAAGCAAGCGTGAAGTGGCGTTGACGCATCTTTTGGTGTGGCGTAGCATCCGCGTGGTTTTGGTGACCTCAGTTTTTTGAAACCAGTTCACATCATTCCTTCGGAGCCGAACGCATGAAGCGCACTCTCTCGATCCTGTTCACCTTGTTGATGTCCCTGCCGTTCCTCGCGGCGGCGCAGGAAAAAGCGCCGTTGAAGCTCGTGGCGACCATTCCGTTGCCGGGGCTCAAAGATGGAGACTTCGACCATTTTGCCGTTGACCTGGATGGTCACCGCTTATTCCTTACCGCGGAGGAGAATGACAAGCTCGAGATCCTGGACACAAGATCGAACCAGCGTCTCCACACGATGGAGGAAGTAAAGGCCCCACATGCGATTCTTTTTCGCAAAGATTTGAAGAAGCTGTTTGTAGTCGAGGGCGATGCCTCGGCAGTAAAAATCTATGACAGCGATAGCTACAAGCCGGTTGGTGAAGTCAAAGTAACCATCGACGCTGACTCAATCGCCTATGATGCATCGACGTCGTACCTGTATGTCGTAAACGGTGGCCGAGAGGCACACACACCCTATTCGTTGGTCAGCGTGATTGACACAAACAGTCCGAAGAAACTGCGGGACATCAAGATTCCTTCCGATCACGTCGAAGCAATCATGCTGGAGAAGTCTGGTCCGCGCATGTTCATCAACATCACCGGACAAAATGCAGTGGGCGTCATGGACCGTAACAAATCCGAGCTCAGCGCGAAGTGGCCCCTGCCAGCCGGTGATAAACTCAACGTCGCAATGGCCTTTGATGAGGCGAATCACCGGTTATTCGTGGTCACGCGAAATCCCGGGAAGCTGATTGTCCTGAACTCAGAAGATGGAAAAGTTATCGCCGACCTTCCGGCGGTTGGCATGGTGGACGATGCCGCTTTTGACGCGAAGCACAAACGCATCTATCTCGCGGGTGACGGGTTCCTCGACGTCTTTGAGCAGAAGGATGCGGATCACTATGCGCTTCTTGCCAAAATTTCCGGTGCATTTCGGGCGAAGACCGGGATTCTGGTGCCCGAGCTCAATCGGTATTACCTGGCAGTTCCCCATCATGCTGGCAAGGAAGCCGAAGTTCGCGTCTATGAGATTCAGCCATAGATTGCCCGGCATCCCGGTGAATTATGCGACGGCGTGATTTCGGCAAGACTTCTATCGGAGCGATTGGCGCCTCGGTCTTCGCGAACACCGCGAAAGGTACGGTCGGTCTAGCGTCCGGAGATTTCCCGAAAACTCCTGGCCTTACAAAATACGTTGGCGATTTTGTCGTTCGGACAAAGTATGAAGACATTCCTGCCAACGTAGTTGAACTTGGCAAAAAGTCGATCCTGGACGGTCTGGGATTAGCGCTGGCGGGTTCACGGGCGGAGAGCGGCCCGATCTCCCGCAAGTTCGTCGAGCAGTCTGGAGCGTGCCCCGGAAAGTCCATAATCATTGGCACCGCGCAAAAGACGTCCGCCCGATTTGCGGCGCTCGTAAACGGCATATCCATCCACGCCGATGACTTTGATGACACGCAACTGGCCGCAGCAAAGGACCGGGTGTATGGATTGTTGATGCACCCAACCGTTCCTGTGCTGCCGGCGATTTTTGCGCTTGCGGAAGAACGCCCGGTTAGCGGGAAGGAATGGATGCTGGCCTATCACCTGGGCGTTGAAGTGGAATGCAAAATCGCGGAAGCGATTGCGCCGCGGCATTATGAGGACGGCTTTCACTCGACCGGAACCTGCGGGCCATTCGGTTCTGCGGCAGCTTGCACCAGGCTCCTCAATTTCGATCTTTCGAAAACGTTGAAAACTCTCGGTCTCGCGGCCAGCAACTCGGGAGGGCTACGCGAGAATTTCGGAACCATGACCAAACCGTACCAGGCGGGACATGCGGCGGAGAGCGGACTTGTCTCCGCCGAGTTGGTGTCGCTCGGATGGACTGCAGCCGAGCAAATCCTGGAAGCGGATCGCGGCTTCTTCCACGCCGCGGGTGGTTCGTATGATCACGCCGCGATCATGAATCGCCTGGGCAACCCGTGGACGTTTGCTTCGCCCGGTGTTTCGTTAAAGCCCTATCCCTCCGGCTCTCTCACCCATCCCGCAATGACAGAGCTTGCGAGGCTGATTCAGGTGAACAACATCGAACAGTCGCAGGTGGAGAAAGTGGATGTAGGCGCCAATCACAATATGACCTCGACGCTCCTCCACCACGATCCCAAGACTGGGCTCGAGGCCAAGTTCAGCATGGAATTCTGCATGGCGATCCTGCTGCTCGAGCGCAAGGCCGGTCTCGCCCAGTTTTCCGATAAAGTTGTACGGCGTGCTGATGTTCAGGCGATGATGCGGAAAATCAATTTTTATGTGGACGCCGAAGCGGAAAGCGCGGGCTTCGACAAAATGACTTCCATCCTGAAAATCACCATGAAAGACGGCAAAGTGATCACGGGGCGCGCCGCCTTCGGCAAAGGGAGCCCAGCGAACCCGATGACTTTCGATGAAGCCGCGGCGAAATTCCGGGGTTGCGCCGAGTATGCTGATTGGCCACAAGAAAAGACTGAAAAAATAATTGCGTTCGTCCGGAAGCTGGAAACCGCCGCCGATGTTTCAGCGCTGTCGCCGCTCCTGTCCGCGAAGGCTGGGTGAAAAACGACCGATGAAAATATTCAATATTGCGGTGATCGCCGGCGACGGAATCGGGAAGGAAGTGGTTCCCGAAGGCATCCGCGTCCTGGAAGCGGCTGGGAAGCGTTTCGGCTTTGGTTTCAACTGGCGCAGGTTTGACTGGAGTTGCGAAACGTACGCACGAACCGGAAAAATGATGCCGGACGACGGCCTGGAACAACTGCGGCCATTCGACGCCATCTTTCTGGGCGCGGTGGGCTACCCGAACGTTCCCGATCACGTTTCACTCTGGGGCCTTTTGATTCCGATCCGGCGAACTTTCCGGCAGTACGTCAATCTTCGTCCCGTTCGCCTGTTTGAAGGCATCGAAACGCCGCTGAAAAACTGGAAGCCCGGCCAAATCGA